>Ga0210031_1001012_pt1 | contig 16841 bp, 16 predicted proteins | sample CryGeyCG2014_080_FD_185455 | JGI IMG/M metagenome (GOLD analysis project Ga0210031, IMG submission 185455) | Groundwater microbial communities from aquifer - Crystal Geyser CG03_land_8/20/14_0.80 (SPAdes) (version 2) | ecosystem: Environmental > Aquatic > Deep subsurface > Groundwater | place... | reverse complement strand
AAACGAGAACCGCTCTTTATTTTTTCTGGTTTTGCAGCAAGAAAATCAGTAATAGCATTCTCAAGTAAATCGGCAAATTTTTCTTGAATGTGAACTTCTTCATTGATAATCTTTCCCACAACAATCGGCTCACCATAACGCTCACCGTTTCTAAAAAATCTAAACTCAAGATAGTTAGTAAGAATCAGATTTGAATAGCCCAGATAGCGTTCCACTTGTTCTGTTTTTTCAACTTTATCAAGATCGGCATCAATATCTTTCGTTTCAACATAACCCGTAATCAACTCACCTCTGACAAATACAAAATCAGGCGCCCCATATTCTGTGCGTTTCGGATCATTAATAATCCCTATTTTTTGATCTAATGTTTTAACGAGTTTTTCAAAAGTTGGCCGATACGCATGTTCGCCAGCACGACCAGTTTTATACTTTTCAGAAACCTCGTTAATGTATGATAAAACCTTTTGAGACATGGTGAGATTTAATTAAGCTTACCTCAATTTACCCTATAAATAAAGGTTTTTTGCCTAATCTAAATCCCACTCAATTAGTACAAAATTATCTAAGGCAAAGCCGTAATTTAGTGATTCTTCCAGCCAGATTTTTTGAGAATCTTGAATATGGTCTTTCTTGCTTCGTTTCAATTCAATAAAAAGTATCTGATTTTCTTTCCAGACAAAAACATCCCAGCAGCCGCCAGAAGCATCAATTTTTTGTTTAATTGAATCAAATAGAGCTTTTTTGTCCGATGGCAAATCTATTGGGTCAATAACATCCGGTAATCCGATTCTGAATTTCCTGCGGTAGGAATCTACCCAGGCGCCACCCCATCCATGGGATTGGAATAATCTTAAAACGGCGAGCTCGGCAAATACCGGCTCGCCGTTAAAATCAATCACGGTTTTATTGCCGTAAGTATTAGGTATCGGCTTTCCTTTCCATTCTTTGAATTTAAGAAAATATTTCACCACCGAAACTTTTCTGCCGGATGGCAGAATTATTTCTTCTTCGCCGGAAGGATATGAATCAAGAAAGCTAAGATTTTTTGAAATTCCGCCATTTGGTTTAATCAGCCGATGTTTTTTATAGGCATTGCATCGCTTGCAAGTAAGGATTAGGTTTTTAGGGTGATTGGAACCAAAACTTTGCGCCGGAACTTTTTCGCCGGAAGTTCGGGTCATATGCCGAAGCTTCTTATTTAGTTCATTCGTCGAGAGCGGGATAATATGATCGGGCTCAAATTTGCCGTCTTTACTGCAATCGGGATGGATTCGAAGCTGGCATTTTCCGCCATACTTCCGCACCAGCTCATCGAGCATTTTCTTTCTGACTTTGTTGAATTCCCACCGCTTAATCGCAGGATGGCGGAAATCAAAGCATTCTGAGAATTCTTCTTCCAATCTTTTTTTGTCGCCATCGGCGAGAAAATTGGCAAAAAATTCCCGATCTTCGGGATATTTAAATTGCATTGCACTCTAGTGGGTTTTAGCGCCGACGATGAGTCCTTGAACAAAAGACTCCCCGCCATCGCGACGAAACCTTTCGGTCCCGCCCATAGCCCTTTCGAGTTATGACCCGCTAGAGTGACTCTGACGAGGAGTCTTTTATTCTCTAGCGGGATTTTGTGGCCATATCTTAAAGATTTAAACTTTAAGGGTTAGGTCTTTGAATATTCAATTGTTAAGGGAATTTTAACATTTTTGAGGGTAAAATTCCACCCCTCTCTTATAGCTTAATAAAAAGGGTTTGCGAAGCATCTGATTTTTAGCAGCTGTGCATAACTTTTTTAGCGATTTTAGGCATTTTACATTATTGACAGAAAATTTAATTGTTTTGCTTCAAAATTAGAATTCTATTTACACCATTTACAAGCGGAAAAATCCTCTTGAAACCTATTGAAATTACAAAAATAAAAATGTTATAATTAAATTAATTCAAAGTTTGCACTAAAAAGGTTCCGTAATTGTTGAGAAGAAATAGTCGATGAAAAAATTTCTTCTCGCGTATGCGGAGCTTTTTATATTTGGCAATGAAAATGACGCCTAAACTGAAACCAAAATGGAAATTTATTATTAAATAAAAAATAATATGTCCATAAAATTAGAATGGCATACTGAACGACATCGGGTAAAAAATCTCATTCAATATAATAAAAATCCTCGGACCCTTTCGGCAGAACAACTTCGAGGACTACAACGAAGTCTAAAAAAATTTAATATCGCTGAAATCCCCTGTATCAATACGGATGGGACATTAGTTGCCGGAAACCAGCGCGTGCTTGCTTTATCCCTATTGGGTAGGGGCGAAGAAGAGATTGAGGTTAGAGTCCCAAACAGAAAATTAAATGATAAAGAATTTCGTGATTATTTACTCACTTCAAATAGAAGTGGCGCGGCTTGGGACTGGGAAAAATTAGCTGCCGATTTCGGTATCGAAGAATTGCTTACGGCTGGATTTGACGGAAGCGATTTGAGTAATATTTTTGATGACAATTTGGAAATTTTGGATGATGAATTTGAAGAAGAGGTTGAGATTGAAAAAGCAAAACAGACAAACATCAGACCCGGGGACTATTTTTCATTGGGCCGCCACAGATTATTATGCGCAAATGCTCTTGACCCCAACTCGGCAAAAAAACTCATGAGTGGCGCGCAAGCGAGTATGATCGATATTGACATGCCTTTTAATATAGGCCTGAAATACGATCGGCCGTTTGGTGGCAAAAAAGATTATGGCGGCAAAACGGATGACAATAAGCCGGAAGCGGAATATCGCGTCTTTGCCAAAACTATTATGCAAAACGCGCTTGCGGTGACAAAGCCGGACGCGCATTTGTTCTTTTGGTGCGATGAACGCTGGGTGTATCTATTCCAAGAATTATACAAAGAACTCGGAGTTGATTCCAAGCGATTATGCATTTGGCTGAAAGACTCGTTAAACCCAACACCGCAAATTGCTTTTTCTAAGGTCACGGAATTTTGCGCTTACGGGATAAAAGGAAAGCCATTCCTTTCCGACAAAATAAAAAATTTGCACGAGATCCAGAATAAGGAAGTCACTACCGGCAATCGTCTTACGGACGATATTTTGGACCTATTAAACATCTGGCTAGTTAAACGTCTGCCGGGAAATGAAATTGAACACCCGACTCAGAAACCGCCAACTCTGCATGAAAAGGCCTTGCGTCGTTGTACTCGTCCGGGAGATATAGTACTCGATACGACATGCGGCTCGGGGAGCATCTTGTCGGCATGCGAACAGCTCGGGCGCACGGCATATGTTGCCGACGCGGAACCTATCTTTTGCCAGGTTGCGATTAATCGTTTTAAAAAAATCTCACATGACCAAATTAAAAAACTCAATTAAATACGGAGATGCGTTTTTGCTTGGCGAGCATATCCTTGTTTGCGGAGACGCTCGAGATAAGGCGCTAGTAGCTAGAGCAATCGGTAATAGAAAAATAAAGAGCGTGGTCGTGGATCCTCCTTTTGGGGTTGCAGTTTCAGAAAGCAGTGAGAATTTTAAGGCGCTCCTGAAAAACAAGCCAATCATCGGTGATCACATCCAGAGCGACGAAGAATACCGAAAGTTTACGCGAGAATGGGTCGAGGCAGTAACGCCGCATCTTGCAAGAAAGAACAGCTTCTATATTTTCAACGCGGATAAAATGGTGTTCGCGCTTCGCGAAGGAATGCTCGATGCGGGACTTAAATTCGGCCAGCTCCTTATTTGGGTGAAAACGCATTCTGTCATCGGCCGTTTGGATTATTCGCCTCAGCACGAGCTTGTCGCATATGGGTGGTATGGTACGCATGAATTTTTGAAATCAAAAGATAAGAGCGTTTTAATTCATCCGAAACCGAATAAAAGCCCGTTTCACCCGACGACCAAACCGGTAGGGCTTATCCGCAGATTAATCTTGAACGGCACCAAAATCGGAGACGTAGTCTGCGATTCCTTCCTCGGCTCAGGTACAACATTACTCGCTTGCGAACAAACCAAGCGTGTTTGTGTTGGAATCGAGCTTGACTCAGAATACTGTCTTACAACAACAGTCAGATTCCAAAAATTAACTGGCATAAAAGCTAAAAAATTATGATCGACAATAAAAATATTAAAATCAGGCAGAGCAAACAGAAACAGGCACTGCTTGAACAAATGCGCAGAACGCCGACCATTGAACAATCCGCTCAAAAAATCGGCATAAGCCGTATGACGGTTTATCGATGGACGAAAGCGAATCGGCAATTTGCGCAGGAGGTCGAGGAATCGTTGCGCGCGGGCAGAGAATTTGTTTCGGACATCGCAGAAACACAGATGTTTAACCTTATCAGTCAGGGAAAGCCCGAGATGATTAAATTTTTCCTCGCGCATAATAATGCCAGGTATCGCGACAAACTTGAGCTTTCCGGAATAGTTTCTACCAAAGATGAACCTTTAACTGCCGAACAAAAAGCACTTATACGGCAGGCATTAAAATTATCATCGCTCAGAAACTATGGCCAACGCAAAAAAGAAAAATAAGTTCGGGGAGTTGTTTGAAACGCTCCTCAAGGATAAAAAGGTTAGAATTGGGATTACTACAAAAAGTTTTGAATGGTTCTTCCTGTTCTATTTCCGCGAGCACATTAAATGCGAATCAGCGCCGTTCCATAATGAGCTTTTCCGCATAGCAGAAGACGGATCGATCAAGCTGGCGGTAATCGTCGCATTCCGCAATTCCGCCAAATCGACAATTATGAACACTGCTTACTCTTTATGGTCGATTTTGGGAATTCAGCAAAAAAAGTTTGTCATTCTATCCGGTCAAACCGAAGAAAATGCACGGCAGGGATTATTGAATATAAAGAGCGAATTAGAGAGCAATGATTTACTCCGAAGTGATCTCGGACCGTTTGACGAGGAAAGAAACCAGTGGGGGTCAACCGCGCTCGTTATCCGCAAGTTCGATGCAAAAATTATGATTAGGTCAATCGGGCAGCATATACGAGGACTGAGACATCGCCATTATCGCCCGGACCTGATTATTTTGGATGATGTTGAGGATACCGCTTCTGTAAAAACACAGGAGGGCAGGGATAAAACTTTCGAATGGATCACAAGCGAAGCCATACCCGCCGGGGACAGCAACAACACTCGTATCATCGCCATCGGCAATTTATTGCACGAGGATTCCTCTTTAAAAAGACTGCAGCAAAAAATCGAGCTTGGCGATAATGGCGGAGTGTATCGGGAATTTCCCATCGTAGACGAACGCGGAAATCCGACATGGCCTGGCAAATTTCCAACCCTTGCCGATATAGAAAGATTGAGAAAGGAAACAATAAGCGAAACATCCTGGTCACGCGAATATCTGCTCAAGATCGTTCCGGCGGAAGATCAAGTAATAAAAAGAGAGTGGATCCGGTATTATGAGAATGATGAATTTCCTTCATTTAAGTCTGATAAATATTCTTGGACGAAAATCGGCATTGATTTAGCCATCTCGGAGAAAAGTAGTGCCGACTATACCGCGATGGTTATCGGTTCGCTTTTCGGGCGGTATGGAGATTCAAAATTATACATCCATCCGTTTCCAGTAAACGAACGTTTAGATTTCCCCGCTACCGTTGCCAAAGCAAAAGCACTTGCTGACACAGCGAATCCAGACAGGAAATCGGAACTGCTGGTTGAAGGTGTTTCGTACCAGCGGGCGCTTGCACAGCAATTAAGGATGGATTGGTACAACGCTAAAGCGGTGGATATCCACGGCATGGATAAAAGAACGCGATTATCGCTTGTTTCGCAATTCATTAAAGACGGCAAGATCCTTTTTCCTAGAAAAGGAGCGGAAAAGCTAATTGAACAGATGATTGGTTTTGGCGCAGAAAAGCACGATGACCTCGCAGATGCTTTCACCATCTTGGGCTTGTATCTGCTGGAATATACCAGGGTTACTGCTATTGCTGGGGTATCTATAAGGCCGAAATGGCTCGATCAACCGCCTCCCGAAAGGAGACCGGGTATGTTTCCAGCAGGTAATAGACCATACGCAGATTTGGACGACTAAAAGTTATCAACTTCGGGCACTCGGGACGCCTTGCATTCATATCAAATTGGCGGCTTCCTTGTCTCGTATGGAAAACGCAACATTTAGTGGTGCCCAAGGGGTTATTAAGAGGCAGAACCCGTTGGAACAACCCAAAATCAAATACTGCCTCTACGCAAGAAAATCGAGCGAGAGCGAAGAACGCCAAATTCTCTCCATCGATAGTCAAGTTAAAGAGATGATACAACTCGCGGAACGCGAAGGACTTGATATTGTCGAAATCAAGCGCGAATCTCATTCGGCAAAAGAAACGGGCCAGCGTACTATTTTTAATGAGATTGTTGAGGAAATCCAGCAAGGAAAATTTAATGGCATTCTGACCTGGGCCCCGGATCGTATTTCCCGAAATGCCGGAGACTTGGGAAAGATTGTGGATTTGATGGACCAGAAACTTTTGATTGAGATACGGACATTCGGCCAACACTTCAGTAACAATCCCAATGAAAAGTTTTTACTAATGATTCTCGGAAGCCAGGCGAAATTGGAAAATGACAATCGAAGTATCAATGTAAAACGCGGATTACGGACAAGAGTCGAAATGGGATTGTGGCCGGGCATGGCTCCGATAGGATATCTTAATCAAAAGTTAATGGATAAAAAATGCCAGATCATAATTGATCCGGCGAGAGCTCCCATAGTAAAAAAGATATTTGAGAAAGTGGCATACGAACATTACTCCGGCAGGAAGATTTACAATTGGTTAAAGTTTGAATTAAACTTCCATACGAGAGGCAATAAATCTCTTACGCTCTCGGGAGTTTATCGCATATTAGACAACCCATTTTATTACGGGCCATTTTCATGGCCTCGCGATAGTGACAATTGGTATCAGGGCAAACATCAACCGATTATTGACCAAGAGTTATTTGAAAAAGCCCAAGCGCAATTAAAGCGAGACAAGATTGTCAGGGAAAATCATGAATTTTCTTTCACCAAATTATTTACTTGTGGATATTGCGGATCGGGGATATCGGCCGAGGAAAAGTGGAAACTGCTTAAAGACGGCACATCGGCTCATTATATTTACTACGGCTGTAGCCGGGCTAAAGACAGAAACTGCAAGAATAAATATATCCGCGAGGAGGAATTGATAGATGAGCTTCTAAAAATTATGGATAAAGTAAATATCAATGAGTTAGGAATGCGGATGAAATTGGAAGATGAAATCCGACGATTCAACAAACTGCAAAAAATCGTAAACGGTCAAACCGGGAAAGCATTGGTTGAAGAAAACGACGTGAATATCCGCCAGTATGCAAAATATCTTCTAAAAGAAGGCAGTATGTCAGATAAAAGAGAATTGTTGGCAAATCTGCGAAGCAGATTAAATTACAAAGATAAGAAAATAACGCTGATGTAGAAATAAAAAGAAAATTGGCCAATTACTCAGACGTGTAAAATTTACTGAATTAGCAACGCCGGTCGAAGTTGAATCATCTGCGCAGTGACGCTTCCGTCTGAATTAGCTGTGCCGTTTACTGAGATATTTTTGCCGATTTCAAGATCGCTTAATGCGCCTGCCGCCTGCCCGCCCGCAGCTTTAGCGAAGACAAAGAGGGACGGTGCGGTTATGCTCTTTTGTTGATTTATTTTGCGCGTCTTGATAGAGTGTGGATGAACAATACATTTCCTACTTGTAGGAAATACTAAAATCAATTATAATATCCATAATATGACAAAAAAGAACGGGGAACAATTTTACGGGACCACAACGGTCGGCGAAAAAGGTCAAGTGGTTATTCCGTCTAAAGCTCGCGAGACAATGGGCCTTAAAAAGGGAGAAAAACTTCTTGTGTTTGGCATGGGATGCGACATGGTTACCCTAACCAAACTTTCTAAAGTCGAACAATTCGCGTCGCATCTTTCTGGTCGGTTAGATGCGATTCGCGAAGTCATCAAAAAAAGTAAATAATCACAATCATTATGAACACACCGATCAAAATTAAAGTTATTGTCGGCAGTACGAGGCAAAACCGTTTCAGCGAAAAGCCGGCGGGATGGATTTTTGAGGAAGCAAAAAAGCTGGAAGGCGTTGAGGCCGAGCTTCTGGATTTGCGCGATTATCCGATGCCGTTTTTTGATGACCCGATGTCGCCATCAATGGCGAAAGGCCAATATTCAAACGAGATCGTCAAAAAGTGGGCGGATAAAATAAACGACGGGGACGCGTTCATCATCGTTACTCCAGAATACAACCACGGCTATTCCGCCGTGCTTAAAAACGCTCTGGATGTAATTTACCCCGAATGAAACAGGAAGCCGGTCGGTTTCGTAGCTTACGGCAGCGCGCTTGGCGCGCGCTCGGTTGAACAGCTTCGCCAAGTCGCGGTCGAACTTCAAATGGCGCCAATACGAAATGCCATTCACATTCCTGTTGATATATTTTTCGCGGCAATGATGGGCAAGGGACCGACAGGCCCTGAAATGTTCAAGCCAATCCGAGAAGGCATGATGGGAGACCGCGTGCAGATATTCTTTGACGACCTTCTCTGGTGGGCAAAAGCGCTCAAAGCCGCGCGAGAGAAAAATTTATAATCTTCGTTAATTTATGAAAGAAAAATATAAAGCAATAAAATTCCTCGAAGACGAATCGTTTCATGACTACATAATTGAATGGTGGTATTTCAATGGTCATCTAAAAGATAAGGATAACAATGAATATTCATTCATGGATTGTCTCTTCCGCGTGGATGTCAAAAAAGTAAAAATACCTTTTTTAAGCAAAATACCGCTTAAAACATCTTATTTTTCTCACTCCCTTGTCTCGGATTTAAGGCATAAAAGTTTTCACCATAGGATAGCCCCGTTTTCTGTTATTTCAGACGATAGTTTTTCTAAGCCTCTGCTTTATATAAATTACCTCAATCCGGAAATTAAAAATGGATACACTAATTGTGTCATTGAAAAAATAGATGAATTTAAATATCACCTAAAAAATGAGGATCTTGATTTAATTTTGACTTCAATTAAAAAGCCCATCCTTGAGGGCGGAAAAGGATATTTAGACCTTCATTCTAAAACAATTTATTACTATTCTTTAACCAATTTAAAAACAGAGGGGAGAATAAAAATAAAAAATAAATGGATGGATGTTGCCGGCAAGTCATGGATGGATCATCAGTGGGCGGACGCCAGTTATTCCAAAGACAGGTGGGATTGGTTTTCAGTGCAATTGGATAATGATACGGAAATGGTTTGTTGTGTATATGATGACGGCAAGGTAAAAACTTACTTTGCAGACATTTCTTATGCGGATAACCGCCAAGGACATTATCAAGAAGTCGAGATCATCCCTTTGGATAAGCGGTGGACAAGCCAAAAGAGCAAAGCGGTTTATCCATTGGCTTGGAAAATTAAAATACCGGGGAAAAATATTGAGTTGGATTTAACAGCCAGAATTGATAACCAGGAAATGCTGTTTGGTTCAATTAATTATTGGGAAGGACCGCTTAAGGTGGAAGGTAATTTTGGCGAAGAAAAAGTAAAAGGTATCGGTTTTATGGAATTGGTCGGCTATCCTTCGAAATACACCAATGTAAAATATATCAGCGACGAAATAAGTAGAACAGTAGGTCAATTTATTTCAATTGCAAAAAACAGAGCCCTTGATGTAACTTCGGGTTTGAAAAAGAGAGTCGCTGGATAAAAAAATGTGATCACTGTGTCTAAATTAAAATAAAACAAATCTTTAATCATGGAAACTATACAAAACAAATACATCCCCGGGGTCTGCAATATCGGCCCTGAGGAAATCAAAAAGCGAAAACAGGCGGGGTGGATAGGGCTTGTCGCAACTGTTCTCTTGTGGGCGGTGTTTATTTGGTTTGATGTTGCGGTGCCGTGGCGACTCTTGTTGTTTTTCCCGGCTATGATGTCGGCAACCGGATTTCTCCAGGCATATATGCATTTCTGCGCATACTTTGGTTTCGCATCACTCTTTAACTTCGGCGATGTCGGCAAAACCGATTCTGTGTCGCAGGCGGAATTCCGCGCCAAAGATCGCCGCAGAGCATGGCAGATTGTTATCTACTCTATTCTCATCGGTTTGGCGGTCGCACTTGTCGGATATTTCTTCTAATTTCTGGACATTTTTGCACATGGCCTCTGGGCCAGAGCCGCGTATAAAGCGGTAAATAAGAAAGCGAAAAAGCCGCTAAATGCGTGGCTTGCCGGTTTTTTGGGAGTGTTCCCCGACCTTTTCGCGTTCACTATTCCCTTTATTTGGCTCTTTGGAAATCTTATTTTTGGCGGCATGAGCTTTGCCGATCTGCCGCGGCCAGGAGAAATTGAACCGGCTCCGCAAGACACCCTGCCGATTTTTCGCCTTACCTCAACGCTCTACAATATAAGCCACAGCGCAATCATATTTCTTATAGTATTCGGGGTTGTTTTTTTAATTCTGCGTCGTCCGTTGTGGGAACTCGGCGGATGGTTTATTCACATTCTCTTGGACATCCCGACTCATTCATATCAATTCTATCCAACGCCGTTTTTATGGCCGCTCTCTGGCTGGAAATTTGATGGTTTCTCCTGGGGAACGCCCTGGTTTTTGATACTTAACTATTCAGCCATCATAATTGCGTACTGGCTCTTGAGAAGAAAAAATCGCGTAGTTTAAATTCCGTCATGGTTTTGAGGTTGACAGCCTTTTTCTTTTGCCATATACTTAGAATATCTAATCATTTGACCATCTAACCTTATGCAACATACCGATATTGGACAACTTATCTCAATGATTTTTGCCGTGAGCCGCCTCATCCGCGAGCGCGCTAAAGACCGCGAAAAAATCAATCCTTTCTCTTTCCTTCAATTGGAAACGCTTCGTTATGTGGCCGAAAAAGACAATCCTTCTATGAAGGATGTCGCCGATTATCTCTGCGTCACTCCTCCCTCGGCAACATCGCTTATCAATAGTTTAGTAGAAGCTGGACAGATTGAGCGCATCTACGATAAAGACGATCGCCGGTTTGTGCGTCTCGCCGTTACCCCAAAAGGAAAAACAGCTCTTGCGAGCGGTTTTAAGAAAATAACAACCCGAATGCGAAGGTTGTTGAGCAACCTTAACGCAAAAGAAAGAAGCGATCTCTTCAAAATCCTCGAGAAATTCGCGCGCGCTTATCAAAAATAACCATCACAAATCCTATGACCAAATTTCTAAAAAAACCCATTGTTATAATATCGCTCGTAATCCTCGCCGGAGGAATTATTGGCGGCTACACCTATTTTGGCGGTGATAACGCCCCGGCCTACGATTCCGTTATCGCAGAAAAGCGCGACCTTATCCAAGAAGTAAGCGTCACGGGTCGCGTCAAGCCGGCGAAAAGCGTTAATCTTGCGTTTGAAAAAAGCGGGCGCGTAGTTTCTGTTTTTGCCAATGTGGGAAATTATGTCAGCGCGGGAGACGTTTTGGTTAAACAAAACAATTCGGAACTTTCCGCCCAGCTTGAAAAAGCCGAAGCCGATTTAGAAACCCAAAAGGCAAATTTAAAAAAATCAGAAATCGTTTTAAATAATTACTATCTGGCCATTCCCGATATTTTAAATGACGCTTACATTAAAGCCGGTGACGCCGTAAGAAAGCAGGCTGGTTCAATGTTTACCGACGCCGAATCGTATACTCCCAAAGTAAATTTTTCAAGCACCGACTCGCAGGCCGTTACCGATTCTCAAAATGGCCGGCTGGCATCAAGAGCGGAGCTAAGTGCCTGGCGTGAGGAATTGGCCGAATTTAATTCCGCGTCTTCAAACGAAAATCTTTTTGCAACCCTTACAAAGTCCAAGGCGCGGCTTTCTACTATAAGTTTATTTTTGACAAGTCTGTCCGACGCTCTTGAAAAAGCTACCGGGCTTTCTCAATCAACTCTCGATTCTTACAAAGCCAGTATCACCACCGGCCGAACCAATGTTAATACTGTGGCAACCAATATTTCCGATCAAAAACAAGACATTGATTCCCAAAAAGCAACCATTGCTTCGGAAGAAGCGGCGGTCAAATCTTATCGGGCCGGCGTTTCAAATATTGAATCGCAAATTTCAAAAACGATTTTATATTCCCCGATAAATGGAATTATAACCAAGCAAGACGCCAAGGTCGGCGAAATTGTTTCGGCAAACACTTCGATAGTTTCTCTTATTTCCGCGTCGCAATTTGAAATTGAAGCCAATATGCCGGAAGCGGATATCGCAAAAGTGAGCGTGGGCAATACTTCCCTTGTGACGCTTGACGCCTACGGACGGGATGTCGTCTTTGAAGCAAAAGTGGTCGCCGTTGATCCTGCCGAGACCATTGTGGACGGCGTGGCGACATACAAAGTAACCTTTCAATTTGTTAAAAATGACGAGCGCGTAAAATCGGGCATGACTGCCAATATTGATATTAAAAGCGCGAGCCGCGAGAATGTGATTGCCGTGCCGCAACGAGCCATTATCAGAAAAAATGGAGACCAATTCGTGAGAATAGCGGATGGCGAAAGCTTTCGCGAAGCCAAAGTGGAAACGGGGCTGCGCGGTTCTGACGGGAATATTGAAATTATAAGCGGCATCAGCGAAGGAGATAAAGTAATCACCTTCAGCGAAGAATAATATATGGCAATCATTGAAGTAAAAGATTTAGAAAAGACATACTACAACGACAGCGTTGCCACTCCCGCTCTGCGGGATGTGTCTTTTACTATCAATGAGGGAGAATTTGTGGCTATTATGGGACCTTCGGGGTCAGGCAAATCAACCTTGCTTCACATACTTGGTTTCTTGGATAGGCACACGGCGGGAGAGTATCGCTTTGACGGAAAAACCATTGACGACTATTCAAAGGAAAAAATTGCCCGTGTTCGCAACAAAAAGATGGGGTTCGTGTTTCAGGCGTTTAATTTGCTTGCGCGCACTACCGTGCTTGAAAATGTAAAATTGCCGCTTCTCTATTCTGGCGTAAAAAAATCCTTGCGTGATGAACTGGCGCTCAAAGCCATAGAGTCCGTGGGGCTTTCTCATCGCGTACATCACGAGTCGTCCCAGCTTTCAGGAGGAGAGAAACAGCGTGTGGCGATTGCCCGCGCGTTGGTCAATAAGCCCAATATTATTTTTGCGGACGAGCCGACCGGGAATCTTGATTCAAAATCAGGGCAAATAATTATGGAACTCATCCAAAAACTAAACGAGGAAGAAGGACACACGATTATTTTAATCACGCACGAAACATACACCGCCGAACACGCCCAACGAATTATTCACGTCCTTGACGGAAAAATAGAAAGCGATAAAAAGGTAGATCACCGCCACAGGGCTAGCGATCATTTTAAGAAATAATTACTTGTGGTGAATTTATTGAACTATGACGTTGAACGACAGCTTCCAAACCGCCCTTGCCGGGCTTCAAATAAACAAATCTCGATCCGCGCTTACCATACTCGGCATCGTTATTGGCATTACCGCCATTATTTTAGTTATGTCCGTGGGACAAGGCGCGGAAGATTTAATTTTAAATCAGATTCGCGGGCTTGGATCGCAGACGGTTATCGTTGAGCCCGGCAGAGAGCCGAGCGGCCCTTCAAGTTTTGCCGAACTTTTTACCGACTCTTTGAAACAAAAAGATGTTGACGCTCTCCTGAATCCTTCTAATGTTCAGGGTCTTCAAGACCTTACTCCAGCCGTAATGCAGGTCGTGCCGGTGACTTTTGAAAATGAGACGATACGAACCAATGTCATCGGCGCATCCGACCTTATCGCCAAAATTCTTGATATTTTTCCGCGCGAGGGCGCGTTTTTCACGGATGACGATATCAGACAAAAAGCAAGCGTGGCGATCATCGGGTCAGAGGTTAAAAACAAACTATTCGGGCCTTCCGATGCCTTGGGAGAAAAAATAAAAGTTAAAGGGCGGACTTTTCGCATTGTTGGAATCTTGCCGCCTAAGGGGCAGGTCGCCCTTTTTGATGCCGACGACATGGTGGTAGTGCCATACACCACCGCTCAGCAATACCTTGCCGGCATTAATTATTTCAACGCCATTATGATACGAGCAGAGTCGGAAGATATTGTTCCTAGAGTGGTTCGGGACATAGAATTGACTTTGCGGGAGACGCACGGAATAGATGATCCTGATAAAGACGATTTTCATGTTACCACGCAAGCAGACGCGGCCGAAAGAGTGAAGACGATTACGGGAATCCTCTCGGTGCTTTTAGTGTCTGTCGCGGCAATTTCGCTTGTTGTCGGCGGAATCGGCATTATGAACATTATGTTGGTTTCCGTGTCTGAACGGACGCGCGAGATTGGCCTACGCAAAGCGCTGGGTGCCACTGAAAACGACATCATGATGCAATTTCTTTTGGAGGCGGTCATGCTTACGGCCTTGGGAGGAATTGTCGGCATTATTCTCGGCGCCGCTTTTTCGTTTCTTGCATCTCTTATATTGAGTAGAGTTTTAGCACTCGGGTGGGCATTTACTTTCCCGATATTTGCCGCGGTTTTGGGACTCGGTGTAGCCGGACTCATAGGACTCGTATTCGGACTCTACCCCGCTCGAGAAGCTAGCAAAAAAAGTCCCATGGAGGCGTTACGTTATGAATAACATTATTGAAGTAAAAAACTTAACAAAAAAATTCAATGGCTTAACGGCCGTTGACGATGTTTCTTTTGAGGTAAAGAAGGGAGAAATTTTTGGTTTTCTCGGACCGAACGGAGCGGGAAAATCAACAACCATCAATATGCTCTCGACCATTCTTTCGCCGACTGAAGGCGAGGCGTTCATAAATAAGTTTAATGTCTTGTCTCAAAAAGACGAAGTGCGCAAGTCTATCGGCCTTGTGTTCCAAGATCCGTCTTTGGATGACCGGCTAACCGCGGAAGAAAATTTGCGTTTTCACGCCAAGCTGTATGGCGTGCCGAGCAACGAATTCCAAAAGCGTAAGCAGGAAGTTCTAGAATTAGTTGATTTATGGGATAGACGGGACGATATTGTTAAAAATTTTTCCGGCGGCATGAAGCGGCGGCTGGAAATCGCGCGCGGGCTTCTGCATTATCCGGCGGTTCTCTTTTTGGACGAGCCGACCATCGGACTTGACCCGCAAACCCGCGCCCATTTGTGGGACTACATCCTGCGGCTCAAGCGCGAAAAAGAAATGACTATTTTTATGACCACACATTATATGAACGAAGCGGAGTATTGCGACCGCATTGCCATTATTGACCACGGAAAGATTGTGGCGTCGGGCACGCCGCGCGAACTCAAAAAACAAGTCGGGGGAGATATCATCCGAATGAGCAGCGCCCAGAAGCAAAAGCTAAAAAGAGAACTTGAGGAGAGATATAAAAAAGAAATCAAAGAGGAAGACGGGACGCTACAACTGGAAGTTGCGGATGGAGAAAAATTTTTACCTCGTCTTTTTAACGAACTTGACACTAAAATTGATTCTATAGAGCTGCGAAAACCCACGCTTGACGATGTATTCCTTTCATTAACAGGCCGCAAGATTAGGGAAGAGGAAGCATCCTCAAAAGATCGTATGCGCGAGCACATGCGCGTGCGGGGCGGCAGATAAAATACTATGCAATTTATTCAAACAATTTACACAATTTGGCAAAGAGAATTGATCCGCTATTGGCGGGATAAAACGCGGATTATTTCCACGCTTTTTATGCCGCTGATGTTTCTTGTCATCTTCGGCGCCGGTTTGAGCAAAACTCTTGCGACAGGAAACTTCGGTGTTGATTTTGTGCAATTCATGTATCCCGGAATTATCGCCATGAGCGTTATGAGCGTTGCTTTTTTCTCTACCATCTCAACTGTTTGGGACAGAGAGTTCGGCTTCTTAAAGGAAATTTTGGTGGCCCCTGTTTCTCGCGTGGCAGTTGCCTTTGGGAAAACACTGGGGGCAACCACCATCGCTTCAATTCAAGCGCTTATCTTATTGATTCTTGCCCCCTTCATCGGCGTAACGATTCACTTTGCCATCGTTTTGCCGCTTATCATTTTTATGCTCTTGCTCGCTTTTGCCATTTCTGGCATGGGGCTGTTGATTTCTTCTCTTATGAAAACAACCGAAAGTTTTGGGTTGGTTATGCAGGTTTTGATTTTTCCGTTGTTTTTCGTTTCAGGCGCTTTCTTTCCGCTTACTGCCGTGCCGTCGTGGATGCGCGCGCTTGCAAATGTAAATCCATTAACATATGGCGTGGACGCGATGAGACAAATTCTTTTGGGAAATCAGGTTGATCCAACTATTTTAAACAACCTTTCCTTGCATGCCATACCCATCAACGCATTATTTCTTTTGGGATTTTCTGCGGTGATGGTAAGCGCCGCGGTGTGGGCGTTCAACAAAAGAGCATAACGCGCCGTCCGCCCCCCGCCTCCGCTGAAGCTACGGCGGACAAGCCCATCTTCGCCAAAGCTGCGGGCCCCGTTAGAAAGCCCCTATCTTTTGGGATTTTTGATAATGATCGGGCTTTTTCTGTTTTTCGGCTACCGCAAAGGCGAAAAACCTACATGGATGTGGGGACTACCTAAAAAAGAAAGCGAAGAAAAACAGTCGTCATAGCAACGACTGTTTTTCTTTTAATTCTTTATCGAGCCACGCGGGTTGCCGTTCACTCACGGCTACTCGGGTCACGCCGATAATAAATTGTCATGGCGGAGAGGGTGGGATTCGAACCCACGGTCCCTTTCGGGACGCCGCATTTCAAGTGCGGTGGAATAAACCGCTATCCGACCTCTCCACTTATTACCCGAGCATTATAGGGTTTTTCAGGCGGTTTT
>Ga0210031_1001007_pt1 | contig 16864 bp, 13 predicted proteins | sample CryGeyCG2014_080_FD_185455 | JGI IMG/M metagenome (GOLD analysis project Ga0210031, IMG submission 185455) | Groundwater microbial communities from aquifer - Crystal Geyser CG03_land_8/20/14_0.80 (SPAdes) (version 2) | ecosystem: Environmental > Aquatic > Deep subsurface > Groundwater | place... | reverse complement strand
TAAAAAGCAGGGGAATTGAAAGCGAAACAGACATTGAAAAGAGAAGGAAATTTTTAAGGAATGTCGGGTATAAATTTTAAACATAGGAGGTAAATTTTAAGACCAAAATTGGGATAATTATATATTTGTTTTTTGGTAACTACTCAGAGGGTAGGAAATTTACCAGCGATTTTAAAATCTCAAAGATTTTAAAATATCCGAACGAAGTGAGGTTATTTTCAAAACGCAAAGTTTTGAAAATATGAGAGCGAAGCGAACTTATTTTAAAATCTCAAAGATTTTAAAATATCCGAACGAAGTGAGCGTATTTTCAAAACGCAAAGTTTTGAAAATATACTGAAAATCTTTGAGATTTTAAAATACTAAAACCGTTGGTTTCAATCTTTAAAAAATCTTGGGATTTTTTAAATACTGAAAACTGCAAGTTTTCAATCTTTAAAAATCTACAAGATTTTAAAATACTGAAAATCTACAAGATTTTCAATCTTTAAAAATTTACGGAATTTTTAAATGAGAGCGAAGCGAACTTATTTTCAAACTTGTTTGAAAATACACGAACGAAGTGAGTGTAAAATTTCAAAAAAAAAAATACAATTTCAAAATTTATGAAATTTTAAAATATACAAACGACAGTGAGCGTAAAAATCAAAAATTTACCTATAATTTTTTAGGGTGGCTGAGTAGTTCACATTTTGTTGATTATCTTCTCAATTTTCTCAATTCTTCTTATCTTTCTTATTTCAACTCCGTTTCCTTCTTTTAAATTTTCACTTTCAGGGTAAAAACGATTACTATAATAGTAATAATATGTTTCTTCAGGTAAAATTTTTAATATAGTTAAGTTGATTTTTTTGTAATTATTTTTGAAAGGGAAACTTATACTTAAAGTATAATTTTTTGTTATATTATTACAATTGTTTTCATATAACAAAGAAGGATCACAAAAAGTCAGTAATGCAAAAACCCCGACCGCATCATCTTTTTTAATAATGTCAAATGGAACAAATTTTGCATTTTCTCCTGCCTCAAATGAAACTTTTTCCTTATCACTTGTGTTTTTATAACTTATGTTTTCATTTAATTCCCAATATAATTCTTCGGTTCCGAATCCAATTTTACCATTATTCTCTCCCGAGTAAAAGCAAATGTCCTCTATTTTTTCACAATATTCATAAATATATTCATAAATATATGTTTCTATATTCATTTCAGCATAAATTTTTGTTTTGTTATCTTCTTTTTTCACCGAGAATCTATAAACATTCTTAAATTTTTTCACCATAATTTTATGATTTTCAACTTCAATTATAAATATTAACATATCAGTTTTTATAAATAACATACTCTCATTTAGCCATTCAATTTGAGGATCGGTTAAATATTCCTTGTATTTTCCTCCATCAATGGATTCTAAAAATTTTAATATTTCGTCAGTATTGTTAGTGTAATTTTCAATTAAATTTTCATAAGGTAGAGATGCCTTTAAAGTGGCAAAATTTTCATCCAAATCAATAATAAATTTATCGCCTATGATTATACTTTTGTTATCTTTACTTTTAAATATTTTTTCTTTTCCTTCCAACCCCCACAATTCAAAATATTTTAAAATCATTTTCTTTTCTTTTTCATCAAATTCCCATTCAAATGAAAAATCAGATATTTTATTTTTATTGATATTCGGTGCATAACTATGCTTTTCCCATGTAGTGGGTTGAGGTGGTCGTGATCCCATCCAATAACCAACATCCACAAAATAAAGATTTCCTATATTTGACTTTGTGTTTTTAAAACTTATTATTCCTTGTATTGCTACGGCAAGATCACACTTACAATGCCCTTCGGGTATATTGCCGATATTGATTCCATATATCTTTAAATTTTCTTCATTTTTAATTTCAACAGGAATCATTGCACTGCACCCGCATCCATGCTCAAATGTGTAATAGCCATCAAACAGATAGTGATGCAATGGAAAGTATGAAGAATGAAAATCTGTCCACGAAAAATAAGAATTGTTTCCATAATAATACCTTGGAGGAATATATTCATTATGCAACCAAATACTTTCCCATGCATCTTTCTTTGGAGAAAGAACAGAAAAACAATAAGTTGAAGTATAATTATCTTTCTTAGTCAAATTTGAACTGTTATTTTTTTCAATATTTAAGATTTCGTTTTTAGTTTCATTTTTGTTTTCAGTGATGTTTTCGTTTTTTATATTTATCTCTAAGAAATTTGGCAGAATGGTGTAATTTTTCTCCTCAATGTTTGTAATGTTTGTCTTTTTATTTTCTTCTATAAAATTATAGATAAAAAATCCTAAAAAAATTAAGAAAAATAAAAAAATAAAAAAAGGCAAAACATTGCTTTTATTTTGTACCATTTTGGTGCTCATCCCTTTAAATTGGGATAATTAATTTGTGAGATATTTTTTAAAAATCTGCTTAAAAATTATATTTTTAAGCAAATAAATTTTTTGAAATATCAAAATTAAATATTATAATATTTATAAATTTAATTTTAGGTGCTGACCCACTAAAATTGAGATAACTAAAATTTGGATAATTATATATTTGTTTTTTTTGACCTTCAATTTCAGTTGATTTAACTACATCCGTGGTTAATGTCTCCAAAACGGCTTCGTTTCTTAATTTAAATCCAAGCACATCCATTTTTCCAATAATTTTTCCCTACAAATTTCTGACCTGTCCAAGAAGTGATATCAGACGATTATTGTTCCATGTAAAATCAGGCCAGCCGTCCTGTTGGTATATGTACATTTTCATTTTCTGTCATTTTCTCTAATATTTGTGGTAAAGATAAATATAAGCATAATTATATAAACATAATTTTCCACAGGCAAAAACATTCTCCGTATTTTTTGGGGTAAAAAACAATATTATTCTCCACAGAATATTTTGGATTGCGGGCAACTCCATTATATCTGCATTACCGGGTATAATTTCTCATGATTTTTGGGAGATGTCCGCAATATTGTGTATATCTCTCACTTGGTTGAAATTTGTTTTTTGAACATTTTATTATTTAACCTGAAAAAATCATTTGGTTTTCAGCATATAAATTTAGTTTTTTCCCCATAAATATTAAGATTGCCGTGCAATTTTAAGTTTTACAAAAATTTAAAATACCGGAGCAACAGTGAGGATATAATATATGCTTTTCTGACATATTGGTTTTAAAAGAGCAGAATTTTCAAAAATTTAACCTTTAAATTTAAATTTCCCGCAAAATCTGGACAGCAAGACCTTTAACACTTTCCCGGACATCTCTGCTCTCTGAAAATTTCTCACTTACGATTCCAAAGTTTAAAATTTCCTCACTGTAAGGAATTGAAAACACATTTCCAAATTTTCCTTTGACCATTTTCTCTATTTTCTCCTTAATATTTTCATTAACAGGTCTATTATAATTAATAACTGCAAAAATTTTCCTGGCTTTTGATTGTTCTGCGAGTTCCTTTATTTTTAAAGCAACATTTATTGACTCATAAGACGGCTCAACAGCAATAATAACAACATCAACATATTCCTCAATCCCTCTGCCAAAATGTTCAATTCCCGCTTCCATGTCTGTAATGGCAATTTCGTTATTCCTTAAATTGAGCTTTTTCAAAAATTCCTTTGTTAATGAACCCATCGGACATGCACATCCCTCCTTTGACTGCAAAATTTTTCCAATAACAACTAAATTTATTTTGTCCTTCTTCCCTATAAATTCATCCGGAATTTTATCTGTTGTGATAGATTCATTTAAAAACTGAAATCCAGCTACCTGTCTGATTTTTCTCTGAATGCTTTGTTTTCCGCCGACCATTTCCATCAGCGGAGTTGGCATTGTATCTATATTTAACAGACGGTAAAGATTTGTATTTGATTCATCGCTGTCTATAACTAAAACATTAAAATTTTTCCTTGCGAATTCCCCTGCCAGTAATGCCGCGAGTGTGCTTTTTCCGCTTCCGCCTTTTCCGCTGACTGAAATTTTCATAGCTGTAAATTAAATTATGCTGCGCAACTTCGGAAATTGCGTTTTTATTAAATGAAACATAATTATTAATTGTATTTAAAACAAAATAGTATTTGCTCAATATTGGGCAGTAATTCACTCTTGTTTTATGTGAATATAAGTGTAGTTTACCACTACTTATTGAGCAAGTTCACAAAATAAGATGATTGAAGTAAAATTTACGGAAAAATATATTGAGAGGTTGAATTATGAGAGATATCACTATCCTCACCCTCTTATTCAACGCAGAATGGAATCACTTTGGCTGAAAAGTCAAGGACTGAAACAAGAAGAAATATGTCGTCTAACAAAAATTTCACCAAATACTTTGCGTAACCATATTAAATCCTATGTTCTTCACAACACACAAATAACTAATTAAATTTTCATATATTTTATACTCAACAACGGCAAAAGATGCTCTTTTTATAGCACATTTTCAAAATCATAAAGATTTAAAATATATAAAAGTAGCGAAACAAAATGAGCGTACTTTAAAGATTTGAAAAACGCAATTTATAAAGCTACGCAGTCCAATTCCCCTCATTTTTAGTATTTATGAGGGGATTAGAATTAAAAAATTAAATTTGTACGATTCACGGAATAATCCTGACATAAAGGTCATTGTCATTCGGATATTTTAAAAACTTCTGGTTTTTGTAATTACCGGCAAAATTTTGATTTTCGCTTATTTTGTTCCACTCACTTCGTTCGTGTCTTTTCAAAATCTCTGCAATTTTGAAAATTGTATTTTTTGAAATTTTTAGAGATAAATTTTATGTCATCTAAATAGTTACTTTAAATTTTCATTAAATTTCACAATTCCGTCATTATCATCAAAGATGGAAATTAAATTTTTTCTTTATTTTCAAGCTTGCTTGAAAAATATCCGAGCGTAATCGTGATGATTTTCCTTCAAATTTATTTCAAAGTAGGATGCCTTTCCATCCATTAATTTAGATGCATTTCCAAATGAACTTGCAATTCTCTCTGCAACGCTTGGCTTTTCTGCAATTATAAGAATCTGCATTTCAAAAAATTTAAGAACTTAAAAATTTGCCTGCTTTAATTTATTTTGCTTTAATTTATTTTGTTTATTTTGTTTATCGTACGAAGCCCCTTGCCCTTAGCCAGTTCACATCGTTGGGGCCATATTTCCATATAACATCTCCTTTTGTATCTTTTTCAATCTCCCACGGCTCAACAATTACATAATCCGCTTCATGAATTCTCATCCTCCATCTTACTTTTCCCGGAATTCTGCACATACGTTCCTTTCCGTCCGAACACTTGACCTTCATTCTCGTATATCCCAAAACCTGCTGCACTTCACCAACAACCTCTCCCTTTTTAGGAGTTCTGACTTTATATTCTACTACTACATTTTTTTTACCCATCTTATGTTAATATTTAAACAATACAAATGCTAAATTAAAATGACTGTGCTAAATTAAAAATACGAATATAAATAAGAGGTATAGCAATAAAAATACAATAACAATACAAATACAATAAAAATACAATAACAATACAAATATAAATATTTTAAAAAACCATGTAACTATTCAGAGGGTATTTTCAAAATGAAATTTTGAAAATCTCCGAACGAAGTGAGGTGACAAAAATTTACCAGCGATTTTAAAATCTCCGAACGAAGTGAGCGTATTTTCAAAACGCAGAGTTTTGAAAATATACTGAAAATCTTTGAAATTTTCAATCTTTAAAAATCTTGGGATTTTAAAATACTGAAACCTGCAAGTTTTCAATCTTTAAAAATTTAGGGAATTTTTAAATGAGAACGAAGCGAACTTATTTCAAAATTTATTTTGAATACTGAAACCGTTGGTTTCAATCTTTAAAAAATCTTTGGATTTTAAAATACTGAAAATCTTTGAAATTTTCAATCTTTAAAAAATCTTTGGATTTTAAAATACTGAAACCTGCAAGTTTTCAATCTTTAAAAATTTAGGGAATTTTTAAATGAGAACGAAGCGAACTTATTTCAAAATTTATTTTGAATACTGAAACCTGCAAGTTTTCAATCTTACAAAAATGAGTTGCATTTTTGTAAATACACGAACGAAGTAAGCGTAAAATTTCAAAAAAAAATACGATTTTAAAATTTATGAGATTTGAAAATACACGATTTTTGAAATCATAAAGATTTCAAAAAGACACGAACGAACTGATTGGAACAAAGTAAGCGTAAAATCAAAAAATTTACATTTGATTTTTTGAGTGGCTGAATAGTTACTAGATTTTTAAATATTCTGGCAACGGCAAGATTATTTTATTAAAGCCGAAAATTTTTCCCTTTCTCTCAACACCTTTACCTTTTTATCTTTTGTAATCAGAATTTCCGCCGGCTTTGGCATTGAATTGTAGTTAGAACACATACTGAATCCGTAAGCACCGGCATCAAGAACAGCGAGGATATCGTTGCGATTTGCTTTGATTTTTCTGCCCCTTCCCAAAATGTCGCAGCTTTCGCATAAATTTCCCGCAACATCAAAAATTTCATCTCCTTCTGACTGGTCATTTAAATTTAAAATTTTATGGTACGCATCGTACATTGCGGGCCTTATTAAATCGTTAAATCCTGCATCAGCATTTATAAATTTCTTATATGGAGTTCGCTTGATACTCAGAACTTTTGTAAGTAGTATTCCCGTATTTCCGACGATGCTTCTTCCCGGCTCAAGAATCAATTCAACATCATACCGTAGATTTTTATTTAAATTTTCAACTATCGGAAGTATTCCGTTTGCTAAATCGTTATGAGATAAGCCATTATAACTTCCATTGTGCAGGTAATCAATTCCCAATCCTCCGCCTAAATCAACAAATTTTAAATTTATTCCTGCCTTGTGCAGGTCAGTCACTATTTTGCTGATTTTTTTAGCCTCTTCAACAAACGGCTCAATTTCTGTAATCTGCGAACCGATATGGCAGTGAATTCCCAAAATTTCAAAATTTTTTTGTCCCGCAAGCTTGTATGCGTTGAGTGCCTCTTTAAAATTTATTCCGAATTTTGATTCCTTAACTCCGGTTGCAATTTTGTCGTGTGTGTGCGGATTTACCTCCGGATTTATTCTGAAAGAGACCTTTGGTCTCTTATTTATCTGTTTTGAGATTTCATCTATGATTTCTATTTCTTCAAATCCGTCAATGTTAATGGTGCATCCGAAATTTAATGCAGAATCAATACCTTCATCTGTTTTTCCGTTGCTCGTAAATATCACATCTCTTGAATTTAAATTTATGTGTTTTGCTATGTGTAATTCTCCCGCGGATACAACATCTGCTCCCACATTTAAATTTTTCAAAATTTTACAGATTTCTATGTTTGTATTCGCTTTATACGCATACATCATCTTAAATTTCCCGTATCTCTTAAATGCATCAAAGTATTTCTGAACATTTTCCTGCAAAATTTCTTCAAAATATATGTATGCTGGAGTCCTGAATTTTTCCAAAATTTCAAGCAAAATTTCTTTGTGCCTGATTATGTATGTTATAATATTCATTTGCCGCATAATTTAAATTTAACCTTCGGTAACAATCTTATCAATCAAAGTAAAGACATTCGGTAAATTTATACTGTTTTTATTTTTCATCCTGAAATATTCTCCAGAATTTCCACAACATTAAATATATCTATTGTTTTATCATTGTTTACGTCTGCTCGTGCAGGAACAGATGAAAAAGTAAAAATATGTTCAATTATTTTAAACACATCTCCCAAATCCAGCATGTTATTTTTATTTGCATCGCCGAGTACAAAATTTAATTCAACTGCCCCGGTCCCGTTACTTAATACCCTATAATAGTATGAAATATTATCAAATGTTACAGTATCGTTTTCATTCATAATCCTCCAATTTCCATTGCAGTCATTTTCAATCATATTGTTTATGTCACTCTGACTTGTCGCATTGTCATTTACACATATAAGACCTTTATTGTTTTTTACTGGAAGGTATAAAATTTTTTCACCGACCTTCTTTGTTTCATTTGCATCTAAATGAATAATCTCATAACTTAAATTTTGCTCGCCTATATTGCCGGATTCGGCAATAACATTTCCAAAATCCTTGTTTTTGTATGTAAAATTTATATTGACATCGCCAAGCGGAACTGTCTTATTTCCTGTTTTTTTTACTATTCTGACTATCTCAATGCCATTGAAACCTGAATTTTTAGCGGATGTTTCATTAGTTTCATTTTCAATTACACTTACAGTTAAATTTTCAGGAATATTTGTTATGTTGACATAACATTTTGCTGTTTTTGTTATTGGTTTTGCTCCGACTCTTACTCCGACCTTTTGTGCAGGCCGTGTCATATTTTTCTTACCTACAACATAAGAAATTACTCGTTCAATCTTGTTTTGCCTTATTTTGTTTTGTATGTCATTGTAAATTTTTAAGGTGTAATTTTCAAACATTGATGTATTTTTTGAAGATATTGTGCAATCCTCTGCCATTATGTGATAAGTTGCTCCAAAATATATTTGATTTATTATGTCATGAAATGGAGCATATCCTTCCTTAAACATAAAAATTTTATAACTATGTCCTGTCGCATATATAAATTCGGCAATTCCGTTTTCATTTGTCAGTAAAACAACACCTTCGCTATTATTGGCATCTATTATTACAATTTCTGCATTTTCTAATGAAATATTACGGGTATCAGTAATGTTCAGAGTTAATAGATTTACAGACACATTTTTTTCAACAACAGAATTTTTACCTACATTAACAGTTTCATATATTGAATAAATACTTTTCAGAGTGTAATTTCCTTCATTCAGAACAATTTCAAAAAATCCATTTTCATCACTTGTTAAATTTAAAATTTCTTCATTGTTTGAATTATTTATTAGGGTTAAATTTATATTTGGCATTAACTTTATTTGGGTTAAATTTATATTTGGCATTAACCTTTTCAAATGTCTGGTTTTTCCGTAAACAAGACACCGATTTTCCTTAATTGCTGCATAAGCATTTGAAAGGGCATTATTCTGGCTGTTTGATTCGTTAATTTCCGACACAGAATATATTGAGGCAGTTACAAAATAAATTCCCGAAGGCAATGAAGAAAAATTAAAGGATAAGTTGTGGATTGAAATGTTTCCATCAATGGTCTTATTTTCAGATGTTGTCTGATTATTTCCTTCAATAATTACTGAAACAATTGCAGAACCATTGTATAAATTTTTGAACAGATTTTCTGCTGTAACATTTATCGTTAAATTTCCGTCTGACATTAAAGGAATATCAATTTTGGTTATTGCTAAATCAGGCAAAGTGCAGTTGCTTGTGTTTGAATAATCGGTAAAATTTACATTAACCTCATTTGAACAGATTACATTGTTGCTTAAATCAGGCGATTTGTTTGCATTCATAAAAGGTGCATATATCCCAAATTTATTTTTTATAATCTCGTTTGCAGCTATTGAAATATTCACTGACACATCCAATCTGTGTATGCCTGCCTCATTATCTCTAATTAAATTTTTATATATTTTATTATGAACATTTCTTTCACCCGATGATAGTCCTTCGGAATTATTTTGAATAATATTACAATAGACAGTTGTATCGTTAGCATTTAACATTATTCCTGTTGAAAAATTTTCAATTATGCAATTCTCCACTATAACATTATTTCCGGTTATTTTAATTCCCGTTCCGTTGCCGTTCCCTGAAATTTTATGCCATCTCCAATCTATAACAATATCGTCTGCGGATATATTTATGCAGGCATTATCACCTGTGTTTATATCCTGTGTCAATATGTATGTTTTATTTTCCTCACTTAATGTCGTGCAGTTTGAAATTTCCACTACTTTCTGCAGGGATGTTGCACCCCCTCTGGCACCTACTTTAGCTCCAATCTTGCATCCGATAGCAAATTCGCACTGGTGATTTTTTGCAGTGTATCCCGCGTTACAGTTTAAATTTTTACAATATCCGTTATAGCAATTCTGATTATCCGAACAGTTTTCGTTTGCATTGCAGGAATTTGGAATCTGGCAGGATGAGGATATATTCAGGGTTAAATTTTCCACATCACACGATGATTTAACAGAAACCTTAAAACTGTAAATGTTGCCGCAGAATGTCAGATTTACTGAAAAATTTCCTACACCAACACCAGGATTACATGTTACATATCCGTAATTATCTGTTATGCAATTATGCGAACCGGTTGAGTTGGAAATGGTGACAGCTAAATTTGCCGTTGAATCTTTATAAATATCTGAAATTGCAATACGTGTTTCACACAGAATATCGGCATAGACATTCAGACTCGGACCTAAAATTAAAAACACAACAACCAATGCCAAAGCCCCCCTATCTAAAATTTTTGTTTTCCTGCTCATTTTCATCATTTAATAAAAAAGGTTAAATTTATGATTATAAGAATTATAAAACTTAAGATTATAAGAATTATAAAAATTACTTTTCTATAAATAAATTATAAAAATTTAATTTGTTAAGGAAAATTTAATACAAAACAAATAATATGGAAAAAGAAAAATCACTGATTGAGGCACTGGAAAAGATAAGGGGCGCAAATGTATTTATACTTCAAATGGAATATGAACTTTCACAGAAATTTTTAAATGAAATTTATAACAAACTTATTAAATTTAAAAATTGTTCTGATGAAGATGCAAAGTATAATGTTGGAGAATTTTCAAAGCTTCTTATGGCTGGGGGGCTGGGCAGTTTCAAACCGGATCTGGTTAATGGATTTTATAATGTCCTGAGCAAATACTGGGGAAGAATTGAATCAAGAAGGCATTTACATGTTTTTGGCGTGCTTTATGCAAAATACATAAAGGGCGAGGGAATTCTTACATCAAGAGGTATAAAAAAAGAAATTGTCAATATCGTCCGGGAATCACTTGATAGAGTAAAGGTTTATAAAGAGGAAATAAATTTAAATGGAATGAAAGATGTTAATGTGGAAGTTTATATGAATCCTTTTTCAGAATTAAAGGAGTACTGGCTTTACTGTCCAGAAATTTTTCACGAGGCATACTGCGGAACTTCCGATGATGATTTTAGAGCGGTTCAGAGTTTGCTTTACAGAAAGGTTGTTTTAAGATTTATCAAAGAGCAGATAGAAGATGGATTTATGAAAAGAGCAGATGATAATAAAAATGCGAATAATAATGTTTTGCTGTTTTCTACAAGCGAGGTAAATACAACACTGACAATTCCGTCAGTTGTTGATGATGCATATAAGCACGATGATGTATTTAAAAATGTAATTGTTCATCACTATAATCATACAATTGTTCCTGCTGGAATTCCTCATTATCATGATTATATGTTTTCCAAATTGAATATATCCGAAGAGTTTAATGATGCGGTCCATCACCTCGCTTCGTTCGGAGATTTTCAGGACACGCCCGAAAATGACAAAATTGTTGATTTGGTGGAAATTACAGGAAGGGTTAGCAATGTGATTACAGGATGTTCCGTAATGCATACAAATGTTCTTAAGGAAAGTATATTTGAAAAATTCAAAGAAAAGGTTGCTTATGATGATATGTACGGAAACAGTGAAGGTGCTTATGTTGAAAGGTGGCAGGGAGAAGAGATTAAAGCACTCGTTGAAAATTATATGAATAAGACAGGAGCAAACGATTATGAGTCATTATTTGGCAGTTTAGAGGAAAATCCTCTGTTAAAGAAAAATTTTACCGACAAACTGCTGGATGCGAAAAGAAAGCAAAAGGAAAATTTTATCAATGAATTGATGAAAGGAACTTTTGGAAAAATGAACTTTAGCAGCGAGGAATTAAAAAAGGAAAATATAGAACTTTTAAACATGCCTTTTTTTACATTCGTCAGAAGATTAGTCAGTTATAAATGTGCAGATACAATATTGGATGTTATCGGGGATGAAAAATTTAAGAGGAAAATGAGCAAAAACAAAGCAGTAATATTCATAGGCGGGAGAAAATTTGACGATTACGGAAAACAACAAGAAAAGCGGGTTAAAGAAATCATAAGTAAAGATCCGATGATGAAATACCACCTTATATTTGTTGAGAATTATCATGTGTTTAATTCGCACCTGCTTAATCAGGGAACAGATTTCAGCGGAATGTTATCCTGGAAGGGAAAAGAAGCGGGCCCGACCGGCTATGCAAAAGCACAGATAAACGGGGCGCCCACAATAGCAACACCTGATGGAGTAATTCCGGAGCGTTTAAATTTAATAAAAAGGAATGAATACATGAGCATTATTGGAGGAAACGGCTACCTAGTTGAATATGAAAATGAAAAATTTCCTGCACAAAACAGAGAAATACTGCCTGACAAAATTTCTCTTGCGGAAAAGATAGAGGAAGCATGCAGTGATTATAAATCCGGAAATTACGGAGTTCTTTCATTTAATGCGTTAAAAACAGGAATGACAAAGAGTGATGTGCGAAATCAGGCAAAGGGATTACTCCGGATTTGGGCAAATGCAGTTGGAAATTCTGAAAGAAAATGAAGTAGCCATCTCATTTAAAATTTTAACCCATGTTTCAGCCAAATTTATTCCCAATTATTGTTGCTATTATTTCACATTTCTTTTTTCTATTTTCTCATTTGGCTGATCAAGAGATATACATAAATTTTGCATAAAGAAGACATCTATGACAATATCCTCTATCAGGTTGTCCATAATAACAAATTCCTGGTTATTTACAGAAAAGTCCTTGATTTTTATCTCTTTAAATCCTCTTTTAAAAACAAAATAACTCACATCATCTACACCTTCACTTTCTTTAAATTTCCTCCTAATATAATTCCTTCCTGCCACACTGTCAAATAATGCCTGAAGATTTTTGCCCTTTTTAGTTCCAAATATTTCAACCTCGTCTTTAACAAATCCCATTTCTTTAACAAATCCCGTTTTATTAAAACCTTCTCGTGTAATCTTTCCTAAACTCTTTTACTTCTCTTGTTATTGTGTCTATACCAAATAATGCCGATGTGTAACGCTTGCCTGTGCTTGTTATTTCTTTAAACTCTGCATTAATTTTCCATACGCCTTCTTTTTCTTCAACATAAGTTATTTCAAATTCCTCAACATTAAAAAGTGCTTTTAAATTTTCCGCAACTATATTTTTTGTATAGACAAAATTCATTTTCTCTATCTTATTTTGCATCTTATGCGCTCGTAAAACCTTTTACTTCTCCATTTGTTGCATCTATTGCAAACATCGCAAAACTATATTCTCTGCCTTTTTTTAGTTTTTTTTCAAACTCCACAAGAACCCCCCATATATCCTCTTTCTGTACAGCGGCACTTATTTCAAGTCCTTCAATCTAACTATTTACAGCAGTTTTCAAATGTCAGGCAATTATATTTTTTATATCTGCAAATTTCAATTTCTCCATCTCATTTAAATTTAACATAAATAATTTAAATTTCAAGACCAAATTTATCAGTTGATTTTCTTTGAGACATCTGCCTCTTCAAATGTAGCCATCTCATTTAAAATTTTGCAGGATGCTTCAACCAAATTTATTCCCAAAGCAGAGCCAGTTCCTTCTCCAAGCCGTAAATTTAAATTCAGCAATGGTTTCAGTCCGATATAATCAAGCAAAATTTTATGCCCCGGCTCAACGGACTGATGTGATGCAATTATGTAATCCTTTGTTAACGGATTTAATTTGTAAGCGATTAAGGCACCTGCACCTGAAATAAATCCATCAATTACAACCGGAATCTTATTTTTTGCACAGCCCAGGATTACACCAGCAATTCCACCGATTTCAAACCCACCAACCTTTGACAAGACATCTATTGCATCATCCGGATTTGGTTTATTTAAATTCAGCCCCTTTTTGATAACCCTTATTTTATTGTTAAAAATTTCATTGTTTATTCCTGTGCCCCTTCCTGTAATTTTTCCGGCATCTGCACCGGTAATTGCTGCAACAACTGCACTGCTCGGGGTTGTATTTGCGATTCCCATATCTCCGGTTCCGGCGATATCTATTGCTCCATTATTCATTTCTTCATCAACAAGTTCAATTCCGTATTCAATTGATTTAATTGCCTGTTCCCTTGTCATTGCACTTCCTTTTGTAAAATTTTTACTTCCGTGAGCAATCTTTTTAATAACAACGCCGCTGCTCAAAATTTCCCCTTTTACTCCCAAATCCGCAACCACAACCTTTGCATTAACGTGTCTTGCCAGAACATTTACTCCTGCCCTCCCATTAACAAAATTAGAAATCATCTCTTTTGTAACTTCTTGAGGAAATGCACTAACGCCTTCTTCTGCAACACCGTGGTCTGCTGCAAGGGTAAATATTATTTTATTTTCAGTTTTTGGCTTTAAGGTTCTCTTTATCCCGCAGACAATATTTGCTAATTCTTCAAGCCGCCCCAAACTTCCGGAGGGTTTTGTCAAATTATCGGATCTTTTTTGTGCCTCTCCCATGAAATTTTTATCAGCTAGTTCTATTGCATTGAGCGTATCATTGAGCGTATCATTGAGCGTATCTGTCAGAGACATTTTATATTTTACATTTATAAATTTATCCGGATTTGCTGAAAAATTAAAAATTAAAAATTAATAAAATAAAAAAACAAATTAATAAAACCTCGTAATCATTTCCTCTTCAATGAAATGCAGATTTGCGGCGGCAATTATACAATGCGGCGGATTTCCAAAGTCAAAATTTAAAATTTTCTCAATATCTGCCCCATTGATTGCTTTTATTATTGCATCGTCGCTTCCAAGCCGCGCACAACAAACAAATGTTGCCTTTTGCATAATGTTGCCTTTTGCATCCTTTTCTAATTTCAGCAAAATTTCAAGCCCCTGATTTATACTTAAAAATTTATTGTCTTCAACATCTATGTCAAGGAGCATTAAAGTATGTAAATTTCTTTCGGAATTTTCCATAAAAAATTTATACGGACTTGACGGAATCGTATCTATGTAAGGAAATGCAATTGTTGTTGTTCTTCCGAATTTATAAATCATCAGTCCTGTTTCAGCAATTGCAGAGTATATTGACGAAGAATGTATGACTTTTACCTTTATCCTTCTTTTCTCTGCGTCAAGAATTATTGACGAATGTGTTGTTGCTATCATAGGGTCCCCGGGAACTAACAGCGCAATATTTTTCAATAATGCATCTTTGTATAAAATTTCACCGCTTTCTATATCATTCCGCTTCAGAATAGTTATATTCCTGCTGGTAATTTCAGATAAATTTTTTAAATTTCCGTGATAAAAATTTGTATAATCTTCAACATAAATTTCATCCGCTGATTTTAATATTTCAATGGCCCTTAGCGAAATATCTTTTTCATCATACAGCCCTATTCCTATGAGATATAGCATTTTACCTTTTTTGTATTTTGATTTTTAGACAAACTTTCAAAAGGAATATAACTTACATTTACTTTGTATGTTAATACCAAGTGGCAATTTACTCTTGTTTTACGCTGATAGAATGGTAATTTACCTTCATTTATTTAGCAGGTTCATATTTTTTATATTATTTAATTAATAGAGTATAATATTATTTACCCTTTAATATTGAGCAAATACAAATTTTAAAAGACACGATTTTTGAAATCATAAAGATTTCAAAAAGACACGAACGAAGTGAGTGGAACAAAGTGAGCGTAAAAATCAAAAATTTACCAGTAATTTTTTAGGGTGGTTGAGTAGTTACAATTTTTAAATGTTTAAAAATTTATTTCAAAAATTTAGAAAATAAAAACAAATTTATTTTTGATTTTAAATTTAATTTTAAATTTATCTTTAAATTTAACATACATTTATTTAAACATTTAATAATTTAATAAAAAAATGCCAAAAGTAATTACGGCCAAAGCACAAAATTTTAGCAGGAAAGAGAGCAAAGGAGTGGGCAAAGGAGTGGGCAAAGTGGCGGGCAAAGAGGCACATAAGACCACAAATGAAAATAAGAAGGCAGCCAAAATAAGAAGGCAGCCAAAATCAAAAAATGCTGGTAAAGCAGCTGCTGTTGCGGAGTCCATAAAACCAGATGTTGTGAAATTTTCAAAAATTTATGAAAATAAAAATGTAAATGAAATTTTGTTAAAATTTTTTGAAGAAGGATGTGTAGATATATTGCCGGAACTTAATGAGTATATCAGAGATGAGATTATATCAAACAGGAAAAATGTAAAAGCCCCGACGGTAAGGAAATGGTTAAATCTGATGCATAGTTATGGACTTGTAGAATACACTAAAACAAAGGATAAACAATCCGGATGGTTTACATATCGCTGGAAGATAAGGACTGAAAAAATTGCCGAATTTGCGATGTCTGATATTGACAAAGAGATGAATGCCCTGCTCCAAAAAACAGAAGAAATCAAAGCACATAATTTTGTGTGCGACTGCAGGGAATGGACTTATGTTGAAGCGTTAGAGTCAAATTTTATATGTTTCCAGTGCGGAAAGGTAATTATGAATAAAGATAATGACGGATTAATAGATGAAATGGAAGGTAAAAAGGATTTACTTGAGAAAAAGAAAAAAGATATATTTTCCGAATTATAAAAGTTTAAGGGTTTATGGCATCAGGGTAAGGGTATTTGTTCAGAAGGGAAACTTTACATCATCGGCGTCAACTTAAGGAAAAATCACCTCTATTAAAGTTCTGCTCGTAGTCGGTCTTTTTTAAATGAGTAAAGACACGAGTAGAATGAGTGGAACGACATGAAAGTATATTTCTACAGGAAATTTTAAACACTGAAAAATCTTATGTTGACACATATGCTTTACATATATAGTCAATTTACTAACTTTTGATAATATTATTTT
>Ga0210031_1001004_pt1 | contig 16867 bp, 15 predicted proteins | sample CryGeyCG2014_080_FD_185455 | JGI IMG/M metagenome (GOLD analysis project Ga0210031, IMG submission 185455) | Groundwater microbial communities from aquifer - Crystal Geyser CG03_land_8/20/14_0.80 (SPAdes) (version 2) | ecosystem: Environmental > Aquatic > Deep subsurface > Groundwater | place... | reverse complement strand
TTATGGATTGATCTCACAGAGCCTCTAAACTCCGGGAAGAAAACACAGAAAGCATTATTTACGGAGACTGAAGAGCTACGTAAGATTTTCAGTTCAATCCTGAACAAAAGTAATTAAATTGTGTTTTTTGGAGTTTGTGTTTTCGGTCTTTATTTGTGCTTTGTGTAATTTGTGTTTTGTGTTTTTACTTTATTAGTAGATTAATCATCTTTAACTAACGATGTCGAAATTTTTAACTCAAAAGAAAATTATTATAGGTTTGTTGCTCTTTTCTCTTTTTCTTGTTTTAATATTTTCTTTTAAAACTGACTGGCTTAAAAAACCTGTCTTTTTAGATACTCTAAGCGAAAATTTGATTCAAAAACTAAACAAAACCTCTCGAGCTTTAGCTCAAGAATATGCTCCTTATTTTTTCCCTCATTTTCCTCAAAGGTTAATCTATGTTTTAGAAGAAGGTGAGATACTGATTGAGGAATTAGTAGAATTAAATGAAGAATTAAATGACCAACTAAAAAAAAGCGATTGCCGTCTGGCCATATCTGAATGTTTACCAAAAATAACCTTTGGCGGTGTAGGATGTACCCCCGCCGGGGTTCTCGGTTCGCCCTTATCCAATTTAGGAAAAGTTGAGGAAAACAAAGAAGAAATATCTGACCGGATTGATAATCTTTCTTATTTAAGAGAACTTTTAGAAAAAGAAATGGCAGGAGGCCTACCAAAGGAATTAGAAACTTTAAGACCAGAATTAGCTGAAGAATTGAAAAACAGATTAGAAGAAGTTTTCAAAAAAAGTGGAGAAATTATTTCAATTGCTAAAGAAAATAAAGAACTATATTCTAAAGATTACACTAAAAATTGCATAGCCTCTTGTAAACCTGGACCAGTTTGTGGTATTAAAGCCTGCGCTATGTTAGGCACCGGTCCCCAAAGGCACATTGAGATAAAGGCTAAATTAGGGGTTAGTCTGGATGATTTAGATTTGGGTAAAATAGGGATAGATACATTTGGCCTGGCTTTACCAGATAAACTTAAATTTCCTCAATTAGGCGATATTGTTATCACTGTTCCTCCTCAAACCCTTCAGATTTGTTTTCCTTTTAAACCGATTACAATTCGTTTTGACCCACCTTCTTTTGTTACCTTGCCAACTTTAAGTTTTACCTGCCCAAAACTGCCTACATTTAAAGACATTGAATTTAAGATACCCAAGCTTCCTAAAGAAATTAAAATTCCCTTTCCTAAAATTCCGGAAATAAAATGGTGCCCGGACATACCGGAAATTCCCCTCATGGAAGAGCTGGAAAAAATCAGGCAGGAACTAATAGCAGCTGCTGAAAAAGAAGTTGAAAAATTTAAAAGTAAAATTGATGAATCAATTAACCAAATTAATCAGGCGCTTGAAGGAGCTACAGGAGAAATAAAAGAAAAGCTTGAAAAACAAAAAGAAGATCTTTTGAAAGAACATGAAAAAGTAAAAAAAGAAATTCCTGAAGAAGTAGTAACTCCGCCAATTGAATTTGAAGCTGAACAAGCTTCAAAAGAATATGAATATAAATCGCCAGAAAGCAAAGGCCTGGAAATAGAAGATATCTCTCTTTCTTATCAATGCGGACAAACCGCCGGCGATGAAACAGTTGAAACCGGAGCTGGCACTAACTGGTATTTTGAGATATTAAGATGGTTAATGGAGCAATGCGCTAACCTGCCCACAATGAGCAGTCAGTGGGGATTAAAAACAAAAGCTGCAAATTGTTATGATCCAGAGAAAGTAATAGAAACTATTGTTAATGAATGTGATGCTATTTGGCAAACTTATGATCCTGGATTTTCTCCCACTCCTCCACCGATTTGTCTGACTTTAGGAAAGCCCTGTCTTGGAAAAGAACAAGCCAAAGAAAGAGAATGTAAAAATTTGTTTAATCAAGAAAAAGAACCTATTCCTTCAACCTGTTATCTTAAGATATTGGATTGTGAGCTCTGTGCTTGCGACGGAACCGAAAATCAATATACCACTTTAGATAGCATCAAAAAAGTTGTTGAAACCTTAGAAAATAAATGTCAGGGATTAAAAGCTCAAGGAAGAAAGGAACCACCTCAACCCTGTAAGGTTCTTCCCTTATTTACTGGTGAACTTGAGCCTCCTGACTCTGAAACATATTCCGGCTCAAAAACAAGTTGCCCGGCTCAAAAACTTTTAAATCTTCCTTTTGGTTTTGGCGGTGGTATAGGTTTTAATTGCCCAATTGGTTTGCCAAGTCTGCCCAAAATTGTCCTGCCAGACATTATTTTTCCTGATATTATCCTGCCGGATTTTCGTGTCCCGCCTTTTTTAAGAGTTAAACTGCCGAGCATAATTATTGAAGACATAATTTTGCCTGATATTGACCTTTGTGACTTGAATGACTGCTCCAATATCTTCCCTTCTTTAAATTTTAAATTACCCCAGCTCAATTTGCCTTCCCTTGACCTTTCTGTACCTATACCTCAACTGCCGGGCCTGCAATTAAGAGGGGGAGTGGATTTTCCTCAAATTAATCTTGCTCTTCCTCAAATAAATTTATTTAATCTTCTTTTGCCAGAATTAATATTACCGGAAATTCCTCTTCCTTCTCCTAAAGTCAATTTTGCTATTACCGGTATTGATGTCAGCGCTATTTTTGACCTTATCTTTACTTTTATTCTCAATGCTCTGGATGTCCCTGATTTCGGCTATTGTCTTACCTTTAAAATTCCAACCACCTTTTTATCAATTGTCTTTCCTGATTATTATTTCTCCTTTCTAAAGTTTCCAGAAATACCAGAAATTGATTTTTGTAAAGATGTTAATGAGTTTTGCAGAAAAGTAAAAAATGCCCTTGGCGAAGGTGGCTGGCTAAACAAAGCCAAAGAAATAGAAACAGAATTTAACAAAACAATTGACCAAATTCAAAAAGAACTTGATAAAGTGAGCGAAGCAGTCCAAGATATCCAGGATGTAATAGACGAGATTTTTAAAGATATATATGGCAAAGCAATTTATGATGCAATAGTTAAACAATTAGCAAAGGAAGGATTATCACTTGAGGATTATATGGATCCTAAAACCAAAGAAATAGATTTAACTAAAGTGCCTTTTCCTGGCGTCTTTCCGGTTAAAACAGTTGATGAAAGAGAATGTTTGCCTGTCTCTACTCCTCAGGTAGACATTATCCTCAGAATTGTTGATAAAGCAGATTTTCCAGAAAAAAAAGTAGAAAAAAAAGACAACCAATTCATAATTTATGTGCCAGTAGACATACCTCTTGAAATTCCTATTCCCTGGCCAGAAGAATTGAAAAAAATTAACTTAATTAATCCTTTAGGATATGACCTTCCTGATATTCCTTTGAGCGGTTTAAGCTATGAAAAGGAGTTTCCAATAAAAGGACCTGGTTTCCAACCCCGGACTTTCACTTTTGATTTTGGTCGAGCCAATGAAGGTGACTGCCTGTCTAAACCGCCCCAGGGCGGAAATCCTGTTCCGATTGGTCAAATTACCGTTAAAATAAATGAAATCAAAAGCATCAAGAGCGAAATAGATAGCGTTTCTCAAGTGATAATAGAAATATTAGAATGAATATAATGAAGAAGAAAATTGTCTTTTTTTTAATAATCTTCCTGTTTTTATTCGCTTTGGCTGATTTTAGTCTGGCTCAATGCCCGCCTGGCTTAGTAGAGGTTGAGGGCAAATGCGTCAGGGCTTTGGAAATTACTTATCCAAAAATTGCCGGAGAGGTATTAACAGAACAAAGAATTATTAAAGAAGGTCTACCTGGCTATGTAAAATATATTTTTACCTTGGCGGTTGGTCTCATTGGCTTTGTCATTTTCGGTGTCTTAATTTACAATGGCATAAAATATCTAACTTCTACTGGCGATCCAACCAAAATGAGTGATGCCAGGGCAGGTATTTTCTACGCTTTTTTGGGCGGACTACTTTTAGTTTCCTCAGTTTTAATTTTCAATACCATCAATCCCCAATTAGCGATTATGGAATTGCCCGAAGTTCCGGTATTAGAAACGGTAGTAATGCCTGGAGTTTATATTTGCAATTATGAAGTTGAAAACATTGCTGATATTATGAAAGATTACATCGACCCCCAAAAAAGAGGTGAAGAGCAAAGAGAAGCCGCCAAAAAATTAAGAGCGATAATGAATGTCGATAATCAAAATGAAAAAGTTTGTCTAAAAGTAAATGCCTCAGCAAATTTTCTAAATTTCAAAGTAACAGAAGATTACGAGACCATTTTTATCGTGCCTTTTATATCTATTACTCCAGAAGGAGAGAAACTACCACCAGAATATAAATTCGGAGTAATTCTTCATCAAAAAGAAAATTTTAAGGGAAAGGCAAAGTATTACCCTGAGGAAGATGACGATAATTTAATCTATCACCAGATAGATGGTTATTCTGCCAAAGGTTTAGGATTTACTGCCTATTCAGTAACTCTTTTTCAAAAGCCGGCAATTGAGCCAGTAGGCGATGGGGTAACTTTATATTCTGGTTTTAATTATAACAGAGAAGAGCCAGAAGCAAAAGCAATAGCGTTTTCGCCAGGATATGATGATATTATGAAACTAAAAGCTGGAGATCTTGGGGAGCTAAAAGACAATAGCCGTTCAATTAGTTTCTCGCCGCCAGGTTCTTATTTAGCGCTTTTGTACAAAGAAGATGAATTTAAAGATAAGTGCATCCGACTCTATAAAAAAAATCCCAATCTTCTTGATGTTTTACCAACAACTGGTGAATGTAAAACAGGGCTTTGGGCATATCTAGATATATTTCATTGGGGCGACTGTAAACCCGTTCTTGGCTCAATGATTGTCATTAAAGGAACCGTTCTCTAACCTGAAATTAGAAATTAGTTATTTGAAATTTTAGTCTAAGGTTGATGGTCTTGGCTGCTGGTTTGGTCTATGGTCTGTAGTCTTTAGTGTTAATTTCTGCCTATTGACCATAAACTATTGACCAAACTGGTTGCTATAAACCATAAACTTTTCACCTAAAACCAGAGGGGTCTAATTTACATAGACTAAAAAATTAGAATTTAATAACACTATGTCCAATTTAACCAAAACTTGGAACAATCAAAAGGTGTTTTCTCTTTGTCTGGGTTTTCTACTCTTGGCTTTCTTTCTTTTCTGGCCCTCCCCAACCTTGGCATTCTGGGAAACTCTTAAAAACGCCATTGTAGCTATACCTGCTGCCATCATTTCTGCTATTCTTATCCTCTTCGTTTATCTCACCTACGGCCTGGCCTGGTTGACCGGTACTATTTTAGACATAGTCATAAGTCCAGCCTTTATTGCTCTTAAATATACTGATCCAGCCGGAAATCCAATAATTCGGGCGGGCTTAAATATCACTCAAAGTTTTGTTAATTTACTTTTGGTTGTGGCTCTTGTCTATACTGCCTTATCCATTGCTTTAAGAATAAATGAAACTGGAGCCAAAAAGATGCTGGTTAGATTAATTATTGTTGCTTTGCTGGTTAATTTTGCCCCGGTTTTTTGCGGTCTGGTTGTTGATGCCACTAATATCGTGATGTATTGGTTCTTAAAACCGATTGAAGGAGGGGTCAGCGGCGTTCTTCTTCAAATGGATATAAGCACAGTGTATAGTATGATTAAAGGTGCCGGATTAAAAGCGGCAGAACAGCTGGGCGTCTTGATGGCGGTTGTTACCCAAATAATACTGAATGTGTCTATGGCAATAGCCTTTCTCCTTTATGCCGCAATCTTCCTGCTTAGATATATTGCTATCTGGGTATTAGTTATCCTGGCGCCTTTGGCTTTTGTTGGCTGGGTTTTCCCAAAAGCAAAACCAACAGAACATTGGGAATTTTTGGACTGGTTTTTGCTTCCTCTAAGAATGCTCCGGGGATTCTGGGATATGTGGCTTGAGCAGTTTATCCAATGGGCAATTATCGGCATTCCTATAGCTTTTTTCCTTTATTTAGCAATGGGTAGTTTTTCTATAATGACCGCTGCCTTCCAACAAAAAATAACAATGCCAGGAATAGAAACCCAGGCCGCTGGGTATCTTGGCGAAGTTTTCCCTTTTTTTGTAGTCATCGTCTTTCTCTTTTTAGGTTTCACCATCGGTCTCCAAACCGGCGCCATGGGAGCTGAGAAAATAGTTGCTGGTTTTCAGGCCGCTCATAAAAAAGCTCAAGGAATAACATTACAAGCCGCTGCCCGGACAGCCAGGGGAGCTTTTACGGCTCCGGTTAGGGGATTTAGAGAGGCTAGAGGGGTTGTAAGAAGCTATCGTTGGGGAAGAAAAGAAGGGATTTCGCGAAAAGAAATTATTGGAGGACTATTAGGTACCTATGCCCGCCGGGGAGGAAGAAGATTGAGAAAAGCAGGAATAGAAACTCGGGAAATTGGAAGGGATTTAAGTAGAGCAATATTTGGGACGAGGAGAGGTATTATCGGAACAGTCAGAGATGTAGCCTCAACTGGTTGGAAGGCAGCTTTAAAAGCCAAAAAGAAAGAAGAGAAAAAAGAAGAGAAAAAAGTTACTTGTCCAAAATGTAGGGAAACTGTTCCAGACAGAGATTTCTGCGGTGAATGCGGAGCGAAATTATAGTTTTTAAAAAATATTTATGCCAGAAGAATTTGATATTCAAAAATTAAAAAAAGAATATCCAGAATTTTTTGAACAGATTTCACCGGAATTCTTGGAATTTATTTCTTCTGAAGAAACCTTTTCCAAGGTTGCTGAAATTTGTCTTGAAAATGGAATAGAAAACGAAGAAAAAATTGAAAAAATCGCCTATCGGATTGGCTTAGTTCTGTTTGACCAAGTTTCAAAAGAAAACTTCGCGGGTATCCTTGAAAAAGGAGTAAATCTTAATCGGGAAGTGGCTGAAAGAATTTCTATTGAGGTTAATCGCCGAATTTTTTCCCAAGCTCCGGAAATGCTAAAAAAAGAGGGTGAACCAACTCCACCTGCCCCGTTTCCTCCATCTGAACCAGAAGTTACGCCACCGCCAGAAGTTCAATCAGAAGAAAAACCAAAAGAGGTCAGAAAAGATACTTACCGCGAACCAATTGAGTAAGTAAAAAGGGACGACTACATAATAGCCGTCCCATATTCTATTTTTTCTCTATCATTACCTCCTTTTTTATAATTTTCTCAAAAATCTCTGATAATTTTCCTCTTCTCTCTTTTTTAGAAAGTTTTTTTAAGTTTTCCCCAAGTTTCTTTGAATCTTGGGGACTTAAAACCTTTTGAGAAAGGAGCTTTTCTACCTCCTTTCTCGGGTCCTCTTCTTCCTTCTCTGGCTCTTTCTCTGGCTCTGCCGGCCCCTGTTCTGCCGGCTTCGGCTCCTCCGACGGTTTTTTCAGCATCTCTTGAGCGACTGTTACTATTTGAGCAATAGTTGCGGGATTTATTCCCCCACTTCCACTCCCCTCACCTTTGCTCATCCATTGGATTCGTTTGAATTCGCCCTCGCGAGCAGCGAGGACATCACCATGTCTTTCAATTGCCGCATCTTGTGCTTTCTCAGTCGGAAATCCATAATCTTTTTCTAATGTTTTTGCCGCCTCTCCAATACCTTCTCCAATCTCCGCCCTCAATCTTTGGGCCACTTTTTTTGCGGCCATTGCTTTCAGATTTTCTTGTTGAGGAAGATTTAATAAATTTGTCAGCGCATCGGGTAAATCAACAACGGTCATTGCAACATAAATATTCTCTGCCTTAAATCCAGCTACCATAAAGGGGCTTCCCGCTTCAATAAATCGTTTCTGCATTTCGCGAACAATATACTCGCGATTCTCAATGACTGCCCGCCAGGGAATTGTTCCCGCTATATCTCGAAAGCAACCTACAACTACACCGCCGTAATGAGCCTGAAGTCCCTCCCGATCTTTAGGGCCACCGAGAACCTTGAGCGTGTCTATCAAGCTTTTGTCGGTAGAATAGCGTAAATAAATTGTACATCCAATTTTTGGAATCTCTACTGCCTCATCAAATTCAGCCAACTCCTCTTTCTTTTCTTTTGCTTCATCTAATTTCTTTTTAGCCTTATCAAGCTCTTCGCGAGTCTCATCCAACTGTCTCTTTTTTTCTTCCAAGATAGCGGGTTTTTTTTCTTCTTTCATTTCTTCTGTTATTTTTTCAATTCTTTCTTCCAGTGCCACAATTTCCCGTTTCTCAGGATAATAAAAACTCCTTTGAGTAATCGCTTGTGTAATATCATATTCTAATTCAAACTGAGTAGTGGGAAATCTTACCATTTTGCCTAATACTCGAGGTACCTTTAAACAGGGCCCGCTTTGGTGAACGGCTATTGGTTTACCCAAAAACACAGAAACTGCTGTCTCGGCTTCGCCAATCATCCAAAAACACAGCAATAGTCCTATTGCTATTAACAGTAATATCCCAATTAAAATTTCCATTCTTACCTCCTTTATTTATTTTTTAAGGTTGCTAATTTTTCTCAGGTCTCACCCGAGAGTCAAGGAACCTCCTTTCCCTTGACCTCTTAATCATAGCACCTTTCCAAAAACTTGTCAAGTCAAGAGAAAAAGGGACGTCTACTTTTTTCCAAATATTAATTTGTTTTTTTCAGATTTATTTGATAATATTTAATAATAGCTGCAGTTGAAAAATATTTAAAAGGATTTTTAGTTTACCATAATAAAAAGTATTTGTTAGTCGTCGTTTACCGCAAAGTAAAGTTGGCTAAAAGAGTAATTACTACTTTCTTAACCACAAAATTCAAAAAATACTTAAAACCCCGTTAGAAATTCCAAATTGAGAATTTCTAACAGACATACAGGGTTAAAGAATAATTTAGCAAATTTCTAACGGGGTAAAATAATGAATAAACACTATGCGCTTCCATTACGACAAAAAAGAAGATGCTTTATATATTAGATTTAACGAAAACCCTTATCAGAAAAGCGAAGAAATGCAAGAAGGGATAATTTTTGATTATGATAAAGCGGGCAAAATTATCGGGATTGAAATCCTCGACGCCTCCAAGAAATTCCCTCATCAATTCAGGTTGGAACTATTAAAACGTAGGCTTCCCCTAACTCTTACTTTTGACTCTAAAACTAAAGTTTCATCCTAATTTTTTTAGCTTCCTTATTTGCTTTCCTTTAAGTAAAGCCCGCCTTTGTTTGTTTTTATTAGAGAAAGTTTATTAGAGAAAGGGCTGGTCCTATGATCAGCCTTTTTAAAAATCTAGTTTTTTCAGTCTTTAATTAGTACCCGACACTGCTTAATATAGCTCTTGTCAATTTTGTTGTGGTTTCTTTTTTTGTTTTATGTTAAAATTAAAAAAAGCGGTAAAATGAATTAATGAAGTTGAATCTTAAGAAAATTAAATTGCTAAAAGAGTACTTCAAAAAAAACCCTCAGGTTTTAATGGCTTTTGTTTTTGGTTCTCAATCAAGGGGCACCCAGATGAAAGAATCGGACTGGGACATTGGCGTTTACTTTAAACCAAAAGAGTATCTGGAGATGGAATCGCAGGTTGAAGAGTATGAAGGCGAGAAGAATATGTGGTCAGACTTGATAGATATTTTAGAGACAGATGATGTTGATTTTGTTGTTTTAAATCGCGCCCGACCTGTGATTATCTACACTGCCTTGCGCGATGGCATACCGCTGATTATACGAGATCAAGTGCTTTATCTTCGTTTACTCAACAAAACAAGCTACGAAGCAATCGACTGGCACCGATTAGTAGATACATACTACGATATTTTTAAACAGGCCAGATCCTTTACGCCAGAAACCAAATGTTATGTAAAGGAACGGCTTACTTTTCTTCAAGAACAACTAGAGGATTTAGACAAGTTCAAAAAGTTCACCTGGGAGATTTACGATAAGGACAAAGACCAGAGACGCAACATTGAACGCTGGGTGGAAAATGTAGTTATGGCAAGCATTGATATTGCTCAAGCTTTTTTGGCTTCGGAAAAAAGAAGAATCCCTCAGAGTTACAGTAATATCCTTAAACTTTTTATTGCAATCCACCTTGGCAAAGATACCGCTCTTAAGTTTGCGGAGTTTGCTAAGCTGCGCAACATCGTTGCTCATGAGTATTTAGACATTACTTGGGCAAAAATTAAAGATTTTATTTCGGAGGCGGATAGGATGTATCCCAAATTTATTGAAAAAGTCGAAGCACTTCTTAAAAAAGATTAAAAGAATAATGTTAACTTATCCTCCAGAACAACTTTGGCCCTTAACATAGGATCAGTTGAATAAATATGCAATTTACTGTTCCTCAATTTATTGAGCATGAGGCAAAAATAATTGGACCTCTAACTTTTAAGCAATTTATTTTTATCGGCGCTGCCGGGGCTGTTTGTTTTGTGCTTTATTTTTCAATTGCTAAAATAAATTTTTTTCTTTTTCTTATCTTGTCAATAATAATATTGGGGGTAGGAGCAGCCCTGGCTCTTTTGAAAATTGGCGGTCAGGGTCTGCCAACAATTTTGACCAATTTTTTGCGTTTCAGTCTGGGCTCCAAAATTTATATTTGGAAAGAAAAAGGAACCCCAATAACTATTTTTAAAAAAGTGGAAATTAAAAAAGAAGTAAAGAAGGAGGAACTTCCTTTAAAAATTGCTGAAAAAAGTCAGTTGAAAAAAATTAGAAATGAAATAGAAATGAAAACTAAGTAAGATGGCTCAAGTGACCACCCAACAATTTTTGGAGATAGAACAAATTAAAGAAGGAGTGATTATTTTGAAAGATAGGTCCTTGAGGGGAGTAATTATGGTTTCTTCTTTGAATTTTGCCTTGAAATCGGAAGAAGAACAAAATGCTATTTTGTATCAGTTCCAGAGTTTTTTAAACTCTCTTGATTTTTCAATTGAAATTGTGATTCAATCGCGAAGATTGAATATCACCGGTTATTTAGACAAATTGAAAGAATTAGAAAAAGCTCAAGAAATTGAGTTATTAAAAATCCAAACTGCCGATTATCGAAAATTTATTAACGATATAATTGGTGGCGGCGCGATTATGTCAAAAAACTTTTTTGTTGTCGTTCCCTTCACCTCAATTGAGATTCCAGGTCTAAGAACTGCCAAGGGCCCTTCAACTGCCACCTTTACCGAAGAACGCTTCCAGCAGGTAAAATCCCAGCTCTGGCAAAGAATGGAATTTGTCGCTCTGGGTTTGAGAAGATGCGGGCTTCAGGTCGTTCCTCTTAATACTTCCGAATTAATTGAACTCTTCTGGAGTTTATACCATCCTGAAGAAGCCGAAATTGGTTATTATCCGGAGATTCCGCCGGAAATAACCGGTTAACCCTACGAATATGAAAATAGCAATACCATTTTTAAAAAAGAAGAGGGAAATTCCAGAGAAAATTTTTGAAGCGCCGACAATCGGAATAAAAGACATTATTGCTCCCTCTTCAATTGCTTTGGTTTCTAACCACCTAAAATTAGGAAACCGATTTGCCAAATCCTTTTTTATTTTTTCTTACCCCAGATATTTAAGCACCGCCTGGTTCTCTCCGGTCATTAATTTAAATACGCCAATGGATATTGGTTTACATATCCATCCAGCTGATACCGGGATGACTTTAAAACAATTAAGAAAAAAAATAACTGAGGTCCAAGCAGAAATTATTGAACGAGAAGAAAAAGGGTTAATTAGAGAGCCGGCTTTAGAAATTGCCTACAAAGATTTGGAGACACTGAGAGACAGGTTAATGACTGCCCAGGAAAAAATGTTCAAACTCGGCCTCTACCTGACTGTTTACGGAGACACGGAAAAAGAATTAAGAGAAATAGAAATAACTTTGAGGTCAATTTTGGAAGCCAAATTAATTTATATTAAACCCGCCCTTTATCAACAGAAAGAAGGATTTAATTCTTCACTCCCTTACGGTTTAGACCAAATTCAGGTCCACACTTCTATAAACACCGAGCCTCTTTCCTCAACCTTCCCCTTTATCTCTTTTGATTTGAGTTCCAATGAAGGAATTTTATATGGAATAAATCGTCACAATAATTCTTTAATCCTTTTTGACCGGTTCAGTTTGGAGAATTCCAACAGTTGTGTCTTCGCCAAGTCGGGAAGCGGCAAGTCGTATATGGTTAAAGTTGAAACATTGCGCCAATTGATGTTGGGCGTTAATGAGATAATTCTTGACCCGGAGAACGAATATCGGGCTTTGGCTGAGGCGGTTGGCGGCTCTTTCCTTAATATCTCTTTGGCTTCACCAAACCATATTAATCCATTTGACCTTCCAACAACCCTGAGAGAGGATGAAAAACCGGAAGATGTTTTAAGGTCAAATATTCTCAACCTGGTTGGCTTAATGCGACTTATGTTGGGAGGGTTGAGCGCGGAAGAAGACGGCATTATAGACAGGGCTTTAACTGAAACTTATGCTGCCAAAGATATTACGTCCGAAACCGATCCTTCAACCTGGCCAGAGAGAATTCCTTTAATGGAGGACCTAGAAGCGGTTTTGGAAGGAATGGAGGGAACCGAAAGTTTAGTCAGAAGAATCAGAAAATTCACCAAAGGAACCTTTGCGCCTTTTTTCAATCAGCCAACCAATGTCTCAATGGAAAAACCCTTGGTTGTCTTTGGCATTAGAGATATGGAGGATGAATTAAGACCAATCGCAATGTTTATTATTATGAGGTACATCTGGAACAAGGTTCGCTCGGAATTGAAAAAGCGGATTTTGGTGGTTGATGAGGCCTGGTGGATAATGAAAACTGAAGACGGCGCCTCCTTCTTGTTTGGTCTCTGCAAACGAGCCAGAAAATATTGGCTGGGAGTGACCACCATCACCCAAGATGTCGGCGATTTTATGAAATCAGAATATGGAAAGCCAATTATTACCAATTCTTCTCTCCAGTTCTTAATGAAGCAGTCGCCAGCCACCATTGATCTTGTTCAAAAAACTTTCAATTTGACCGATGAGGAAAAATATCTTTTATTGGAAGCGGAAGTGGGAGAGGGAATCTTTTTTGCCGGCCAAAAGCGGGTGTCAATAAAAGTGGTGGCTTCTTATACTGAAGACCAAATTATTACTACCTCTCCGGAAGAAATTCTAAAAATAAAAAGGGCTAAACAAGAATTAGCCAGAGGATAAAACTATGCCAAAAGAAAGTACTCCAGCGCCAATTCAAACTCCGGCTCCCGCTCCAAATCTAGCGCAGAAGCCAAAAGGTGGCTGGTTTCAAAAAATTCCTCGAGACATTCTCTTCTCGCCAGGAGGAATGATTTTAATTTTTTTCGCCTTAATAATTGAAATTATTGACCTCCTCCTCCCTCTTCCGCTCGTTGAATATCTAATAGAAATACCTTTAGAGATTATTTTTCTTGTTCTTTTGTCAATAATAGCCCATTATCCTTTCAAAGCAATGGTTATTCCTTTTATTATTGAACGTATTCCAATAATCAGCGACATTCTGCCAACCTGGCTTATCCGAATGTTTTTTTAAAATTTAAGGACTCCAACCCACCCACCACCCGTCAAGGTAAAATCATGGATACGGCCTAACCACCACTCTTCTTTCCGGCTCCTCACCAATGCTTTCAGTAGTGACATCGGAACGACCGGCCAATTCCAGGTGGATAATCCTTCTTTCATAGGCCGCCATTGGAGGTAAGTTTTTTTCTTTCTTTGTCAAGGCAACTTCATCAGCCAAGGAGCGGGCCAGTTCTTTTAGATAATCTAACTTTTTCTTTTTGTAGCCATTGATATCTAAATCAATAAAAAAGGGCTCGGTAATTTTTCTTTTCAAAATGACTTTTAAAAGGTGCTGAATTTCAGCCAGAGTTTGGCCGCCTTCGCCAATTAAAATCTGGGGCTCTTCGGTTTTTAAATTAATTGGCAAGGTTAGCTCCTTCTGGGGCAAAAACTCTATTTCAACCTCAAAAGTGGTTTTTTGAAAAAACTCTTCAATGGTTTTTTTAATTTCTTCAAGATTACTTTGACTAACCATTTTTATTATATGTGCAAGTCAGACTTGCACATAAATTATTGTTTGGATTTCTTAAAAATGGTATATTGCTGACCGATGGAAAATAAAGAAGTAACTATCCAATAAAGACCGATAGCTGCTGGTAAACGCCAGAGGATAAAAACAGTAAAAACGGGGAAGAAATAAAGCATTTGTTTTTGCATCAAGTTTGAGAATTGGGCCATTTGGTCTTGTTTTTTGGCGGAGGACTGGCGTCTGCCAATTTTTTGATGGGGGGTAACCATTTTGGTCTGGAAAAATTGGCAAAGGCCGGCCAAAACAGCCAAAATCAAGCTCGGTTGGGCTAAGTTTATTAGGCCCAATAATGTTGGTTCTTCCGGGAGGTTGGAAGCGGAAACAAAAGGATAAAGAACGGTTAATTGGGAAGGGTCTAGACCATCTTTGAAGGCCATAAAGACCCAAAAGAGGGCAATCAAAATTGGTAGTTGAATCAAAAGCGGTAAAAAGCTGCCCAGAGGATTAATTTTTTCTTTTTTGTAAAGTTCAATCATTTCCCTGGCCTGTCTCTCTCGGTCGGTTTTATACTTCTGTTGAATTTCCTGAATTTTTGGCTGGAGTTCACTCAGGGCTTTCTGAGATTTTATTGATGAAACCATTAAAGGATAAAGAACCAACCTGATTAAGCAGGTTAAAACAATTACCGCAATTCCGAAATCCTGGCCCGGTAAATATTGATAGAGAAAAATCAGGCCGTTGAATAAAGGCTGATATAAAATTAGATTGAAGGCATTAATTATTATTTCCATGGTTGAAAATCTCCGCCTTGGCGAAAAGTTTATTTATAGTTTCTTCAATTTCCCAGAAATCTTTTTCCTCTAAGCCGGGAGTAGCCACCAATACTATATCCATCCCCAGACGGGTGGTGGGTGGGTGTCGTCTAACCAGTTCCCTTAATCTTCTTCTAATTTTGTTGCGCAAGGCTGCCTTTTTTGAAACCTTCTGGGAAACAATAAAAGCAAATCTTGAATTTTTCAAATTATTTTTAACTGCTTTTAAAATTAAAAAATCCTCTTTAAATCCCTTTCCGCATTTAAAAACCCTCTCAATATCCTTTTTCCTTTTCAACCTGTTTACTTTTGGCAACATTTTAAACTGTTAATTTCCATCTTCCTTTTTTTCTTCTTTTGGTCAAAATTCTTTTCCCTCCTTTAGTCCTTTGCCTCTTCCTAAAACCATGTACTCTCTTTCTCTTTTTCTTTTTTGGTTGGTAAGTAATACTCATGTTTTTAGTAGGATGGGTGGTGGGTGGGTTGTAGTCTTTTTTTTCTTTGGTTGATAAGTAATGCTCATATCCCCAAGTATATCAAGAACACGAAACAAAGTCAATTCCACAACTTTTACCCAGCTTATTAACAAAATTTGGGTTTTTTTCTTGATTTTACATTATCTTGACTTGGTGTATAATAAAACTGATGTCTAATGAAGAATTGTGGCAGACGGTTTTAGCCCAAGTCCAATTAAATATCTCTCCGGCCAATTTTGCTACATGGTTTAAAAATACAGAAATTACTTCCCAAAAAGAGGGTCAGGTTAGTGTTTCCGCTCCCAATTCTTTTGTTAAGGAGTGGCTGGAAAATAAATACGGTAAAAATATTCTTAAAATTTTGCATAGTTTGGATGAAAGAATTAAAGAAGTAAGTTTTGAAATCGGTAAATCAGGATTAAAAATTTTAAAAAAAGCGGCTGTTTCTCTCCCCGGTGAGGGCCAACTGGAATTTCAGGAACTGGAAATTGACCGCCAGACAAATCTTAATCCTCGCTATAGTTTTGAAAATTTTATTGTCGGTCCTTTTAATGAATTAGCCCAGGCCGCCACTTTTGCCGCCGCCAGAAACCCCGGCCAGGTTTATAATCCCCTTTTTATTTACGGCGGGGTGGGGCTTGGAAAAACTCATCTTTTACAGGCAGCTGGCAATGAGGTGATTAAAATTTTTCCTCAAAAAAAAATAAAATATCTTCCGGCCGAAAAATTTACTTCCGAGGTGGTGACGGCCATTAGAAATCGGGAGATTGAGAACTTTAAACTAAAGTGTCAGAAAGTTGATGTTTTAATTTTAGATGATGTCCAATTTTTAGCCGGGAAAGAAAAAACCCAGGAAGAGTTTTTCCACACTTTTAATGCTCTTTATGAAAAGAATAAACAAATTGTCCTTTCCTCTGATAGGCCGCCAAAAGCCATTCCGGCCCTGACCGAAAGATTAAGGTCGCGTTTTGAAGGAGGAATGATCGCCGATATCAGCTACCCAGACTATGAAACCAGAATCGCTATTTTAAAAGCTAAGTGCTTAGAGAGAAAAACCGAATTTTCAGAAGAGGTTTTAGGATATATTGCCACTAATATCCAGAGAAACATCAGGGAATTAGAAGGAGCTTTGAACCGTCTGATTGCCTACCAGAAACTTAATAATCTGTTCCCTGATTTAGAAACCGCTAAAACTTTACTGAAGAATTTAATTCTGGCTCCCAGTAAGGTAGTCAGCGCCAAAAAAATAATTCAGGCGGTAGCTGAGTTTTATGATTTAAAAGAAAAAGAGATTCTTTCTCTTTCAAGAAAAAAAGAGATTGTTAAACCGAGACAAATTGCTATGTTTTTATTAAGGGAAGAGTTAAAAAGTTCTTTTCCTTTTATTGGCAGGCGGTTTAGCGGAAAAGACCATACCACTGCCATCTATGCCTACGGAAAAATTGTTAAAGAGGTAGAAAAAAGTGAACAATTAAGAGAGGAATTAGACCTGATCAGACAGAGGATTTTTAGTGGATAATCACCCAGTGAATTAATTGGTTTTTTAAAAACAAGTCCTCCACTTTTTATTAAGCAGTTTTCCCATCATCTTTTTTAATTTAATTCTAAAAAAAAATC
>Ga0210031_1001001_pt1 | contig 16899 bp, 22 predicted proteins | sample CryGeyCG2014_080_FD_185455 | JGI IMG/M metagenome (GOLD analysis project Ga0210031, IMG submission 185455) | Groundwater microbial communities from aquifer - Crystal Geyser CG03_land_8/20/14_0.80 (SPAdes) (version 2) | ecosystem: Environmental > Aquatic > Deep subsurface > Groundwater | place... | reverse complement strand
CTGAGGTTTTCATTTTTTTCTTCTTTCCTTCTTTCTTTCTCATTTTAACTCCTTTACTTGTTTTTTAAACAATTTTTTATCTTCCAAACATCTTCTGCGTCTGAATATCTTCTTTTTATATCTTGAAGGAATTCTCTGAAAGCTCCTCTGAAACATATTCTGGTATTTTTTGCCATTTTATCCATTTTCTCTTTAGAGTATTTTTTGCTATTGCCGTTATTTTCATATTTGGAAAACGGTATTCCAGCAAAAAAACTGCTGACGAAATTTCTAAAATCTTCTCGAATTTTTTTTAGAATTGTCGGATCTTTTTTAGAAGGAGAAGCCCGAGCATTAACTTTAAAAGTTTCTAAGTCTACTTTTTTTTCTTTACATACTTTCTCCATCGTCAGATACATGTCCCATCTTATATCCATCTATCTCACCTCCTTTTGTTCAGCAGGTTTTTCCTCAGTAGAAGGTTTTCAAAGAACTCAAATTTATTTATTTTCTATTCTAATCTTTATCTCTTTTAAGAATTTTGTCAATGGTGTTTGGCCTAGGTCTCCTTTTCCTCTTTCTCTGACCCGAACATTTTTCTTTTTCATTTCTTTGTCGCCGACAACCAGAATATAGGGAATTTTTTGAATTTCTCCCTCTCTTATTTTTTTAGAAACGGTTTCCGCTTCCACTTTTGCTTCAACTCTTAAACCTTCTGATTTTAGTTTTTCCGCAACTTCCTGGGCATATTTTCTATGGGAAGAACCTACTGGAATTACTAAAACCTGAACAGGGGAGAGCCAAACAGGTAAAGCGCCGGCGTAATGTTCTAATAACACTCCCAAGAATCTTTCTATTGAGCCTAAAAGAGCTCTGTGAATCATTACCGGTCTTTGCTTTTTCCCTTTTTTATCAACATAAGCCATTTCAAACTTTTCTGGGAAATTAAAATCAACTTGAATAGTTGTTAATTGCCATTTTCTACCTATGGCATCAGAAATCAAAAAATCAATTTTCGGTCCGTAAAATACCGCCTCTCCAGGATAGCGCTTATAAGGAAGTTTTTTTGTTTTTAAGGCATTTTCTAAAGTACTCTCGGCTAATCTCCAGATTTTATCTGAACCCAAGTATTTTTTCTTTTCCTTTGAGCTTCTGGTGGAAAGAGAAATTTCAAATTTTTTAAAGCCGAAGCTATTCAAAATATATTTAGTTAAATCAATCATTTTCAAAAGCTCTGAATTCAATTGCTCTGGGGTGCAGAAAATATGAGCATCGTCTTGGGTAAAACCTCTTACCCGGGTTAGGCCATGGAGAACTCCTGACTTTTCATATCGATAAACTGTTCCCATTTCAGTGAATCTAATTGGTAAATCCTTATAACTTCTTATTTTAGAATTATAGATTTTAACATGGCCTGGACAATTCATCGGCTTTAACATAAAATACTCCTTTTCAATCTTTATCGGAGAATACATATTTTCCCGATAGAAATTCCAATGGCCGGATTTTTTAAAAATATTAAGATTGGCAATATGAGGAGTAGCAACTAATTGATAACCTCTTTCAAGATATGTTTTAAGGGCAAAGTCCATAATCAGTTTTCTTAACATTGCTCCTTTAGGAAGCCAAAGAGGAAGACCGGAGCCAAATTCCTCGTCTATTAGAAAGAGTTCTAATTTTTTTCCTAAAATTCGATGGTCTCTTTTTTCTGCTTCTTCTATTTGTTTTAAGTGATTATTTAATTCTTTTTTTGTTGAAAATGCTACACCATAAATGCGAGTGAGCATTTTATTTTTTTCATCACCTTTCCAATAAGCTCCGGCAATTTTAGTAAGTTTAAAAGCATCAATTATTTCTTTGGCTTGCCCTGAATGAAATTGAAGGGTTGACTTAACATGTGGTCCCTTGCATAGATCTATAAATTTACCGGTTTGATAAATTGAAACAGTTTTACCCGGTAATTCTTTAATAAGTTCCAGTTTGTACGGCTGTTTTTTGAATAATTTTTTTGCTTCATTTTTTGGAATATTTTTCTTTCGAAAAGTAAGATTCTGTTTAATTAACTCTCTCATTTTTTTCTCAATCTTTTGGAGTTCAGTTTGAGAAAGAGGGGAAGGAAAATCAAAATCATAATAAAATCCATTTTCAATTTCCGGCCCAATGCCAAATTTGACTCCCCGCCGAAGGCGAGGCTCGCCCGAAGGGGCGGCGGGATATAATTCTTGAACCGCATAAGCCATGATATGAGCTAAGGAGTGACGTATCGTATTTATTTGCATAAGTGTTTAATTATTCATTTATTATTTCCTCAATGTCTTCGCAAATTATTTTTGGCGGACTATACCAATTTTCAAGCTTTCCAGTGACAAAAACAACTTTGTTTTCCTGGAAAGCAGTCGGATTTCTTTCAATGATTGAAGGAAAAACCACTATCTCAACCTTACCAGTTAAATCTTCTAATTTTACAAAGAGCATTGACTGACCTTTTTTGGTTAAGATTTTCTTAATAGATGAAATTATTCCGCCGACTCTTATTTTATAAGGAAAATTCCCGGTTTTCAAGTTCTTAAGAGGCAAAGTTTTTCTGCTTAAAATATTTTTAAACCTTTCTAAAGGATGGGAAGAAATATAAAGACCTAAAAGTTCTTTTTCCCATAGCAATTTTTGGGACATAGGAGCAGGCTTTTCGTCTTTTAATTTGAAAGAAAACTGGGAACTATTGGAACTATTTGCATTACAATCAAATAAACTTTTTTGACCATTTGTTTTTGCCCTTCTAGTTTCCCGGTTAAAACTGAGAATCTCTTCTATATTAGAAAGTAATTTATTTCTTTCTTCAAATTTATCAAAGGCTCCGGTTCTGGCTAAACTTTCCAAAGATTTTTTATTTAAATCTTTTGAATCAATTCTTGAAATAAAATCTATAAATGACTTAAATTTTCCTTTTTTCCGTTCTTTAATTATCGCCTCAACCACATTTGAGCCGACATTTTTAATGGCTAATAGACCGAATCTTATTTTTCTCTGGCTGGGAACAACAGAAAAGTTTCTAAAACTTTCATTAATATCAGGAGGCAAAACTTCAATTCCCATATCTTTGCACTCTTCTATCAAGAAAGCAATCCGCTCGACATCTGCTTTCTCTGAAGTCAAAAGGGCAGCCATAAATTCAACAGGGAAGTGAGCTTTTAGATAAGCGGTTTGGTAGGCGATCATTCCGTAAGCCACACTGTGACTTTTATTGAAGCCATAGCGGGCAAAAGGCAGAATCCAATCCCAGATTTTTTGAGCGATTTCCTTTTTAATGCCATTTTCTATCATTCCTTTAATAAATTTTTCTTTTTGGGCAATCAATAAACTTTTTATTTTTTTGCCGACTGCCTTTCTTAGAACATCTGCTTCGGCTAACGAGAAACCAGCCAAGTCCCTGGCAATCTGCATTAATTGTTCCTGAAAAATACAAATTCCCTGAGTGTTTTCTAAAATTGGTTTGAGCTTTGGATGTAAATATTCTATCCTTTTTCTTTTATGTTTCCTTTCAATATATTCCGGAATGAATTGGATAGGACCGGGTCGGTAAAGAGCAACTATGGCCACTATGTCCTCAAATTCAGTTGGTTTAAGTTCTTTGAGATATCTTTTCATTCCCGAACTTTCAAGTTGAAATACGCCCGTAGTTTGCGCTTCCTGCAATAATTTATAAGTTCTTTTATCGTCTAAAGAAACATCTTCTATATTAATCTTTTTATTTTGAACCTTATAAATTCTTACAAGCGTATCTTCAATAATGGTTAAGTTTTTCAAGCCCAAGAAATCCATTTTTAAAAGGCCCAGATCTTCAATTGAATGCATTTCATACTGGGTAACAATAGCTTTATCATTCTGGGTAGGATGTTGTAAAGGAACGATTTCATCTAAAGGGTCTTTTGAGATTACCACTCCGCAGGCATGGGTTGAAGCGTGTCTGGCGCACCCCTCGAGCTTTTGGGAAAAATCAATTAATTCTTTTGCTTCTTCATCGGTTTCATAAAACTGACGGAATTCAGAAACCTTTTCTAAGCACTCTTTTAAAGTCAGTCCAAAAGGAATCATTTTAGCCAGTCGATCGCAATAACTATAACTTAATTTCAGTGCTCTTCCGACGTCTCTGATGACTGCTCTGGCTGCCATTGTTCCAAAAGTAATAATTTGAGCAACTCTGTTTCGGCCATATTTTTCAGCCACATAGTTTATTACTTCATCCCTTCTTCGGTCGGTAAAGTCAAGATCAATATCAGGAAGGCCAGCCGCCCTACCAGGATTAAGAAAACGTTCAAACAAAAGATTATATTTTAGAGGATCAATAGTAGTGATGTTCAGAAGATAAGCAACAATCGAACTTCCGACGCTTCCTCGGCCCGGGCCGACGACAATTCGATTTTCCTTTGCCCAATTGACAAAATCTTGGACTATCAGAAAATAAGAAGCAAAGCCGGTCTGTTTAATAACTGAAAGTTCATATTCCAAACGGGAAAGAGCCTCCTTTCTAAAAAATTTCCCATATTTCTTATCCATACCTTGCTGGCATAATTCCTCTAAGTAATCGTCGGGGATTTTCCCAGACGGCGTTTCAAAATAGGGAAGCTTTATTTCTCCTAATTTGAAATCGAAATTGCAGAGGTCTTTAATTTTTTGGGTGTTCTCTATAGCTTCAGGAATCTCTTTAAACGATTCAAGCATTTGCTGAGGAGTTCGCATTGAGAAATCATCAGCTTTCATTGTTAATCTTTCCGGGTCATCGGGGTTAGAGCCCGTATTAATCAACATTAAAATATCTTGAGCTTGGGCATCTTCTGGTTTTAGATAATGAACATCGTTGGTGGCTACCAATGGAACATCAAGTTTTTTGGAGAGCTTAATCAAGCCATCATTTACCTTTTTCTGTTCTTTAAGATTTGAATGGTCTTGAATTTCTAAATAAAAATTATCTCTTCCGAAAAGCTTTTGGTATTTTAAGATATAGTTTTGAGCTTCCTCAATTTTATTGGCTAAAATCAATTGAGGAATTCTTCCTTGAAGACAGGCCGAAAGGGCGATAAGACCGGAACTGTGTTCGGCTAATAGTTCATCGTCAATTCTTGGCCTGTAATAAAAGCCCTCCAAGTGGGCTTTTGTTATCAGTTTTACTAAATTCTTGTATCCCTCTTTATTTTTCACCAAAAGAACTAAATGATATCTTTTATCATCGATATTGGGTCTTTTTTGTCCCATTCTTTCATAAGCTATATACATCTCGGCTCCAATTATCGGTTTGATTCCCGCCTTTCTTGCTTTTTTGTAAAACTCAACCGCTCCGTATAAAACTCCATGGTCAGTTAAAGCAACAGAATCCATTCCTAATTTTTTAACATAATCCAAAAGTTCATCAATCTTAGGCAGACCATCAAGTAAAGAGTAATGAGAGTGTACGTGTAAATGAGTAAAATTCATCTTATTATATGTTTGTATTGTGTTTCTTGAGTAATCAGTTCTCCCTGAATTTGTGCTTGTTTTAAAATTAAAGAATCTCCGATTATAGTGTCTTTCAAATTTACCTCCTTTCCAATAAAAGCGCTTAAAAAATCCAGAGAACCCTCAATTAACCCTTTTTCTATATTCAGATAGCCGTTTATTGATGCATTTCTCAGATAAACATCGCCTTTAATAACTAAACCGGCATTGTAAGAATCGTTAACTTTTATTTTTCTAAAATCCAGATTCCCATCCACTTTAGTTTTTGCTAAACTCAAGAATCCATTTATAGTTAACCCTTGGAAGTTTAAATCGCCCTTTATTTTGCTTCCCACTAAATTTACTACTCCTTTTACATTTGCTTCTTCAAAATTTAAGTTGCCTTCCAGATTATTAGAACCAAAATAAAAAACTCCTTTTATAATTGTTCTGTTCAAATTTAAATCTCCTTTTATAGAAGTATTTTCTAAAAAGATAGAACCTAAAATTATTGCTGCTTCAAGGTCTAATCCTGTTTTAAGAGTTCGTTCATGGAGGGAAAGATTAGGAAGAATTCTCCCTCTGAAATTAGCCGGTCTTCCCTGTGTTTGAGAGAGTTGAATTTCTTTTTCTATCTCGTTTTGAGATAAAATATTTTTGTCTTCCATATTATATCCTTAGGTTAGATATTATTGTATTATAGTATTATAACAAAATTTCTCAAAATTAAGCAATATGTCAACTTTATCAAAAGTTATTGTTGGCCTGGATGAAGTTGGAAGAGGAGCATTGGCCGGTTCGGTGGTTGCTTGTGCAATTGCGGTTCAAAAATTTTCAGTTTTTCCCGCCAAATGCGGGATCCCGCTGTGGCGGGACACTTTTCAATTTTCAAAAGGATTAAAGGACTCCAAGAAATTAACTGCTAAGAGGAGAGAAGAGATTTTTAAGTTCCTAAAAAATTCACCAGAGGTTGAATGGGGGATAGGCCGGGTTTCCGAAAAAGTTATTGATAAAATAAATATTCTTCAGGCAACAAAATTAGCGATGAAGAGAGCGGTCAATAATTTAAAGATTAAAGTTGATTTTTTACTGATAGACGGGAATTTTGGTATTAATTCAGATGTCCCTCAGAAATCTATAGTAAAAGGAGATGAGAAGATTTTTTTAATAAAACTTGCTTCAATCGTGGCTAAGGTAACCAGAGATAGGGCAATGATGAGGTATCATAAAAAATATCCTCAATACAGATTTGATAAACACAAGGGCTATGGAACAAAGTTGCACTTTAAGATGCTAAAAAAATATGGTCCCTGCAAAATACACCGAAAAAGTTTTAGCCCAATGAAAAAATCTAATCTCTTGCAAAAATAGGTTTTATTTGCTATCTTATATTTATTAGATACCGAGCTTTCGCTATACGAAAACTTGAGAAGCGAAGGAATATGGGAGTGCCAAAGAAGCATACAACTAAATCGTCAAGAAATCAGAGAAGGATGCATATTTTTTTAAGGACTCAAAAATTAGTTCCTTGTTCTCATTGCGGAAAACCAAAACTTCCCCATGCAATTTGTCCCAATTGCGGCTATTATAAGGGAGTAGAAGTTATTAATGTTTTGGCAAAACTGGAGAAAAAAGAAAGAAAGAAAAGAGAAAAAGAAATTAAAGAAAAAGAAAAAGGAAAAGAAGGAGAAAAGGGGAAGGAAAAACCCCTAACCTTAGAGGAACTTTCAAAGAAGAAATTTTAAGCATTTGCCCATGAAGGCGAGCCGTAGGTGAAGCCTGAGTGGTTAACAAATGCTTAACCCGCCCAAATTTTGCCTTCGGCAAAAATTGTGGCGGGTGTAAGAATCTGTAACGTTCCCCCCGACAATTTAAAAAAAATTATCGGGGCTCACTAACAATTTCTAACATGGCTTCACGACATCTTGCTCGTTCAATTGTTTTACAATCTCTTTATGAATGGGATTTTTATGGTGAAAAAAAAGAAGATTTAGATGAGATATTAGGGAGAAACATCGGGAAGTTTGGTTCTGATATTGAAGATTTGGATTTTGTCGAGAAATTAGCAAAAGGGATATTAAAAAATCTTTCTAAGATTGACAAGGTTATTCGGATTTCGGCGCCGGAACGGCCAATTGAACAGATAAGTATTATTGATAGAAATGTTTTAAGAATGGGCCTTTTCGAGCTTTTGTATGCGGAGAAAAAAGAAGTTCCTCCTAAAGTAGCTATAAACGAAGCAATTGAGTTGGCTAAGAATTTCGGGGGAGAAAATTCCGGCAAATTCGTCAATGGAGTCCTGGGAACAGTATTTAAGCAAATAGAAAAAGATAAAAAATAATGATGAAGAATTTTTCAAAGATTGAAAAAAAATTAGATATCAAATTTAAGGACAAGAATCTTTTAATGCAGGCTTTTTGTCACCGCTCTTACTTGAACGAGAATCCGAAATGCGATTTAGAAAATAATGAACGACTTGAGTTTTTAGGGGATGCAGTCTTAGAATTGGTAGTTACAGAATATCTTTATAAAAATTACAAAGAATCCGAGGGTCAATTGACTAACTGGCGAGCTGCTTTAGTTAATTCTCAAAGTTTAGCTGAAATAGCCGAAGAACTTGGCTTCAACGATTACATTTTACTTAGCCGAGGCGAAGCCAAAGACACAGGAAAAGCCCGGCAATCTATTTTAGCCAATGCTTTTGAGGCATTTTTGGGGGCCTTGTATCTTGACCAGGGGCTTAGAGCGGTACGGAATTTTATTAATAAGTATTTGATTAAGAAATTATCCTATATCGTTGAAAACGGACTTTTCAGAGACGCTAAATCATTTTTTCAGGAAATAGCTCAAAAAGAAATAAAAATTACTCCTGAATACAAGGTTTTAGAAGAAGCGGGTCCGGATCACGCAAAAGAGTTTACAATCGGTGTTTTTTTGGGAGATAAATTGATAGCCAAAGGAAAGGGTTCTTCAAAGCAAGAAGCCGAAGAAAAAGCTGCCCGGAATGCCCTTAAAGTAAAAAACTGGTAAGCGCTTCGCTAAATGAAAAATGAAAAATGAAAAGTGAAAAATGAAAAACCACAGAGAAAAATTAAAAAAGAAATTAAATTTTTAGATTTTAGATTATCGTTTTTAGTTTTTAGTTTTTAGTTTTTAATTTGACCGAGCCCCGAAGGGGCGAAGGAACATGTTAATTATTCGCTTTATAAGAATAGGCAAAAAGAATCAACCATTTTTCAGAATCGTGGTTACCGATAAAAAAAATCCTCCCCGGGGAGGGAGGTTTTTAGAGGTGCTTGGCTTTTTTAATCCTTTAACCAAAGAAAAAGGCCTGAGAAAAGAAAGAATTAAATATTGGCTCTCTGTCGGTGCTCAGACATCTGATAGAGTTCATAATTTATTGGTGGCTGAGAAGATTATTGAGGGTAAGAAAATAGCTGTTCACAAAAAAACCAAGAAAAAAGGGGAAAAGAAAGAAAAACCCAATGTTGAAGAAAAAGAAAGAGAAGAAAAAATGAAAAAATAACTTGAAAATATTGACATATTTAAAAAAAAGAGTAAAATAAAAGACAGCTTGGCAGAGCCAGGCAAAATAGCCGATTCTCTGGATTTCAGATAAAGAGGATCGCAGAATTAAAGGTCGGAAGAATTTTTAGTTTCACTTGTTAAGATTAACACTTATGGCAAAAGCAACTATTGATAAAGAGTTTCTTGAATACATTATTAAAGGCCTAGTTGATCATCCTGAAGATGTAAAAGTTGAAAGAAAAGTTGACGAAATGGGTGTTTTGCTCAGCTTAAAAGTTCACCCCGAAGATATGGGTCAGATTATCGGAAAGGAAGGTTCAACTGCTCGGGCAATAAGAAACCTTATTAGAATTGTAGGTCTCAAAAATCATGCTCGGGTTAACTTAAAGATTGAAGAACCAGAAGGCAGAGCAGCTGAAGTAAGAAAAGCTCCTGCCCGAAAAAAAGAAAGCGATTTGGATAGTTTAAATCTTTAAGTCTAAGGTTTACCCCGTTAGAGGTCAACGGAACGTGGCGAAAACACAGAACAAATAAACCTCTAAACGGGGTTTACATCCAGAGAAAGCGGTGCTACTATGAAAAGGTGGTACCGTTTTTTCGTATCTCTATTATGACCTTTGATGTTATAACTTTGTTTCCCGAAGTCTTTGAAACTTATTTTCAGCAGTCCCTTATTAAAAAAGCCCGGGAAAAGAAAATTGTAAAGATTAATATTTTGGACCTTAGGGATTTTAGCTCGGATACCCGAGCGACAGCGCAGGGTGAAGATGAACGAAGTTCATCGCCTAAGCATAAAACGGCCACGCCCGCATTCGCTACGCGAAAGCGTTGCGGGCGGGTTGACGATAAACCGTTCGGTGGCGGTCGAGGTATGATTGTCAAAGTGGAGCCGATCTATCGATGCCTTTCCACTTTGACTAAGTTAAAAGTTAAAAATGAAAAGTTAAAAGTTAAGAAGAAAAAAACGAAGATAATCCTTTTTACGCCGCGGGGAAAAAAATTTAATCAAAAAATGGCCACTCAATTTTCCAAATTAGACAGATTAATTTTAATTTCTGGAAGGTATGAAGGAATAGATGAAAGAGTGGCAAAATATATTGCTGATGAGAAAATCTCAATAGGGGATTATGTCTTAATGGGAGGAGATTTGCCTGCTTTGGTGGTAATTGAGACGGTTGCCAGATTAGTTCCCGGAGTTATTGGAAAATCCGAACTATTGAAAGAAAGAATTACCAAGAAAAAGGGATTTATAGAATATCCTCAATATACAAGACCAGAGGTATTTGCTGTGCCCGTCAGAAAAAAAATATATTGGAAAGTGCCAAGAGTTCTTTTATCTGGTAATCACAAAAAAATTGAACAATGGCGCAAAAAATACAGCAAAATCATTGAATAGGGTAAAAATTTTTGTTAGAATGAATTTTAGATTTGGGGTAGGTGGCGGAGTGGTCAAACGCACGAGTCTGTAAAACTCGCGGTTTCTAACCTACGGGGGTTCGAATCCCTCCCTACCCAAATTTTGCCTGGATAGCTCAGTTAGATAGAGCACGTCTTTGGTAAAGACGAGGTCGGCGGTGCAACTCTGCCTCCAGGCTCATTTAATTATTTATAAACGACTATGGCAAAGAAAAAGAAACCGCTTATAAAACTTCAGTGTCAGGAGTGTAAGAGAATCAATTACTTTACCAACAAATCAAGAGGCCTTGAGGAAAAGTTAGAATTGAAGAAATTCTGCAAATTCTGTAGAAAACATACAATTCATAAAGAGATGAAGAAATAAATAAGGGTCCGTAGTTCAATTTGGCAGAACACCGGTCTCCAAAACCGGCAATTCCAGGTTCGATTCCTGGCGGACCCGCAGAATTAAAGGTATTTTATTAGTAAATTAAAAATTGAAAAGGAGGGGGAACAGTGGATAAACTCTTTCAAATTGTTGAACAAGTAAGAAAGTATGGGGAAAAAGAAATTCCCAGCGATGAACTGACAATTGACGATTGTCTTTATTTGTATGAACACGGCATTGATATGCATTTTATGCAAATAGACAACAATAAACGCATTTGTATCTTAAAACCCATTTTGAAAAAAGTAATCAGAATTTTTATTTGTTTCAATCAAACCAAAAGGGAAGAGGACTGACCTCTAAGGCATTTCTATTTTAGGGGGGATAGAATGCGGAGGTCCAATTCAGTCTTCTCCCCTTGTTTTTTTCATTGACCATTAATTAAAAATATTGTATTCTTAAATAATGTCTGCCTTAAAACATTCCATTAATGAGCTAATACTTTTTGCCATTTATTCTCTCGGCGAAAGTAGTAAAAAATGTACTTTTGAAGAGCTGATTAAAGAATGTTTTTCCTTATTTCCTAAGGAATTTTGTTTTTCAAGACATTATCAATGGCCTGACGCCAGGAAATTAGATCGACCTCTGCGCACCCTCCGCAAGAAAAAGCTGATTACTGGCAGTCCTCAAACTTCTTTTAGTTTGACATCTTCCGGCAGAAAATTAGCCCAGGAGATCGTTAAGATCCTTAAGCAGAGAAAACTTTTGTAATCAAGATGGTTGATTTTGAAAAATTAGTTCAGGAGGCAACGCTGACTTTACCCCAAGAGATTCAAGAAAAGATGGAAAATGTTGCTGTTTGTGTTGCCCCGAATCCCTCCCAGTTCGAGCTTAAAAAAACGGGTACCAGAATTAGCAATACCCTTTTAGGTCTTTATCAGGGATTTCCTAAAACAGTTTGGGGCAGAAATAATATTTCCGGCCGATTACCGGATAAAATTACCATTTTTCAAGATTCAATTGAGAGATTCGCTAAAACAGAAGAGGATATTAAAAAACTTGTCAGAATTGTCGTCTGGCATGAAATCGCTCACCATTTTGGCTTTAATGAAAAACAAGTCAGAGTTCTTGAAGCAAAATGGAGGGGAGATATAAAAAAATGAAAAATATGGAAAAACAGCTTAAAAGAGTAAAGAAAACTTGCCAACGGAGATGGGGGCTGGCTAAACGGCTTGAACATACCCAAATTAAAGGAAAGCAAAAAAGAAAATAATTTTCATAATCGACAAGGCCTCCAAAAAGACCTAAAATTAAAGAAAGCGATTTTAAAAGGTCGTTAATTTAGATAAATGAATTCTCAATAAATTATGGCTGAAGTTATCAAAAAAAACGGGACAAAGGAACCATTTGATTCCGAAAAGATTAGAAAATCAATTGCTGGTGCTGTTCAACGAACTAATCTTTCGGAAGAGAGAAAAAATGAGGTAGTAGAACAAGTAGCAGCGGCAGTAATTCCTATGATTGAAGACAGAGAAGAAGTAGAAACAAGCGAGATTAGAGAAACTATTCTCAGCGAATTAGACCGGGTCGAACCGGCCGTAGCCAACGCCTGGAGAGAATACGAGGGGACAAAAACAAAGGATTAGAAGAACTGAGAAGCGTTGAGAAGCGCTGAAAAGAAAAGCGCCCCCGAAGGGGGCGCTTTTCCAATCCCAAGAGCATCTTGACAAAAAAATAATGTTTGATAAGATTAAATAAAGTGCTCTTTGAAAATAAGAAACATCGTGCTGGACGGGAGCCGTCAAGTTGGGCAAGAAGAAATAATAATTCTCGTGTCAATTACGTGGCCAGTAATATAGAACCATAGAAAGTCTGCTGGGAACTGACCTGGCTAGTAATTGAGGCAGATAAACTGTCAGGACCTACCTGCTAGAGGTTATTATCCCAAGCTTTGTGAGCGCAAAGCTTACACAGCACTTCAATATATAGGGAGAAATAATGAATAAATAAAGTTGTTTCTCTCTTTTTCTTTTGGCAGAGGTAGTTTAAAACTAACCTGTGGATAACTTTACATATAGCCTGACGATCGTCAGGCTATATGTACGATGAAGAAATTGAAAAGAAATGTGGTTTAGGAATTAGTTTTTTGGTAAAATAGAAGAATATAATATATAGACAAAATTATGATTGAAAGAGGAATTGCTACATTTGGTTTGGACTACGGCACTTGTCCTAAATGGCTTTTTGAGAGGATGGTGAAATTGGGAAGAGAGATGATAAATATAATGGTTGAGGAATGGGGTCCTGATGAGTTTATTAAAAGAATTGCCGATCCGGTCTGGTTCCAGTCTTTGGGAACGGTTTTAGCTTTTGACTGGAATGCTTCTGGATTGACCACAATTCTGACCGCCGCTTTGAAAGAATCAATCAGAAATAGGGAAAAGGATTTAGGTGTTTTTATCTGCGGAGGTAAAGGAAAAACTTCCCGGAAAACCCCGGGCGAAATTGAAAAGTGGGGAGGAGTTTTAAATTTGCCAGAAGCCGGAGTTGATAACTTGACTTATAACTCAAAAATGACGGCCAAAGTGGATGGAGCATTGGTTCAAGACGGATTTCAAATTTATCATCATAGTTTTTTCTTTTCCAGAAATGGCGCCTGGACAGTGGTCCAGCAAGGTATGAACATTGGTAATCAGACAGCCCGGCGCTATCACTGGTATTCTAAAAAGATTGATGATTTGGTCTGCGAACCACATTCAGGAATTGTCAGTCAGATAAAAACTCCGACTTTAAATTTAACAGCCAGGGAAAGCAAAGGTAATCAAAAGATAAGCACAGAATTAGTTCAGGGAAATTATCATGGATTAATGAAAGACATTGAGATTTTAAGAAGGCATACCTCGGAATTATCTCAGATGATTGCTTTGAGATTTAAAGAGAAAAAAGCCACTCTTCTTCATTTAGAAAATAAGGAGTTTGATTGGCACTCGGTTTTGCTGGAAGATTTTTCTAAAAGCAGGTATTTAGAGAAAATCTTAGCCCAAGTTTGCCAGGAAAGACCAGAAAACTACGAAAAACTTTTATCTTTAAAAGGAGTGGGGCCAAAAACAATCAGGGCTTTGAGTTTAGTTTCTGAAGTAATTTACGGGGCTAAACCCTCATACGAGGATCCGGCCAGATATTCTTTTGCTCATGGCGGCAAGGACGGCACTCCTTATTTTATAGACCGCCAAACTTTTGACTCAACTATTAATTTTTTTCAGAGAGTGGTCAGAAAAATGAAAATACCTGTCTCAGAAAAGAATAGAATAATGATAAAATTAAATAACGTTTGAAAATGGCAAATGTAAAAAACCTTAATTTTTTGCTAAAATTTATAGGAGGGTTTATTATTGTTGGATTGGTTATATTTTTAATTTGGTTTTTATTTCCTATGAATCAAAAAAACTATTCTGTTAACGAGGAGGGATATAAAGAGGCATCTGAAGAGACGTCTATTATTCTTCCTCAACCAAGCACAGACAGCGAAGTATCAATTGAAGAAGCGCTTTCAGAAAGAAGAAGCGTTAGAGAATATAAGGATGAGCCTTTGACCTTAAGAGAGGTCTCTCAAATTTTATGGGCGGCCCAGGGAATTACTGCCCCCGAGAAGGGTGGCCGAACAGCTCCTTCAGCTGGCGCTCTTTATCCTTTAGAGGTTTATTTGGTAGTAAGAAGGGTAGATGGTGTTAAGCCGGGTGTATATCACTATCTCCCAGAAGAACACAAATTAGATAGAATTTTAGAAGGCGATATTAGTATTGAATTAGCTCAAGCGGCTTTAGGCCAAACTTTTATAAGTAAAGCGCCCGTCAATTTAGTTTTTTCCGGTGTTTTTAAACGGACCACCAAAAAATACGGAGAAAGGGGCGTTTACTATGTCTATATGGAAGCAGGCCATGCTGCCCAGAATGTATATTTGCAGGTCCAAAGTTTAGGTTTAGGCACGGTTACAGTAGGAGCTTTTTATGATGAGGAAGTTAAAAGATTGTTAAATCTATCCGAAGAAGAAACACCTTTATATATAATGCCAATAGGGAAAATCAGTTTTTAACGGGGTTGACTTGATAAAGGGAATTTTATTGATATAATTATTATAATAATAGCAAGAAAGTAATCGAATAAAGTAAAATCACTTTTTTATTAAAGGTCGAATCGACTAAATAATACATTGGAAGAAATAAAAATATGGACCCTATGACTATTGGACGTTGGGCCTTGATTTTTGGAATAATATTGGCTGTCTTGGCTGGTGCTGGTTTTGCTGCTGTTCCATCTTTACCGGTCTTTCTTTTTCTTCTTGGTTTAATTGTTGGTTTTCTCAATATTGCAGAGCGAGAAAGTACTCCCTTCTTGGTAGCGGTAATTGCTTTACTTGTTATTGGAATCGCCGGTTTGCAACTCGGAAGATTAACTACGGTGGTGGTGTCAATTTTAAACAATTTTATTGCTTTTGTTGCGGCGGCAGGATTGATTGTGGCTTTGAAACAGATTCTGGCCATAGTGAAACCACAGTCTTAAAGGAAGAAACAGTGGCCCTTGGATATAAAAAAGAAGCGCCTTTAAAATTTAAAGGCGCTTCTCTCTTTTTCTTTTTGCTTATTTTGATATAATATAAAAGATGGTTATGGAATGTAAAAAGGAACAAAACTTAAAAGGTTGTCCTTGTACCTGGTCTGATTGCCCAAGAAAAGGAATTTGTTGCGATTGTATCAAATATCATTGGCAAAAAGGAGAGTTACCGGCTTGTTTTTTCTCAAAAGAAGCAGAGAAAACATATGACCGCTCTATTGAGAATTTCATCAGAGAGCAGAAAAATTAATTCTTATGCTTAAAGAATTTAGTATTTCAACTGAGGGAAGATACCAATTGATAGATATTACTGAAGAAGTGGAAAAAATAGTTCGAGAAAGCGGACTTAAAGATGGCTTGGTTTTAATTTTTGTTGCCCATTCGACAGCCGCTATTTTACTAAATGAAAATGAACCGGGATTAAAACAAGATTGGTTGAAAGTTTTTAAAAAAATAACTTCCGGAATAGATTTTGCTCATAACCGAACTGACAATAATGCCGATGCGCATATTATTGCCGGCTTAATTGGTAATGAAAAAACCTTGGCTTTAGAAAACGGAAGATTAATTCGAGGAACCTGGCAGCAGATATTTTTGGTTGAATTAGACGGCCCCAGGACTAGAAAAGTGATTATCAAAATCATTTAACATTTAAAAAATCCTCTTATCTCTATTTTTGATAATACTTGTATCTTTAAGAGATAAGAGGATTTTAAATTTGGTCAACCTTTCTTAAAAGTTCTTCAACCATCGTGTTTCTCCTCTGCTTTTTGGATACCTTTCCATTAACTGCTTTTTCTAAATCTTGGAGAAAGATAGGGCCACCAATTCTTAATTCGATTTTTACTTGTCTGATTAAATAACGCCACCACTTTCCTCGAGGTTTTCCGTAAGGACCTTTTGTCTTAATATTAAGAGGAAAAATAGGGATTTTCTGGTCGATCATTTGCTCGACTTTTTCGATAATTAAGATAATCCCTCCGAAGAATTTTTTATTTTCCGGGACGGTTGTACCCTCCGGAAAGATGGCAATATTATTCCCATCTTTAAGAGTTTTAATAGTTTTTTCGATATCACTCTTTTTCGGATTATCCCGGTTAATATAAATTACGAAGTGATTTGAGAAAGGGATAAGTTGAAGAAATACTTTCAAACTATTCTTGGCGACATATTTTAATCTGTTTTTCAGCGAAGACCCAAATGCAACCGCTAGGGAGGGTATATCCCAGTGACTTTTGTGTCGGGCTACCGCTACAAAAGGAAGATGATGTTGTCTTCGCCAGCTCAAAGATTTTTCTCGGCCAAAAATTTTGACTCGGAAAAAGATACGACAGATCAAATAGAGCAGATAAGTAACGATTCGATAAAAGCCATCACGAGCATCGGCATTGATGTCTTGAAAAATTGTTTTTAAAGAACGCATTTCTTTCACCTCCCGACAATAGCGGAGGGGGTCGCTGAACTTCGTTCATCTCCCGCCTCGCTACGCTCGGCGGAAGAAGAAAGTTTGCTTTCTTCGCCCTCCTGAA
>Ga0210031_1000992_pt1 | contig 16968 bp, 16 predicted proteins | sample CryGeyCG2014_080_FD_185455 | JGI IMG/M metagenome (GOLD analysis project Ga0210031, IMG submission 185455) | Groundwater microbial communities from aquifer - Crystal Geyser CG03_land_8/20/14_0.80 (SPAdes) (version 2) | ecosystem: Environmental > Aquatic > Deep subsurface > Groundwater | place... | reverse complement strand
CCCTCCTAACCTCCCCTTATCAGGGGAGGAACTTAACTCCCTCCTTGATAAGGGAGGGTTGGGGGTGGGTTTTGTGAGCTATTTATTTCTCCACTTCAATGCCCATGCTCCGCGCTGTGCCCATAACGATTTTTTCCGCCGCGGCAAGGTCATTAGCGTTTAAATCAACAAGTTTTTTCTCAGCGATTTCTCGAATTTGAACCATAGTGACTTTTCCTACCTTCTGTTTTTTGGGACTGCCACTTCCTTTCTCAATGCCGGCTGCTTTTTTTAGAAGCGCTGCCGCCGGCGAAGTTTTAAATTTCAAATCAAAGGTTTTGTCTTCATAAACCGTAATTACAACCGGAATAATATCGCCAGCCATTTCTTTGGTGGCGGCATTGAATTTGCTCACAAACTCGCCAATATTAAGGCCGTGCGGACCCAAAGCTGTGCCCACCGGCGGCTGGGCTGTTGCCGCTCCAGCAGGGATTTGTATTTTTATTATTGTTTTTACCTTTTTTGCCATATTTTTCTAAAAATTAATATTTTTAGCTAAAAATATGAGCATCCGCCGAAGCTTTACGCGAAGGCGGATAGTCCATATTTCTACAATTTCTTTATCTGGAGCGAATCAAGTTCTACTGCCGTTTCGCGGCCAAACATTGAAATTAAAACTTTAACTTTGCCGCGCTCTTCATCAATTTCACTGACTTTGCCATCAAAATCTTTAAACGGGCCATCAATGATTTTTATCGGATCGCCAACCGAAAATTCAATTTTGTATTTTGATTCGGTGCCGCCCATCCGTTTTTGCAGTTCTTTCATTTCTTCTTCAGACACCGGAATCGGCATTGTACCCGAACCAATGAAGCCAGTGACACGAGGAGTGTTTCGCACTACGTACCAGGAATCATCGGTAACGATCATTTCAACTAAAACATAACCCGGATAAATTTTTTCTTCAATAACTCGCCGTTTGCCATTTTTAATTTTAATTTTCTTTTCTTTGGGTACCAAAACATTAAAAATCTTGTCCTGGATATCCAAGGACTCAATTCTCTGCTTCAGGTTGCGTACTACCGCGTCTTCATAACCGGAATAAGTATGAAGCACATACCAATTTCTTCCTTGTGATTGCTGTTTTGCCATATATTATCTAAATAAGAAAAAATTTAACCCCAAATTAAAAATATAATCAAGGGCGCCCAAAAATGCTGCCACAATAGCAGACACGCCAATAACCACCAGAGTATAATTAACAGTCTGGTTTTTTGTCGGCCAATTAACCTTGCTCATTTCAACCTTAACTTCCTTAAAATAATTTTTTATCCGTTCTAAATAACTCATAAAAGGGTTGTAGAGTACCAAACAATAAATTAAATGTCAAGGTTTTTAACCGCCTTGGCGTGCGTTTGGATAAATCTTTTGCGCGGAGCAACTTCATCGCCCATCAGAATGTCAAAAATCTTGTCGGCCTTTTCAGCGTCTTCAACCATAACCTGTTTCATTGACCTGTTTTCCGGGTCCATTGTGGTCTCCCATAATTGTCCCGGATTCATTTCGCCCAAGCCCTTATAACGCTGAATATTAGGGTTTAGTATTTTATCTTTTTTAAATGTCCTTAAAATTTCCTCCTTGTCTTCTTCGGTATAGACATACTCCGCTCTTTTGCCGCTTGAGATTTTATAAAGCGGCGGCTGGGCAATATAAATGTGGCCCTGATTTATTAATTCGGGAAAATAGCGGAAGAACAAAGTCAAAAGCAGTGTCCTAATATGAGCGCCGTCAACATCGGCATCGGTCATAATAATAACCCGATGATAGCGCAATTTGGAAATATCAAACTCCTCGGCAATGGCCGTGCCAAGTGCAATAACTAAAGCCCTGATTTCTTTAAACGCCAAAATTTTATCAATTCTGGCTTTTTCAACATTCAAAATTTTGCCGCGCAAAGGCAGAATCGCCTGAAATTTTCTGTCGCGACCTTGCTTCGCCGAGCCGCCGGCGCTGTCGCCTTCAACAATAAAAATTTCTGATTCGGCCGGGTTGTTGCTTGAACAATCGGCCAGTTTTCCTGGCAAGGCCAATCCTTCCAAAATGCCTTTTCTTAAAACCGTTTCCCGCGCTGCTTTGGCCGCTTTTCTGGCTTTTGACGCCAAAATTGTTTTCCCCAAAATTTTTCTGGCATCAACCGGGTTTTTTTCAAGCCATTCAGATAAAGTTTCACCAATAACTACTTCAACAGCAGTTCTGGCTTCAGGATTTCCCAAGCGGGCCTTAGTCTGACCTTCAAACTGCGGCTCGCTAAGTTTAACGCTCAAAACAACAGAAAGGCCTTCCCTAACATCATCACCGGTAAGGTTTTCCTCCGATTCCTTAAGATATCCATTTTTCCTAGCATAATCGTTTAAAGTGCGGGTTAAAGCTGTTCGAAAGCCAGTAAGATGCATGCCACCCTCGCCGGTGTGAATATTATTGGCAAAGCTTAATTCTTCCGGCTGGATATCCTCGGTGTATTGAAAAGCGGCCTCAACCAAGATATTATCAATGTTTTTTGAAGCGTAAAAGATATTATCGTGAATTGGTTTTTCGCCGTTCACTAAAAATTTAACAAAAGATATGATACCGCCCTCAAAATAAAAAACATAAGAAGTGGAAATTTTTTCTCTTTCATCGCGAAAAACAATTCTGACGCCGCGGGTTAAATAGGTCTGTTCCCGTAAATGTTCTAAAATTCTTTTACTGTCATATTTAATTTCTTTAAAAACCTCCGGATCAGGGTCAAAAGTAATAGTGGTGCCGGTTTTCTTGCAAGTGCCATTTTTTTTGACTTTGGTTTTAGCGACGCCTCTTTCATATTCCTGCGCCCAAAGATAACCATCGCGGCAAACTTCAGCTTTAAGCCAGCGCGAAAGGGCGTTAACCACCGAAACGCCGACACCGTGCAAACCACCGGAAACTTTATACGATTTGCCGCCAAATTTGCCGCCGGCATGAAGCGTCGTCATCACCGTTTCCAGCGCCGATTTCTTTGTCTGTTTGTGCATCTCAACTGGAATACCTCGGCCGTCATCAATTACTTTAACTTTATTATCAGGAAGAAGCGCCACTTCAATATTTTTGGCATAACCGGCCATGGCTTCATCAATAGAATTATCAACCACTTCCCAAATTAAATGATGTAGGCCGTCAACGCCAGTTGAGCCAATGTACATCCCGGGCCGTTTTCTGACGGGTTCAAGTCCTTCCAAAACATAAATATCTTTGGCGGTATAGCTTGTTTCTTTCTTGCCCTCCATAGCTTTAGCGACGGAGGGTTTTCTTTTATCTGATTTCGGCATTGAGTTCTTTAATCAAAGCGTTTTTAATCTTTTCTTCCTCGCGGCGGACTTCCTCATCCGTTAATGTATGATCAGTTTGATAAACAATATGAAAAGCCAAATTTTTCCTACCTTCGGGAAGTTCTTCGCCTTCGTAGTAATCAAATAAATCCACGTCCTCAACCAGATCGGCGCCCGCTCCATAAATTACATTCAAAACTTCACTTACTCGCGTTTCTCTACTAACCAAAATGGCAATGTCTCTAATAACCGCCGGATATTTAGAAATCGGAGAAAACTCTCTTTCCTCTTCTGCGATTTTAGTAAGCTTTTCAAAATCCAAATTAAACATCACCACTCGGCCGGGAATATCCAAGACCGCAAGCATTGCTGGATTAATTTCGCCAATTATGCCCAAGGAATCTTTATTATACCTGACATAAGCAACGCGGCCGGGATGCCACCATTTGCCGGAAATTACCGGATCATACCAACAATCTGAAATTCCTAAATTTTCAAACAAAACATCAAGGTCGCCTTTCATTTCAAAAAATCTTCTGCCGGTCACAGTTTCTTTGCTGTTTTTCACAGCGTATATGCCTGCTAAATAAAGTTTTTCACTTGGAACCTTAGCTCTTTTAAAAACTTTTCCTATTTCAAAAAACTTCACTCCTTCAAAAAAACGAAAATTGTTTTTTACGTTTTTTAAAAGATTAAAAGTCAATTCCGGCCTCAAATATTTAAAATCTTCGCTTATGGGATTTTGAATTTCTATGAGCTCTTTTTCATCGCCTTCATTTACATCCTTACTGCCAATAAAAGAATAATTATAAACTTCACTAAAACCAACGCCCGTTAAAATATTTCTTGTTTTATCAATTAGAAACTTAAAATCGTTTTCTTCCGGAATGATTATAGCCGCCATCGGCATTTTGCTTTTAAGATGCATATAACCGTAAAGCCGGGCAACCTCTTCAATCAGGTCTTCTTGGCGTTCCAAATCAAGCCGGATGGTCGGGACAGTGACTAAAAATAAGTTTTTGCCGGCAACTTTAACTTTTGCTCCCAATGATTCCAATGTTTTTTTAACAAATTCCGGTTTGATACTTTCGCCGACTAAGCTATTCAAATATTCTAAATTTAATTTAATCGTTCTCGACAGGAATTTTTTCGGATAAATATTAATATTACCACCGGCGATTTTGGCTCCATGAATAATTTCCTGGATTAAAGCGCAAGCTCGATTCAATCCAAATTCGGCCAAATTCGGATCAATACCACAAGAAAAGCGAATTGCCGCGTCGGTATTGAGCCCTAAAATCCGGCTGGTTCGCCTTATGCCCGATGGTTCAAAATTAGCTGATTCAATAACAATTCGTTTGGTTTTTTCAGAAACCCCGGTCTCTAAGCCGCCTTTAATTCCGGCTATGGCCACCGGCTTTTGGCCGTCGGCAATCACTAAAATATCTTCATTTAAATCGTATTTGCCGCCATCAAGCGTGTTTATTTTTTCGCCTTTTTGGGCTTTTCTCACAATAATTCTTTTCCCCTCCAATTTGTCATAATCAAAAACATGCATCGGCTGGCCGGTTTCAAGCATTATGTAATTTAAAATATCAACAATATTATTGTGCGGTTTTATATTAAACTTTTTAAGCTCATCTTGCAGCCACTTTGGTGAAGGCCCTAATTTAATGTCAAACAAAACTTTGGCAATATAGCGGGGGCACAAAGTTTCATCAATAATATTAACCGATATGAAATTACTTGATTTAATTTTTGAATCTTCCAAAAAATCGGTTTTTAATTTTTTCAGAGATTTTTTTGTTAATAAAGCAATCTCTTTCGCCAAACCATAATGAGACAGCGAATCATGAGCGCGATTGGGTAAAATATCAACATCCAAAATTGTATCACCTGCCTGCACAAGCAGGCTGCCAATTTTGCCAGAAACACTTGTTTCAAAAGAATATAAAGTTAATAATTCTGCCAATTTTTCAGGCGAGAGTTTAATGTCAATATATTTTTTTAACCAATTATATGAAAACTTCATTTTAAAACTGTTTTAAGAATCTAAAATCGCTTGAATAAAAAAGCCGGATATCATTTATGCCATAACAAAGCATGGTCAGGCGCTCTAAACCCATGCCGAAGGCAAAGCCCTGCCAATCGCTGGGAACGTAACCTGCGGCTTCAAAAACTTTAGGATGAACCATACCGGCTCCGGCCACTTCAAGCCATTTGGGATTGGAGCCCAGCCTGATATCAACCTCAATTCCGGGCTCAACAAATGGAAAATATCCCGGCCTGAATCTAACTTCAACCTTTTTATTTTCAAAAAATTTTTTAAAGAATTCCTCAAATACTGCTTTTAAGTTAGCCAAAGAAATGTTTTTATCAACCATTAAACTTTCAATCTGATGAAATTGGATTTCATGAGAAGCGTCGGTGGCTTCATATCTGTAAACCCGGCCGGGGACAATAATTCTGAAGGGCGGATTGTTCTTTTCCATATAACGAACCTGCATTGGGGAAGTGTGCGTTCGCAAAAGTAATCGGTTTTTTGAATTTGAGATTTGAGATTTGAGATTTGAGATTTTCTGGCGAAGCCAGAATGTGTCCTGCATATCCCGGGCCGGATGATTTTGCGGGATATTTAAAGCATTAAAGTTATAATATTCGCTTTCAATTTCCGGGCCAAAAACAATTGAAAACCCCATTGATTGAAAAATATCTTCAATCCGGCGTTCAACTTTCGTCAAAGGATGAAGATGGCCCAAAGAAAGGCCCCGGCCGGGCATAGAGACATCAACTCCTTCACTCCTAAGTTTTTCTTCAATAATTTCGTCTTTTAATTTATGTAATCTTTCATCGATTAATGTTTCTAAATCATTTCTTACAGAATTAAGACGGCGGCCAATATGAGCTTTTGACTCTTCAGACATCTTTGGGAGTTCTTTAATGAGATTATTAAATTCGCCTTTGCGACCAAGGTATTTAATCCTTATCCTTTCAAGTTGCGATAAATCAAGCGTTTGATTTATCGCCTCTTTCGCCTCTTTTTCTAAAATATTTATTTTTTCCTCAAAATTATCAACTGCCATAAGAAGAGTATTAGACAGATCAGGCCTATTGCAAAACTCGCATCTAAAACAACAACGCCAAGCCTGCCGGCACTTTTAGGATTGGTAAAAAAAATAATGCTTAAAAAAGAAGCCCAAGCCAGAGCGTTTGCGAAAACCAAAGCAAATAAGCGAGCCTGCTTACTATCTTTTAACATATAAGAATTATATCAAAATTTTAAGATAAAAGCAAAGATTGATTTTTTGGTAAATACTGGTATAATTTAGGCGCGGGGTAGAGCAGTCTGGTAGCTCGCAGGGCCCATAACCCTGAGGCCGTTGGTTCAAATCCAACCCCCGCAACATTTTTTGCCGATGTAGCTCAGTGGCAGAGCGGACGTTTCATAAGCGTTAGGTCGCAGGTTCGATCCCTGCCATCGGCACCGAAATTTAAAAATATGCGGTGGTAGCTTAGCCCGGTTTAAAGCGCCTCCCTGTCACGGAGGAGATCAAGGGTTCAAATCCCTTTCACCGCGCAAAATTTCTTTAATCCATAAACTCCAATTCCTTCAGCGCTTTTTCGTATGCCTTAACACCGAATTCTATTTCGTTTCTGGTTATGGGATATTCGTGATTATGAACAATGGTATTTCTTGATTTATGCGCCTGCCAAACTTCATCTATATTGGAAATCTGGGAAGAATCAAGGTATTTTAACCGGTCAGCCATTGATTCTCCGGGAAGCCGCATCTGTTTTAATAAATCGTCAAAAAGATTGTCAGCTTCTATTAAAGCCAACCGTAAATTGGCTTCGTCGTTTTTATTTAAGCGCAATAAAATTTTCTGCCAAGATTTATTTAATTGCCTTTTTGGAAAAGCGGTGGTTAGCAAAAAATTGCCAACGGTTTTTAACAACTTATCAATTAACTGTAGTTTAATAATTACAAGCACAACCAAACTGCCGAAAATTAATGTCAAAAAAACCCCCAGCCACTTAATATCGGCAACCCACATTGAGTTGCCGATATCGGTAACATAGAATTGCAAACTGCCTGTTAAATTTATCATCTTGTCAATCATGTCATTTCTTTTATTAATTGTTCTACGATTTTAGCAATTTTAAGAAGTTTTACATCGTCAAAATTTTTTCCAATTAATTGGAGTCCGACGGGCAAACCCTGCTCGTTTGCAACGGGGATAGAAATGCCGGGAACTCCAGCCAGATTGACTGAAACGGTATAAACATCGGCTAAATACATTGACAAAGGATCTTGAGTTTTTTCGCCAAATTTGAAGGCAGTAGTCGGTGATGTCGGCGTTATGATTACATCAACTTCTTTAAAAGCGCGATCAAAGTCCTGCTTAATTAACCGTCTCACTTTCTGAGCTCTGGTGTAATAAGCGTCATAGTAGCCAGCCGAAAGTATATAGGTGCCCAGCATTATTCTTCGCCTCACTTCAGCTCCAAAACCTTTCCCCCTGCTCTTTAGATAAACATCAAATAAATTTTGTAACCTTTCTTCTTTATTAATTGTTGAATATCCATATCTTATTCCGTCAAACCTTGCTAAATTAGCTGAAACTTCAGCCGGCATAATAATATAATAAGTTGCTAAAGCCCACTCGCTGTAAGGTAAAGAAATTTCTTCGATTTTTGCGCCTTCTTTTTCTAATTTAGAAATTACAGATTTTATATTTTTTTCTATTTTGGGATTTAATCCATGAATAAAATATTCCCGCGGCACGCCAATTTTTATTTCTTCTATGTCCAAAGGCGAATCCCAATAATCCTGCCAATCTAAATCAACACTGGTTGAATCAAGTTCATCAACTCCGCGGATTATTTCAAAAACCGCAGCCGCATCATCAACATTTCTTGCAATCGGCCCGATTTGATCCAGAGACGAAGCCATGGCTATCAAACCGTGGCGGGAAACGGCGCCATAAGTCGGCTTAAAACCAACCACGCCGCAAAAGCCTGCCGGCTGACGGATTGAACCGCCGGTATCCGAACCCAAGGCATAAACAGAAAAGCCGGCTTTAACTGCCGCTGCCGAACCGCCGGAAGAGCCGCCGGGCACTCTTTCTAAATCAACCGGATTTCTAGTCGGCCCAAAAGCAGAATTTTCGGTTGAAGAACCCATGGCAAACTCATCCATATTTGTTTTACCAATAAATATCGCTTCTTCTTCCTTTAATTTTTTAATCACCGTCGCATCATATGGCGCGATATAATTTTCAAGAATTTTTGAAGCCGCCGTGACTTTGGTGCCTCTAATTAAGATATTATCTTTAATCGCCGCTGGGATTCCGGCTAACATTTCAATCGGTTCGCCTCTTGAAATTCTTTCATCAACTTTTTTTGCCGCCTGCGTCGCCTCTTCTTCGTTTAAAGACAAAAAAGCGTGAATATCGCCGTCTTTTTCTTTAATGTTTTTCAAAAACAACTCAGTGAGTTCAACCGAAGTCAGCTCTTTTTTCTTTAAAAGTTCGTGGGCTTTTTTGATTGTTAAATTTTTCAAATCCATAACTTTTAGCCACTAGCGACTAACCACTAGTTTCTAGTCGCTAATCTAATATTGACGGGACTTTAAAATAATCGTCTTCGCGATTTGGGGAAGCGCTTAAAATCTGTTTCCGCATTTGAGGATCCGAGATGCACTTAGTTTCGTCGTCTTTTCGCATCACGCTTTCTAAACTTGTGCCGCCAGTTATTGATTCAACTTTTTCAATATTAACCTCCGATAATTTTTGAACATAACCCAAAACCGAAGATAAATCTTCGGCAAATTTTTCTTTTTCTTTTTCAGCCAGTCCCAATCTCGCCAGCTCGGCAATTTTTTCAACTTCTTTTTTAGTTAAAGCCATACATTTATTTTATCATCTTTAGAAACTCTTTTTCATCTATTATTTTTACTCCTAATTTATTCGCTTTTTCGTATTTTTCTCCAGGTTCGAAACCGACCACCACATAATCGACCAAAGAACTGACCGACGAATAAATGTCGCCTCCCAATTCTCTAATTCTGTCTTTTGCCTGCTCTCGAGTCAAGGTCTGCAAGCTACCGGTTAAAACAAAAGTCTTGCCTTTTAATTTTAATGACGCGGCGTTAATTTTAGGCGAAATAATTTTAACTCCAAATTTATCAAGTTTTTTTAGAAACGCCACACTATTTTTGTTTTTAAAATATCCAAAAATACTTTCGGCTACTTTGGGACCGATATTGGCAATTCTTTGCCAATCGTCAAGCGTCAATTTTTCTGCGGCATCAACAATATCTTTGGAGCTTTTAATCATTTTTTGTTCAATAAGTTTTTTACCGACGTCAATCGCGGTTTCTTCACCAACGTTGCTAATGCCCAAGGCGAAAATGAACTTATACAAGTCAATAACCTTGCTTTTTCTAATAGAATCTATAGTATTTTGGGCGGATTTTTCAGCAAACCGCTCCAATGGCAAAAGATCGCCTTCTTCCAAATTAAATAAATCCGCAGCATCGGAAATTAAATGGCTATCCAAAAATGCATCTATAATTTTAGGACCCACGCCATCCATATTAAAAGCCGCTTTGGAAACAAAGTGATAAAGCCCGCGGCGATTTACCAGTTCGCATTTTTCCGGATGTAAAACTTTGTGAGCGGCCTCGCCGGAAATTCTTACCACCTTCTGGCCGCAAAATTCTTTCGGAAAATGAAATTCTTTTTCGTGCCCGGTCCTAAATTCTTTTAGAACTTTTACAACATCGGGGATGACATCGCCCGCGCGGCCGACAATAACCGTATCGCCGATTTTCAGCCCCAGACGTTTAATCTCGTCTTCATTATGAAGCGTGGCCCGAGTTATCACCGTACCGCCGATTGAAACCGGTTTAAGAATTGCCACCGGAGTTAACACTCCCGTTCTGCCGATTTGCACAATAATGTCTTCAAGAATCGTTTCAGCTTCTTTGGCGGAAAATTTATAAGCGATCCCCCCTCTCGGCGCTTTGCCGACAATACCCAACCGTTTTCTATATTCTTCCGAATTAACATTAACCACAATACCATCAATTTCAACTGGCGATTTATCGCGATTCTTTTCCCAATAATTGTGAATTTTAAAAACTTCCTCCAAACTATCCACCCTTTTGTTATTGGGATTAATTCTGAACCCGAATGCTTTCAAAATTAAATGTTCTTCTTCGTGCGTTTTTTGCCCCAAGTCGGTCGCCAAAATATACGCGAATGAATCCAAGTGGCGAGAGGTGGTAATTTTGGGATTTAGCTGGCGAACCGAGCCGGCGGCAACATTTCTCGGATTGGCGTAAGGCGGAAGACCATTTTTCTTTTGTTCCCTATTAAGCGCTTCAAAATCTTTCTTATTCATAAAAACCTCACCGCGCGCTTCAATAATTTTCGGCCACGATTTTTTTAAATGATCTACGACATGTTGAAGTTTTCCCTTTTCAAGGTTTTCTAAAATTTCTTCTTTAGGCAATAAACTAAGCGGAACGGCCTCAATAGTTTTTAAATTGTTGGTTACATCTTCGCCGATAATGCCGTCGCCGCGAGTTGCCCCCGTTTTCAAAACACCATTTTCATAAACCATGCTCATTGCCAACCCGTCTAATTTTAATTCGGTGTAAAAATCAACTTTGGCGTTGCCGGGTAACAATTTTGCGTTTCTTTCGTGCCAATTTTTCATATCGTCTTCCGAAAAGGCGTCATTGAAAGAAAGCATTCGTATTGAGTGGCGGACCTTGGGAAATTTTTTTAGCGGCTTGCCACCGACCCTTTGGGTTGGTGAATCGAATGTTACAAGCTCGGGAAATTGCTCTTCCAAATCAAAAAGTTCTTTTTTGAGAGTGTCTTCGGCTTCGGGCGAAATTAATTCTTTATTTAAAACCAAACGGGAATAGCGATAATGGTTAATCGCTCTTTTTAATTTCTTAATTCTTTCCTCCGCCTCGTTTTTAGTTAAATTGATTTTCGTCATAAATTGCCATAATAACGCCCAACACAAAATCTGCTCATAATATAGCAAGTTTTCCTGTTTTTGACTACTTTAAATTAGTTTTTTTAATTTCTGTTGCAAAAATAAAGCGTGTCAGTATTTGTCCGATCGGTCGGATACAAACACGGTCGTATAAATACACTTTCCCTGACCGCATAAGAATCCTAACGGATTCCGATTGTGCTCATTCGGGCAAAAGAAGCTTATCAAGCTTGGCATAAATATTTAGTTAATTTAAATCGTCTTGACCGATACACTTGTGGTTGCCATTGGCATCCTGCCAAATTATACGCTATATGCCGCCCATTTTCACTGAAAGCAATGCTAATCGCTCTCTGTATTTTATTCCGAGCCAACCGCTCGATAGCATATGGCGCCGACTTGTTTGATTTTTTCATAAAAGACAGCTCTCATTTGCAAAGCGTACCCTGCAAACTCTCGCATATTCTTTTACGAGAATTCGATGATATAAAGCCGTAGCCGCATGTCTAATCTAATATCTAAGAATATTATACAAAAAAATAAAGGCCTTCGCAAAATGCGAAGGCCTAATAAGGGGTTAAGGGTTTAAGAACAAAGGCAATCTAAGTGTTTAAGTATCTAAGCGCTTAAGTCGAAAAGACAAAGAAGACAGTCACCATCGTCCAAGTCACCCTCGAAACGGCCGAGATCGAAGAACCAACCGTCGCCAATATTCCGACCCACGCGCGGCACCCCGCGGCGGCCATTGGCATCCTGCCAAAAAGCATCTTTTTCATCAAAGGAAACAGTCCATTTTCCCTTGGGGAATTGCTCTTTTGCCTGTTGCCAGACAACAGAGATACCTTGGGCGCCGACAAAAATCGCTTTTTGCGTTTTTTTGCGAAACGCCAGACAATCTTCTGAGGTTACTCGCTTGGTGATTTTAAAAATCTTCGCCTCATAGGTTTTGCCAGGGACCAATTTGTTAGTTACCTTTGCGAAATTCCTGTCCGTGATATTGTCGTTGTAGAAGTAAAACTTTTTGCGGTTTTCTTTTGCGAAAGACGCAAGTTGGGTGGGATGGTTGTAATCCTTGGGAACTGTGAACTGGAAAGTAGTCAAGGGGGCAAAGCGTAAGTCAACTTTATGCGCTTCAAGAGAAGCGCCGAACACTTTAGCAACTGCAGCCGTAATGATTTCTGCCGGACATCCGTTCCACTGCTTTAATACCTCCGCTGATAAAACTCCCCTCGGAAAATGCATTTGAATCCTTTGTGTTAATTCTAGTTCCGCATTACTCAAATTGGCCTTATCACTCATTGTGATCCCTCCGTTGTTTTTATTACCAATTGAACGGGATGGCGCCCGGGCAGGCTTTTAAGCCTTTGGCAGTTTCAGGTTGCCGCCACCTTCAAATTTTTCAAAAAACTTTACTGATTCTTGTTATCTAAAGTATACCATATAACAATAGTATTTGTCAATAGCAGCGTTATGGTTTAATAGCTTGGAAACACCCCGATGTAAAATATGGCTTATGTAAGCCATATCAACTATCGATTCTTAGAATCGATAGTATTACCGATAGTATTACGATAGTATTACTTTAAATAAATTGCTTTGTTGCGGAGATGCTCCTCTAGAGTTTTAGAGAAAATTGTTGTGTTGTCTTTGGTTGAAAGATAATACCAATAAGGGCTGGTCTCCGGAAAAATTGCCGCCTTAATGGTAGAAAGACCCGGATTGGCAATGGGACCTTTGGGCAGGCCGCGATAAAGATAAGTATTATAGGGCGAATTTATTTTTCTATCCGCTTCATAAAGTTCATTGTGACCGGTAATATAAACAAGTGTTGCATCAACCTGTAAAGGAACGCCGGCTTTAAGCCGTTTCCATAATATACCGGCCACAATCGACCGATCAGAATCTTTTGGAATTTCTTTTTCAATAAGAGAGGCCATAGTCAAAATTTCATAAGTGCTGTATGAAGAATTCTTAATAGCTGTTTTTAAATCAGGAGTTAATTTATTACTAAGATTGTCAATCATTTTACTAATCACATCAGACAAAGTTGCGTCTTTAAAAAAGCGATAGGTATCGGGAAATAAGTAACCCTCAAGAGAGACGGATTTCGGCTTATCGGATAAAATCGGCGGCACGTCTTTTGAAAATTTATAATTCATCAATTCATCGCGCTTAGCGAGACCCGCTCCAACAAGTCGATCCTCAACTTGTTTTAAACTAAAACCTTCAGGAATAGTAATTATAACTTCATTTACTCCGCCCAAAACCAAAGTGTCGCCGATGTCGCGAATTGGCATCTTGGATGAAAGTTCGTATTCTCCGGGCTTTAAAGAATACTGGCTTAAAGCTAAAAAAATATAAAGGCGAAAAAGAAACGGGTTTTTAATTAAACCGGTATCTTTGAGATTTTCAGCAATAACTTTCGCCGAATCGCCTTTACTAACTTTAAAAATTTTAGTCTCGCCTATTGGATTTAACGGCGTCCTTATCTGCCACCAAAAAATAATGAGTGAGACCAAAATAATAATAAGAAATACCAAAATTATGTAAACAATTTTTCTACCCATTAATTTCTGCCGCCTTGATTATTTTTATAAAATCTTGGAGTTCGAGTGAGGCGCCGCCGACCAAAGCGCCATTAATTCCCGATTGAGCAATAAAATCATAAGCGTTTTCATCCGTCACCGAGCCGCCGTAAAGCACCGGAAGGTCGGCTGTCCATTCAGAACCATAAAGATTGCCCATAATCTTTCTTATAAGTAGGGCGGCTGAAAGTGCATGGTCCGGCGTGTCAGCCATGCCAGCGCCGCTGGTACTAATTGCCCAGACTGGTTCGTAAGCAATAATCAAACGGCCAATTTCTGAAACGCCTATTCCTTCCAAAGCGTTCTTAACCTGTTGGGTTAATACTTTAATTATATCATCGTCTGGGTCTTTTTCTCCAACTGCCAAAACGGGAACAAGCCCGACTTTGAAAGCCGCTTTTAATTTTAAATTTATCATCTCATCGGTCTCGCCCATTTTATGGCGCCTCTCCGAATGGCCAATAATAACGTAGTCGCAGCCCAGATTTTTCACCATTAAACTTGAGACTTCGCCAGTATAGGTTCCGCGCTCAGCCCAGCTGATATTTTGAGCGGCTAATTTTATTTCTTTCCCGCAATTCTTTTTAACCAAATCAAGATAAACAAATGGCGGAGCAATTATAAGCTCAATGTTCTTTGACAAACGCCGAGCCAAGATGCCTTTAACAAGACGCAAGGCCTCTTCAGCGGTTTGGGGATTCATTTTCCAGTTAGCAATTATGATTTTTTTTGCCATAAATTTCTAAAATTTAGAACATAGTGAATATATTTTCGCCAAATATAGTTATGGCAGTGACAATCAAACCGGCGGCTAAAACTCCTAAAACAATAGACCAAAAAGCGTGTTTTAAAGGAATGCCGAAAACAAAAGCGGCCACGACTCCGGAATAAGCGCCGACTAAAGGCAGAGGAATTGCCACAAAAATAAAAAGCGCCAAATCTCCCCAATAATGGAAATGGTCTTTATGTTTTTCCCTCGTCCTTTCAAAGAGCCAACTAAAAAATCTGTTAAACCAATAAAATTTATGGCTTAGATATTCCGATATTTTTTCTAAACCTACTAAAAGCGGCAAAACCGGCAAAATATTTCCCAGCGCGCTTATTATAAACGCCTTGTATGGGCTAAAACCATATTTTAAGATTGCCAAGGGGATGGCTCCCCTAAGTTCGCTTAAAGGCAAGGCGGCGGTAAAAAAGGTGATAAATTCATTAAGCATTATTTTTTTAAAATTTCAGCCGTTTTTTCCGGCGTCACAGAAATAATATCCATACCAGTACCCAGTTCAAAGCCGCCAAAGATATCAAATTTAGGCAAAATTTCTATGTGCCAATGATAATGGTCATAATCATGGGTTTTGACCGCCGGCGCGGTGTGAATAAAAAAATTAAAAGCCGGATCTTTTAAGTTTTTATAAATTTTAAAAAATGCCAATTTCAAAGCATCGGCAAGATAAGAAAGTTCTTGTTCTTTAACTTTTTCAAAATACGCAAAATGCTTTTTAGGAAAAATTCTTACTTCAAATTCTGTCCGAGAGACAAAAGGAGCAATCACAATTATTTCCTTATTTTGATAAATTATCCTTTTTTTCTCTTTAAGTTCTTGGGTTAGCATTTGGCAATGTACGCATTTATTATGTTCATTAAAATAGCGCCGCGAGCCATTAAGGCTGTGGCTGACATCCGGCGGCACTATCGGCAAAGCCAAGATTTGAGAATGGGGATGGGGCACGGTGGAGCCAGCTTCTTTGCCGTGATTATGGAAAATAGAAATGTATTTAACGCATTTTTCTTTGGTTAAGTTTTTGTACCGCTCCTGATAAGCTAAGAGAACTTTCTTAATTTCTTCCTTGGTAAAATCAGCTAAATAGCGATCGTGATCCCTGAAAATAACAAGTTCATGGAAGCCCACTCCAGTTTGAGTTTTATACAAACCTTTTTGATGAATCAAATCACAATCTCCTTGTCCGACCGCCGGATATTTATTTGGGATTATCTGCAAAAACCAGTCATTTTTATCTTCCTTTTGATAAACCAAAACTGGCGGCGCGTTCCCAAATTTAGAAGGATTTTCAAATGGACATTTATCTTTAGAAAATTCCGTTTTCGCCCTTCCCCCAAATTTATGCCCACTGCTCCGAAGCGGCGCAAGTAAAACCCAATCGCCGGAAACTGGATCCTGGCGCAATTCTGATATGGCGTTTATTTTTTTAGTTTTCATAATTTGTATTTATTGGTCCATAAATACCATCTTATTTTAAACAAATCCTTAAGGGTCGCAAAATAATCCTTCAAATGCACACTGCCTTCGCTGGGGTTATTCCATATAACCGGCGCTTCTTTAATTTTATAGCCCAATTTTTTAGCCAAAGCCAAAACCTCAATGTCAAAACCAAAACGATCAATTTTGGCGCGCGAAAAAATATCGCGGGCCGATTTAGCATTAAAGCATTTAAAGCCTCTTTGGGTGTCGCGAATCCTCCAAAGTCCGGCCACAATCCGGATTAGATATTTTGAGTAGCGGCCCAAAAAACGCCGGTACCATTGGGCTTGCTCATTAATCACGGCCCCCGGTACTTCAATCGACCCAATAACAACATTATAACCCTCGTCAAGATAAGGCCAGAATTTTTCTATTTGTTCAACAGAGGTGGAATTGTCGGCGTCGGTAAAAAGACGAAAATCGCCCTGGGCTTGAAGCATCCCCTGCCTGACCACAAAACCCTTACCGTGGTTTAAAGTGTTAGCAATCAAACTAAACTCGGGTTTATTGCTGATAAACTCGGAAACCATCTCAACGGTTTTATCAGAACTCCCATCAGAAACCACAATGGCTTCCCAGGAATAATCCTGGCGCGAAAGATAATTATAAATAGCCTCAAGAGTCACTTTTATTCGGCGCTCCTCATTATAAGCGGGAATAATAACCGATAAGTGTTTAGACATTATGATGTATTTTAGCAGATTAAATGACTAAAACTCAAATTTCTTTTTACATAAACCACCAAAAAAATTATCCCCATCTTATCCCCATTTTTATAGGTTTC
>Ga0210031_1000982_pt1 | contig 17073 bp, 20 predicted proteins | sample CryGeyCG2014_080_FD_185455 | JGI IMG/M metagenome (GOLD analysis project Ga0210031, IMG submission 185455) | Groundwater microbial communities from aquifer - Crystal Geyser CG03_land_8/20/14_0.80 (SPAdes) (version 2) | ecosystem: Environmental > Aquatic > Deep subsurface > Groundwater | place... | reverse complement strand
GCCGATCATGATGCTCGTATACAAAGGTGGACAAGAGGTTGGAAAAGGGACCTATTGGAATATCGCCAATGGTTCCAGGATTGATGCCGGCGGCAGCGAACTGCTTCCGGGAGGCAAGGGAACGGCGTATCTCCGGGTTGCCCCCGGCATGATGCTGCTGGCCGGGCCCGTTCTTGGGCTGCTCTATTTCGTTGCTCTGCCGATCATCACCATCGGCATGGTGGCCCAGTTGACGGTGAAGAAGGTCTGGTCCGTGCTGACCGGTCTCGTGGGCAATATTGCCTACTTTGAATGGAGACCCACGGAGTCCTATTTGTCGGGTGACAAGAAGAACAGGAAGAAAGCGAAGAAATCATAAACCATTTCAAACCCAAGGAGGAGAGCCCATGCATACGCTTTTCGATTACATCACGCACGTCAAGATCATCGAATACCTGATCGCCCTGTCATTCATTGCGGTATTCATCGTTTTCCTGGAAGCGCTGAAGCCGCACCCTTTCCGCGGGTTGATTGAGAACGGGAAAGACGATCTGCACTTCGTCAAGGAGGAAGGCATGAAGAATTTAGTGAGATCCATAGGCAAGATCATTTCCGCTCCATTCATCGGGCTGGCCTATGTCATCGCCCTGCCCTTCGGTTTTGTGGCGGCCCTCTCCACGGCGGCCATCGAAGGCCTGGCCGGCGTTTTCGGCAAGAGCGCATCCTTTGGATGGCGTCCTGCGGAAGCCTACCTCGGCGGCAAGAAGAAAGAGAAGAACAAGGCTGCCGATCATGAGGAAGGGAAGAAGGATGAGTAGGGGTTCCGCACTCCGGCAGCTTTTCATGAACAGCAGAGAAACCCACGACTCGGCGCCGGCGCCCGACAGGTCCGGCGCCGAAGGCGTGGGAGAGCCCAGGAATGTATGCCCGGCAGGGCGAGGGGGCTTTTTTTTTGCAGGGGAACATTAGGTTATGAAAATATTCGAGATTGTTGTTATACTGGAATTTATTTTGTTGAGCTGTTATGATTCCTGAGTTTATTGGTTTGAACTATCATGACCCTAAGTGGTCCTGTTCGTAAATAGGGTGACGTACCGAGAGGGTCGTAGGGCGGTTTCATCAAGGCACGCGACTGAGGCGTACCCCTCTGGTACACCGCAAGGAGCGTAACGCCGATGAGACCGCCCTACGGCACTCGAATACCACCGTATTTATGAATAGGGCCACTAAGGACTGTTTACAAAGGAGCGGGATCGTATGAAAAAAATAGTTTTCTATCTCATGACGATGAGCTTAGCTGTGCTGTTCGCCATACCCTTATATGCGGGAAGTGACTCAAGCGCAGGTTCCGGACCGGCGTCGCCTTCGGGCGTCACCGCGCCGGGAACCATCCTGCTCGACTCTCTCAGCCGAATCTATGAGCCTGTGAATTTCAATCATGAGATGCACACCTCCATTGCCGAGCACTGTTCCCAGTGCCACCACCAACACCCTTCCGCTAAGGAGGTGACGTGCATGGAGTGCCACTCCCTCACGGCATCGGATTTTAAGAAATCCGCAGCAACCGGTTTCATCGCGTGCAGGAGCTGCCATGAGGCCATCGATCCGGCCCAGCCCAACATGCCCGGGCTGAAGGCGGCGTACCATCGCGCCTGTTTCCGGTGTCACAGGGATATGGGGGATGCAGGATTGGACCCCCAGAGTTGTTCCATGAAATGTCATGCCAAAAAGAAAGGATAAAGCCATGAGTTTAGACCGCAGACAATTTTTAAAAACCGTCTCTTTGCTCACGGGATCAGCCGTTCTCGGCCCGTACACCAGGGCGCTCGCCTCCGAGGAATTTCATGGATGGCCCGACCGTTACGGAATGTTGACCGATTTCACCGAATGTGTGGGCTGCCGTTCCTGCGAAAAGGCCTGCAATGAGGTGAATCATCTGCCGCAGCCTGAGGTTCCGTTTGACGACAAGTCGGTTTTTGAGACGATGAGGCGGCCCACGGCCCATGCCTACACCGTGGTCAACCGCTATGATCATCCCAAGGATCCGGGCAAACCTATTTACCGCAAGGTACAATGCAATCACTGCAATGAGCCGGCCTGCGCCTCGGCCTGTCCGATTCATGCCTACACCAAGACACCGGAAGGCCCGGTGATGTATAATGAAGATCTTTGTTTCGGCTGCCGGTATTGCATGATCGCCTGCCCCTTCTATGTGCCGGCTTACGATTATTCAAGCGCTTTTGAGCCCAAGATCGTGAAGTGCGTCATGTGCTATGACCGGATCAAGGAGGGAAAGATTCCCGGGTGCGCAGAGGCCTGTCCCACGCAGGCCGTGACCTTCGGGAAGAGAAGCGATCTCCTCAAACTGGCGGGAGAAAAGATCGCGAAGAACCCGGACCGCTATATTGATCATATCTACGGTGAGAGGGAAGCCGGCGGGACCGGGTGGCTTTACATCTCCGGCGTTCCCTTTGAGCAGCTCGGCTTCCCAGCCGATCTTCCTGAGAAACCCATGGTTGAGGAGGTGAAGGGGTTCCTCTCGTCCGTGCCGGTGGTCTTTACGGTCTGGCCGGCGCTCTTCGGGAGCATCTATGCCGCCTCCCGCCATCATGAGGAATACACCAGGGAAGAGGCGCAGCATCAAGCCAAAGAGGGGGAGGAAAAAAATGAATCCTAATGCAGCGTTGAATAAAAAAGATGACTTCCGATCTTGGTTCTTGAACAAATTATTGATGGGGATGACGTGGCCGGAATATATAAGGCACATGATTACGCCTTTTAATGTTGCGGCGGCCGTCATCTTAAGCGTGGGCCTTCCCCTGATGGGGCTCCGTTATATTCATGGGCTCGAGGTGGTCACGGATGCATCCAACGAGTATCCATGGGGGTTGTTTCTCGGCTGGGGGCTCTTTTCAGGGGTCCCGCTTTCCGCCACCGGTTTTGTCATGGCCACGGCCTATTACATCTTCGGTTTCAAGCGATACAAACCTCTGGTGCGCCTTGCGGTACTTACGGGTTTTCTGGGATATTTCTTTGCCGTGGTCTATCTGATGACGGATTTGGGGCGGCCCTGGCGGATCTACTATCCCATGTTCGTGGGATTCGGCACGGCCTCGGTCCTGTTCTTAGTGGCCTGGCACGTGGCGACCTACCTGACGGTGCAGTTTCTTGAATTCAGTCCCGCCATCCTGGAGTGGCTCGAGGCCGGGAGAACGCGCAAGTGGGCCATGATGATCACCATCGCCATGACCATCGCAGGGATCATCCTTTCCACATTGCATCAATCCGCCCTCGGCGCGCTCTTCCTGCTTGCCCCGGCCAAGATGCACCCGCTCTGGTTCACATCGTATCTGCCGACGTTGTTTCTCGCCTCCAGCATCTATGCGGCCTTGGCCATGGTGATCGTGGTCAGCACCCTGGCGGCCGTTTTCCTGAAGAAGAGCGCCGATGATCATTTTCTTGGGAACCTGAACGAGCTGACCATCGGTCTCGGCAAAGGAACGAGTATCGGGATCCTGGTCTACCTGGCCCTGAAACTGGTCGCCATGGCTCACGGTGATGCCTGGGGACTCCTGGGCACTCCCTATGGCCATTGGTACCTCGTAGAGATCCTGGGGTTTGTGCTCCTGCCCGCGCTGATCCTGGCGGCCGGGGTGAAGAAAGGAAGCCTGGGGCTTGTCCGGTTCGGCGGTTTTCACGCCGTCATCGGCGTCATCTTGAACCGGATCAATGTCTCCATGGTGGCGTTCAACTGGAAGCTTCCGGATCATCTGCATCATATCATGCCGCACTGGCAGGAGATAGCGGTGGTTCTGTCGATTTTCACCCTTCACATCCTGATTTTCCGCTGGATTCTGGTCCGGATGCCGGTGATCCATCAGGATCAGGGCTTTAAGCAGGTTGAAAAAAACCACTAAGATGTGTAAGATATCATGATGAAGCAATCCGTCCTATCCTTCATGGTGTTCCTCCTGGGCATGATGTTCTTCGCATGGGACCGGGTCTCTGCAGAAAATGCTGCAAGCATAGAGGATGCCGGGAAATGCTTGGAGTGTCATGCCCAGCGGGGGGTGGTCAAAAAATTCGAGAACGGGGAATCCGTAGAAGCCTATATTGACCCGGAGAAATTCGGGTCCTCTGTTCATCATGCCCTCGCCTGTCCGACATGTCATCAGGATTTTTCCGAGGATCATCACCCCGTCAGACGGTTCAGGAGCAAGAACCAATTCAGGATACAGTCCACTCTGATCTGCCGGCAATGCCACAAGGATGAAGAGATCAGGAAAAAATCCATCCATGCCAACCTCTTTCAGCAAGAGCAGCAAGGCGAAGTCCCTCTCTGCACGGACTGCCATACCGCCCATGCCGTCGCGGCCATTTCCGGCGGCAGGCTCACCGCGAACGAGATGCAGTACTGCCTGAGCTGCCATCAGCATTCCATGAAGCTTCCGTTCAATGACGGTTCAGGGATACCCCTGATGGTTGATCGATCCGAATTGTCGGCCTCCGCACACAGCAAACTCGATTGTTCGGACTGCCATTACGGTTTCTCGTCCGAGGAACACCCGCAGAGAAATTTCAAAACAAGAAGGGACTATTCCATCGCCTCCGCGGATAGCTGCCGGCGATGCCATTTTGACAAGTATACCCAGACCCTGGAAAGCATCTGCCATACCAAGCAGTCTCAGGGGAACCTGAATACGCCGATCTGCACGGACTGTCACGGATCGCATGCAATCGCCTATGTGAGGATTGAGAAGAACTTCAGCATATTGAGGTGCCGGAAGTGCCATCCCGATATTTACGACACCTATGCCAAGAGCGTTCACGGCAAGGCGCTTTTCAATGAAGAGAACAGGGATGTGCCTGTGTGTATCGACTGTCACAAGGTCCATAACATCAAGAACCCCCTGACCCTGGAATTCCACGAGAGGATTCCCGAGATGTGCAGCAACTGTCATGCCAACAAGGCCATTATGGGCAAGTACGGGCTCTCCACGGATGTGGTCAAAAGCTACCTGTCGGATTTTCACGGGATGACGCTGGGGCTTTACAAGAAGCAGAGAGAGGCCCTGTCCAAACCGGCCAGGCCGATCGCGGTCTGCACGGACTGCCACGGGATCCATAATATCAGCAGCACCCATGACATGCCGGCGGCCGTGGTCAAGGAAAATTTACTGAAACGATGCCAGAAATGCCATCACGACGCCACGGAAAAATTCCAGGATGCATGGCTTTCCCATTACAAGCCGAGTTTATCGAGAGCCCCGCTGGTCTTTCTCGTGGACTTGGGGTACAAGATCTTTCTCCCCATCCTGCTGGTCGGACTCTTTCTGCAGATCCTTTTGCATATCTGGCGCTATGCCGTGAACCGATAGAAAACGGGGAATGCGATGACGAACCATCCGGATCAGGAAGGCATGAAGATCAGACGATTCAGCCGAGGGCGCATTGTCGAACACGCCTTGGCCATCGTGGTGGTGGGGATTCTGGTGATGACCGGCCTTTCGCAGAAATTCTATACCATTGATTTCTCCCAATGGCTCATTCTTAAACTGGGCGGGATCGATAATGTGAGATGGTTGCACCGCTGCGCCGGCATGGTCTTTCTGATGCTCATCGTGGTTCATATTTTCGTCGCCATGGTGGGGATCGTGGCCAGGAGATGGCAGCCTTCCATGATGATCAACAAGAATGATTTTACCAATGCCATACACAATTTGAAATACTATGTCGGTTTAGAGAAAGCCCCCGCCCAGTTCGACCGTTACGATTTCAAACAGAAGTTTGAATACTGGGGGATCCTGGTGGGGGCATTCCTGATGATTTTCTCCGGCCTGATCCTCTGGTTCCCCATCCAGGCGACCCGTTTTCTCCCCGGTGAGTTTGTCCCGGCCGCCAAGGTTCTGCATACCCATCAGGCCACCCTCATCTTCATCCTGATCGCGATATGGCATATCTATAGCGCCATTTTCAGTCCGGACGTATTTCCCCTGGATACCAGTATTTTCACGGGGATGATTCCACGCAGGAGAATGGAACTGGAACACCCGCTTGAATTCGCCCGCATGCATGAAGGAGGAGCGAGAGCGGATGTTTCGAGATCCCCATGATGCGATGCAGGATAAGATGGAAGATCACCGGCCCGTGTGAAGAGACAGGGGGGCTTTCGAGCCGCCTATTTGACCAGCCCTTTCTGAATCGCGAACTTCATCAGAGCCGTGCGTGAACGGATCGAAAGCTTCTCTGAGATGTTGGTCTGATGAGCGATCACGGTTTTAACGCTGATATTGAGGAGGTCCGCAATCTCCTTGTGGCTGTATCCCTCTCCAATCACCTTGAGGATCTGTTTTTCCCGGTCGGTCAGTTTCTCGTAAGGGTCCTCCACCTGGACCTCGCCTTTCCTGAGATAGCCGTCTATCACGCCGGCGGTGATGGACGGGTACAAGTACTGTTCTCCCCGCGCCACGGATCGAATGGCTGAGATCAGGTCCGTACCCACGGCGTGCTTCAGGATATAACCCGAAACGCCGGCCTTCAAGAGACGGCTCACGTATTCCCTGTCGTCATACTGGCTGAGGATCAGAATGCGGGTATCGGGGCAGGTCTTCCTGATCTCCAGGGTTGCTTCCAAGCCGCCCAGACCCGGCATGGCAATGTCCATGAGGATGATGTCGGGTTTGAGTTGATAAGCCTTGTCGATGGCCTCCTTGCCGTCGGCCGCCTCGCCCAGAATTTCGATATCCTCATGGAGATTCAACAAGGCCGTGATCCCCTCGCGCACCAAGGCATGGTCGTCTGCAATCACAATCCTGATCTTCGGCATGGTCTGTCCCGGCCTCGTTTAAACCGGAAAGCTTAGTGGCCCTATTCATAAATACGGTCGCATTCGAGTGCCGTAGGGCGGCCTCCTCAGCGTTCCGCTCCTTGCGGCGTACCACAAGGGTATACCTCAGTCGCGCGCCTTGATGAGACCGCCCTACGACCCTCTCGGCACGTTACCATATTTACGAACAGGACCACTTAGTCCGGTCTCTCCGGTAAAACTATCCAAGTTTTCTCATAGGGTCAAGGAAAAAATTAAACCGGCACATACACGGTCAGTTGCGTCCCTCTGCCGGGCTGGGAGCAGAGGGTCATCTTGCCGTCCATGAGCGCCACGCGTTCCTGCATCCCCAGGATGCCGAACCCGCCGGGTCTGTTTCCGGATGTGACCGAACGGCTTACGTTCTGAACATCAAAGCCTTTTCCGTCGTCTTCGATTTCTATTTCCACATAAGATGAGCGGAACCGCAGGAAGACCAAGACGTTCTTTGCGTCCGCATGTTTGACAATATTGATCATGGCTTCCTGGATGACCCGGAAAAGAAGGAGTTCCATCTGACTGCAATCCAGGACCCGTTCAGGAGGTTTCTCAACCTGCTCACAGCTTCCCTCGATGTCCAAAGAATAGTGTATTCCCTTTCCGCCGAGGTGCCGTTCGAGGATCCAGCGTACGGCGGAATCAAATCCGAGGTCGTCCAGTATGGGCGGGCGCAGATCCTTGATGATGGTATGGAGGCCTTGAAGAGAGAGGACACACAGCTCTCTCAACCGCTTGAGTTTCTGCGGGGCGTCTCTATTTTTCTCCCAGGACTGCTGAAAGGCATCCAAAGACATAAGAATCGCGTTCAAGGACTGGCTTGTATCGTCGTGAAGTTCTCTGGCGATGCGTTTGCGTTCCTCTTCCTCGGCCGTAATGACCCGGCGCAGCAGGACCGAAAGCTTTTCACGGCTTTCCGCAAGGTCCTTGGTCCGTTTTAGGACCCGCTGTTCCAGTTCCAGATTCTGCCGCTGAATATTTTCATGGGACTCGGCGAGCTTGACTCTCATTCTGTCGAAGTTTTGGGCGAGCGTCCCGACTTCGTCCTTGCCGGCAGCCTCGATCGGTTCAGAGAGGTTCCCCGCGCCGATCTTGCGGGCGGCCTCGGTCAGGGCCTTCAAGGGTTTGACGATGCTTCTGCTGAGGCCCACGACGAGGAGCAAAGAAGTGCCGATGGCGATCAGGCTGAGACTGAAAAAGCCCTTCTTCAAAAGGGTGGAAGGCGCGAAGACGATTTCCTGCGGTTCACGAATGGTGATCCCCCACGAAGCGATGGATAAAGGGGCGAAGGCCAGGATGTCCTGGGTCTTCTCTTCATGACGCTCTTCTTCGGTATGACACCGATGGCATACGCCCACGGAGCTTTTTCTTTCAGCGATCAGGTTGCTCAGGAACATGTTGTGGTCGCTGCACGTCAGAATCCGTTCCTGTTTGTTGGACGAGATGATAATCCCATGGCTGTCCACAAGTTCGATCACCGTACTTTGATCCGCGGGAACGGATTTCAGGACCTGGGTGAAAAGATAATTTGTGGGATTGATCTCTCCACCGGCGGCGCCGATGAAATCCCCGTTCTTGTTTTTCAGAGGGACCAAGGCAAAAATGACCTTTTTCTGGGTGGGTTCCATGGTGTAGACATCGGAGATGTAGGGCCGTTTGTCGGAAAGCGTCTTGCTGACGTCGGTGATGCTCAGGAGATTGATATTGCCGCTTTCCTGATGGGGGTAGGTCAGCACCACATTCCCGTAGATGTCGAGGAGGAAGATTCTGTCCGTGAAGATGGAATATTCATAGGCCGTCTTGATCGCCTTTTTCTCCGGATCCCAATCATCGTCTTCAAAGTCTATTCTTCCGGATATGGAAATATCCTGCAGCCTTCGGAGGTTGCTCTCAAGCATATAGTCGATATATTTTCCGATAATCTTGGCCAGGGTGAGACGGCTTTCCAGGGACCGCTGGATGCTGTCATTGACGCTGATGGCGCTGATAATACCGAGGCTGATCAGGATGACCAGAATGCTCAACGTGATGGAGATGATGATTCTTTTCAGCATAATGGGCTAAGTATTTTCCTTTATAGTTGTATTTTAAATTGCATAAGTATACCATTTTATTTGTTTTGTGAATAGTTGTGTTCTCGTTTATTCGAGCAAGCGATATGGAGAAGTCATTGCCCCCTTTTTTCTCACAATTGATAAGGTGTTTCTCATAAATGGTATTTTTGGGTCTTTTATTCTCTTTACTTATATCGGAGGGAAAAGGGAATAGACAATGAAATACATATACTTATAAATATATTCATAACTATGAATACATTGGCATTGTTTTTGCAATTCAAATGAAAAGAAGGCCTCGGCCTTTTGCTTCACGTTCTCAGGGGTGATGAAATTCTGAAAAAGATTTAATGATCAACAACGACCCGGAGATGTGCTGTAGTCTCGGTCTCTTTATGTTCATAGTTGGAAAAGACATCCCATGCTTCTCGAAACAACGGTTCGGTACGGTCGAGGGCATGAGGGTGATCAAGCAGGGTGTCAAGCCGTCAAACTGAAACGACAATTCTTAAAGGAAAGGAGCGAGACAGCATGAAAAAAGCAGGCGTTATCGGGATGGCCGTGGTCTTCATGGTTTCTTTTACGGCACTCTCCTTGTATGCCGGGGACGAAGCGGTGAACGCGGCGGGATCTCCAACCGTAAGTGTGCCTAAGATCCTGGTATTGGACAGCCTTTCCAAATTGTACGATCCCGTAAAATTCGACCACGGCATGCACAGTTCGATGACCGAATCCTGCACGGAGTGCCATCATAAGGATACGGCCGGCAGCGCTACGCCCTGCAGGAATTGTCACAGTACCTTTGATCCGGCCATGGACAGTCAGCCGGGGTTAAAAGGGGCGTATCATCGAAAATGTTTCCAGTGCCACGAGATCAAGGCCGGATCGGATCCGGCTACGGGATGCACGGAAAAATGTCATGCAAAAAAACAAGGGTGAATTTTATAAAGGCGCCATCGTCCATGGAGTTGAAAGGACGAATCATTCGTCTGTGGGTGTTCAAAAACATTTAACTCAACATAGGGAGGAAAGGCTTATGAAAATGGGAAAAGTGAGTGGCTCAAGGATTCTGTTTTCGATCTTCTTGATGGTCGTAGTGGCGCTCTGGGCCTATCCCAGGATTTCAGAAGGGGCCTGCGGGGCTGCGGCTTCATCGTGTAAAAACTGCCATGAAGTTAAGGGCGAGAAGAAGGTGAATGCCAGCGGCGCCTGGCACACCCAGCACGCCTTCGGGGATTTCTGCGTATTCTGCCATTCCGGGAATACGACTGCGGCCGTCAAGGACGAAGCGCACAAGGGAATGGTCAAACCATTGGCGGACCTGAATAAGAGTTGCTCTTCCTGTCATCCTGATGATTTTGAGAAACGCGCCGCGGGCTACAAAAAATAATTTTTTAAAGGGTCATCAGATCTGCCCAAGGGCCGTCAAAAAGCATGACTCAAGAAGGAGAAAATCAATGAGCTGGATCATACAACAATTCAAAAAGGAGTCCTGGAACCCCTATGTGGCTGGGGCGCTCTTTGGGGTGGTGGTGGCCCTGGCGCCGATCCTCACAGGAAATTTGATGGGGTCTTCGGGAAGTTTCATCAATCTGGCTGGGTTGATTGAACGGGTGATCACCCCGAAGCTGGCCGACAACATGTTCTTCAAGTATATCTGGAAACTGGGTGTCAACTGGCAGCTCATTCTGCTGGTCGGCGTCTTTTTCGGAGCCATGGCCTCATCCATGTTCTCCGGAACCTTTCGGTTCACCAATAGCACCCGGCAGTGGAGAGAGATCTACGGCCCGCAAGTCTGGAAGCGATGGGTACTGGCCTTCTTCGCGGGTATTACGGTACAGTACGGTGCGAGTCTCGCCGGAGGTTGCACGAGCGGTCTTGCGATTTCCGGCACCATGCTTCTGGCGCCGGCCGGATTGATTTTTACGGCCGGGCTTTTCGGATCGGGGATCCTCACAACCCTGATTATTTACCGTAGGAGGTACTGAAATGAGCGGACTCTTTTCAGCATTGATCTTCGGGCTCTGCTTCGGGTTTCTCCTGAACAAGGCCCGCCTGACCAAGATGGATACGATTGTGAATCAGTTCCGTTTCAAGGATTTTACGGTTCTGAAATATATGCTCACGACACTGATTGTGGCCATGCCGATTATTTATTTGATGCAGGACCTGGGCGTCTATACCATCTCAAACGTGCCGAACACCTATGTGGTCGGCAACCTGCTGGGCGGTGTCATCTTCGGCGTAGGCATGTCCATAGGAGGTTTTTGACCCGGAACTTGCGTCGCCGGCGGCGGCGTAGGCAGACTCGATTATCTGATTCCCGGGTTGATCGGCTTTACTGTGGGCGGAGGGCTTTGGGGCGCGACCTATCAGCAGGTGTTCCCGAAGGTTTGCAAGATTGCGGATTACGGGGCGACGGTCATCCCCAATCTCTGGGGCATCAATCATTGGCTCTTCATCTTTGCCTTTACGGCCTTTGTGCTCGGTCTGTTCACCTTCTTCAGGGTGAAAGAGCTTTAGAGGAACATGCATAGAATGAATCATTTGAACGCGCGGATCCACGTGTATGAAATTCTCGCGTCCCTTTTCCGTCCGCCGGATGACGTCTCATCCGGCGCCGAGGAGTGCGGGGGCCGGCTGCTGGAGCGTCTGTTAAATACGGTGCAGGAGTGTTGCGGAATCTCCGCCCGGTGTTGTCTCAGGCCCGATTTGATGGAAGAGATCCGGGGACTCCTTAGGGCATTTGAGGAGGATGAGGACCAGGCCGGGACGCTGACCAGACTGGCCGCTGAGCATACCAGGCTTTTTGTCAATGCCTTTCCCACTCTTGTGGCCCCGCCCTACGAATCGTTCTACCAGGAGGGGAGGGTGATGGGTAAAGCTGCCCTGGATTGCCGCTCCATCTATGCCGAGGACGGCCTTACGGTCCGGGAGGGAGGAGAACTCCCTGATCATATCCTCACGCAGATGGAATACCTCCGTTTTCTCTGTCTTGGAGAGAAGAGGGCCGCTGATGAGGGCGAGACCGAGGCGCGCGGACTGCTTCGAGAAAGGGAACTGAGTTTTATTGAGGAGCATATCTTAAACTGGCTGCCTGAGTTCTGCGGGCGGATTCAATCCAACAGCCATGAACCCTATTACAGGGTCCTGGCCAGGTTTATGAAGAACTTCATGGTTCTGGAATATAGGAACCTTAATCATCCAGTGGAACTCGATCCATTCGAGGAGGTATTCAATGAAGTCAAGAAGGTATGAGAATGAGACTTTTCAAAAGGGGGTGACTCGCCGTCGTTTTCTCGGGGCCAGTGCCGGGACGATCGCGGCCGGCGTGATGGTGTCGAACCTCACGGGATTCCGGTCTTTGGCCATGGCCGAAGAGGGCGCCGATACGTCCGGCGGGAAGAATGTTGAGATCCCGTCCATCTGCGAGATGTGTGTCTGGCGGTGCGGCCTGATCGCCAAGGTGCGGGACGGGGTGGCCTACAAGTTGGAAGGCAATCCGGAGCATCCCAACTCCCGAGGCAGGCTCTGCCCCAAAGGGAATGCCGGGATCATGACCCTTTACGATCCGGACCGGCTCAAGAGCCCGCTCATGCGAGTAGGGGAAAGAGGGTCCGGTCAATTCAAACAAGTCTCATGGGATGAGGCCTTGGACTATGTGGCCGAAGGCATGAAGAAGATCAAGGAGCAGCATGGCGCTGAGGCCATGGTCATGAGTTCCACCCACAATCTGGCGCAATTGCAGTTTGAGAATCTCCTGCAGGCCTATGGGACGCCCAATTACGGGACCCAGAGGAGCCTCTGTTTCAATGCCATGGTTATGGGGTTCACCATGACCTACGGGACCGAGGCCGTAGGCGGGGATTACCCGAATACCAAGTACATCATTTACAACGGCCGGAACCTCCTGGAAGGGATCGCCAACTCCGAGACGCAGGATTTTATGGCGGCCGTGGAGAGAGGCGCCCACGTGGTCGTGCTCGACCCGAGGTACAGCAAGTCCGCCGCCAAGGCATCGGAATGGCTGCCGGTCCGGCCGGGCGGGGATCTCGCCTTCTTCCTGGCGTTGAACCATGTCATTATCAAGGAAAAACTCTACAATAAGAAATTCGTTGATGAATATACCCAGGGTTTTGACGAACTGGAAAAGGGGATAAAGGAGTATACGCCTGAGTGGGCCGAAAAGGAATGCGATATCTCGGCCAAGAAGATTGTGCAGGTGGCCAGGGGTTTTGCCAAGGCGGCTCCGGCGGCATTCGCCCATCCCAACTGGAGGACTTCCAATACGCTGAATTCCTTCCAGGCCGAACGGGCCATCGCGATCCTGAATGCCCTGGTGGGAAACTGGAAACAGCCGGGCGGGCTGATGCCCGCAGGAGGAGAGGGAGGCATGGAGCTTGGCGTCATTCCGCAGCCTCCTTATCCCAGGATCTCTGCCATGCGCCTCGATGCGGTTCCCATGAGGTATCCCCTGGTTCCGCTCAACCTGGGTGTGTTCCAGGAACTGCGGGACGCTATTCTTCGGGGCAAGCCCTATCAGGCCAAGGGGTGGCTGATCTACCGGCAGAACCCCATGATGTCGCTCTGCGACCGGGCCAAGACCCTGGAGGCCATCAAGAATCTGGACCTGATCGTCACCATTGACATCATCCCCAATGACACGGCCTTCTACTCGGACGTGATCCTTCCGGAAAGTAGTTATCTGGAACGGTACGATCCCTTGAGCGTGGCCGGCAGCAAGGTCTTCCTGAGGCAGCCGGTGGTGCCGCCGCTCTACGACACCAAGTCCGGACTCGAGATCTTCAAACTGCTGGGGGACCGGGTCGGTCTGAATGAGTTCTTCAATTACAAAAACGAAGACGAGTATCTCAATGCCCAGTTGAAGCCGTTCAAGGTCACGTTGGACGATCTGAAGAAGAAGGGATATTACGAGGTTCCTGCCCGGCATGAGGAGGGCAAGAAGCCTGAGAAGGATGTCTTCCAGACGCCCAGCGGGAAGATAGAAATTGTTTCCGCTCCTCTCAGCCAGGTCGGGTTTGATGCGGTCCCGAAGTGGAAGGACCTGCCCAAACCCGAGGCGAATCAGTTTTATCTCCTTTCAGGCAAGGTGGCCCACCATACCCAGTCCTCCACGCAGAACAACCAGTGGCTGGCCGAATTCGTCCCCGAAAATCATCTCTGGATCCATACGGCGTCGGCATCGTCCCGGGGGATCAAAGACGGGGACATGGTCACCGTAGAGAGCAAGGTCGGGAAGGTGACACTCAAGGCAAAAGTTACAGAAGGGATCCGTCCGGACTGCGTCTGGATGAATTTCGGTTTTGGTCACAAGGCTAAAGGGCTGTCCACCGCTTACGGCAAAGGGGCGCTCGACTCCGACGTGCATGAGAGTATCAGCGATCGTGTCAGCGGGTCCCAGGCGCTTTCTCAAACCATGGTCACCGTATCCAAGGCTGCTGTGTAGAAAGGGATGTCTATTATGAGCGAGAATAAAAATAAACGTTATGCCTTTGTCATTGATCTTTCGAAGTGCATTGACTGCAATGCCTGCATGGTGGGCTGCAAGGCCGAAAACGGCGTCCCCGTCGGGCACAGCCGAGCCTGGGTCTATGAGCACGGGCCCAACGGGAAATTCCCGGATCTCAAAATGGATTTTGAACCGGGGAACTGCATGCACTGTGAGAATCCGCCGTGTGTTGCGGCCTGCCCCACCGAGGCCACCTACCAAGAGGAGAACGGGATCATTGCCATCAACCCGGATCGTTGCATCGGCTGCAAGGCGTGCATGGCTGCGTGTCCATACCATGCCCGATACTACGACGAGAAAAAAGGCAAGGTGGACAAGTGCTCCTTCTGTGAGCACCGGCTCAAGGCCGGTCTGGACACGGCCTGCGTTCATACCTGCATGACCGGCGCCAGGCAGGCCGGGGATATCCATGATCCCAAGAGCGAAGTTTCCAAGCTCCTGGCCAAGCACAAACACCATGTGAAACTAAAAGAGAAGGGGACCGGACCGGCCATCTATTACATCTAAGGGCCGATGGTATCAGGTCATGGATAGCCCATGGCTCATAGAGGGGAGCAAGAGTCCCGGAGTTTTTTATGACCCAAGGTTCCCGAAACCAGAATTCAAAGCTGCCCGGAGGGAATCCCGCACATCAGGAATGCCTACTGCAAAGCATTGAAAGAATCACCCCTCAGAATTCCTTCAATCATGCATTTCCTGTAGAGCGGGGGACCCATCTCAGCAGGAGAGGGTTCCTCAAATGGGGAACCCTCTCATTTTCCCTCCTCTCCTTTCTCGGTATTTCCAGGATGGTTCAGGCCTTTCTCTCCATGGGCCGGAAGGAAGATGCGCCCAGTCGGTTTTCCGTGGGGCGTTCTGAAGATTTTCCCATGGGCGGGGTGGCCAAGATCCAGGGGGTCTATCTGGTCCGTGATGAAAATGGACTCTTTGCACTGAAGGGGGACTGCCCCCATCTGGGCTGTAGTTTCCGCTGGAACGAAGCGATCAGACTCTTCGAATGTCCCTGCCACGGAAGTCGTTTTGAACTTTCCGGACGTTTTGTCTCCGGGCCCGCCAGAAAGCCGCTCCAACACGTTCTCTTGACAAAAAATCAGAAGAATGAAATAATTGCCGACATCCTGAAACCGGTTCCTGAAGATTTTCGAATCTAAAAGGGATCCGTCATCCGGCATCAAGCACACCGTACCGGAAGGGTCGTCTCAAGTCCGTCAATAAAGCTCCGCCCTTCCTGAGAGATGGAGGTCTGCGAGATTTTTAAGCCAAGGAAAAAAGATCACAGCGGCATGGCCGCCTTTCTTTTTCATCTCCATCCCCCTCTGATTCCCAGAGAGCGCATCCGGCTCACTTTCACGTTCTGTCTGGGGGGCCTCGCCTTTTATTTTTTTCTTGTTCTCCTGGTCACCGGTATTTTGTTGATGTTCTATTACCGTCCCGGAGATGCCTCTCCATACCTTTCGGTTCGGGAGATCACGGAATTTGTCCCCTACGGGGGCCTGATCCGGAATCTTCATTACTGGGGCGGACAGGGGATGGTCATCCTGATCCTGTTCCATATGATCCGTGTGGCCCTGACCGGTTCCTACCAGGGGGCCAAGCAGTGGATCTGGGTTGTGGGAATGACCATGATGGCCCTGGCGCTCATCATGGATTTCAGCGGATACCTTCTCCGTGATGACAGGGAGACCTTCTGGGCGGGGTTTGTGGCGCTGGGAGTCCTCAAGGAGATCCCCTATGCGGGCGAGGCGCTGCACCGGGTCCTGACCGGGACTTCCATCTATGGGCAGGGCTCCATACAGCGGATCTATCTCTGGCACTGCGTGGTGCTTCCCATCACGGTCGTCTGTTTTATGATCTATCATTTTTGGAAGGTCAGCAAACTGGGATGGACGGGAAGACCGCTGTGACCCCTTGAACCCTCGAATCCTGTTTGGTTCCGGCTATGCCGGGTTAGGAAGAAGGAAATGGAACAAAAGAAAGAGCAGGAACCTCAATACGTCTCCAGGGACATCCTGGTCAGGATGGAGGTTCTATCCATGCTGGCCGCTTCGGCGGCCCTGATGGCCCTCGCCCTGTTCATGCCCGCGCCCCTGGGCGGGATGGCCGACCCGACGGCCACGCCTCCCCATGTAAGCGCCCCATGGATTTTCGCCTGGGTGCAGGAACTCCTCCGCCATCTCCCTCCGCTCGCGGCCGGGGTCCTGATTCCGCTGGCGGCATTCCTCCTGCTGATGGCGCTTCCGTTCTTTCAGGCTGGGGAGGCCGAGGAAGGGCCGGCGCCGCTCAAGCGGAGGCTGATCCCCCTTGCGCTGCTCTCGTTGGTTTTGCTCTTGATTGCCGTCATGACGTTTTTCAATCTTTTCAGGTGAGTTCATGAACCGGTACCCTGAAACCCTGCTCATCCTCGTGGTCCTTGTTTTGCTTACGATCCTTTGGGCCATGGTCCAGGAAGGGAACAAACCGTACAAGATCTATCAGGAGATCTATAAGAACCGAAGGTTGCATGAGCTTCAAGCCCTCGAGGCGGGCGGCCTTTCAGGTGAGGAAAGGGATAAGATCCTCGACCTGCGTCTGGCCCTTAAGCGGGACCTTCCCGGCCTTCAGGAGGTGGTTCTGAAAGACGGGAAAAAAGAAAGGTGCATCACCTGTCA
>Ga0210031_1000981_pt1 | contig 17096 bp, 11 predicted proteins | sample CryGeyCG2014_080_FD_185455 | JGI IMG/M metagenome (GOLD analysis project Ga0210031, IMG submission 185455) | Groundwater microbial communities from aquifer - Crystal Geyser CG03_land_8/20/14_0.80 (SPAdes) (version 2) | ecosystem: Environmental > Aquatic > Deep subsurface > Groundwater | place... | reverse complement strand
AAATTATTGAAAAATAGCTGTTTTTATGCTAAAATAATTGATAGGGTAGGTACTCAAGTGGTCAACGAGGTGTGTCTGTAAAACACATGGTTTCGGCCTACGGGGGTTCGAATCCCTCCCTACCCACCCCTTCGCCAAGGCTTCGGGGTGCAAAGCACTTTCCTTGCTAGTTTATTTGTATTATATTAAGAGGCGTAAATATTATTATTAAGACGAAGGGGTGTTCTCCGAAGCTTTAGCGAAGGAGAACAATAAATGGATAATGTATTACGTTTATATTCTAAAAAGCATTCTTGATGGAAGTAATTATATTGGAGTGACAAAAGATTTAAGAAAAAGAGTAAAAGAGCACAATTATAAAGGTTCAAAATTTACCACTTCAAAGAGGCCGTATAAAATTATTTGGTATGCTGCGTTCGTTAATAAGATTAAAGCATATCAATTTGAGAAATATCTAAAGACTGGTTCTGGAATTGCATTTTTAAATAGGCATTTAATTTGAAATTAAAAAATATGGCGAAAAAATATCCGATGCCAATTATAAAAGTGAAAGTTATTAGAGTTAATGGCCCCTGTGAAGCGGGACATAAAGTTGGCGATATCTGGAAATTTCCCTTAACCAAATGTCCGAAAGGGTTATGCATATGGGCTTTGACTGCGATTTTCCCATACATTACAACTATTGGTTATAATGGAAGATTGCCTTGGGAAAAGAAAAAAGGATGCACTGTTGCTAGTTGTTCTGATCCCGATAACACTGTAACTTTTGAAATAACAGTGGAGAAATAACACTCTTGCCGGAGTAGCTCAGTGGTAGAGCACTTCATTGGTAATGAAGCGGTCGTGGGTTCAATTCCCTCCTCCGGCTCAAAATTATGGCAGTAAAAAAGAAACCATTTATTAAACTTCAGTGCCAGGAATGTAAAAGAATAAACTACTTTACTCACAAATCAAAAAAAGTTGTTGAGAAAAAATTAGAATTGAAAAAATACTGCAAATGGTGTAGAAAACATACGGTGCACAAAGAAGGGAAGAAATAATTTTTGGGGGACGTAGTGAAATGGCTATCATAGGAATCTCCAAAATTTCTGTTCCAGGTTCGAATCCTGGCGTCCCCGCCAAAGCATGAACCCAGTTAGAAGTCTTGGGCAGAAAAAATTTAGAGAAAATTTTTTCTGCTCTCTAATAACAAGGTATAATAAAAAAATAAAAGTCTGTCTGAAACTAGCTACTTGCTATATAAGGACAGACTTCTAACGGGGTGAAAAAACTACATTTTATTAAACCAAAATTAGTCAAGCCAAAATTCTTTTTAGGGATTCCAATAGCTTTATTTTCTTTGGAGCTTTATTCCGGAGCCCTTTTAGGTTATTTCACAGCTAAATTTCTTTCGGGGAGATTAAAGTCTCCCATCTTTAATTTCGGTCATTACAAATTGCATTTACATCATTGGCTATATGGTTTTGTGATTTTAATTTCTGCTATTTGGTATCAATTTTTACCTTTCCCCCAATTCTCTTTTGGATTTTTTGGAGGGATAGTTTTTCAGGGAATTTATTCCTATCCAGACTGGCATAGAATTTTAATTAGAAAGAGACACGATTAAAAACAACAAGATTTTAAAGTAAAAGGCGCGGCCCCGCGGGTCCGCGCCTTTTAAATTCCATCTCTAACTTCGCTTTTACTCTTTCTTCAGGTAAGCCGGCAGAGGTAGACCCAGTTTTCCTAAGTTGCTTAGAATTGACCCTAGCAAAGCCAAAATGATTAAAATGTAAGCTAACTGGACTATTATTACCAAAGATGTCAAGGCTCCGCCTACCATTTCCAAAACGGCAAAACCCAAAACATACCCCAAAACTCCTTTTTTCATAAAACCTGCCACCTTACCCAAACGAAAATCTTTCTTCAATAGGGCGGCAATAATTCCCAACAAAACATCAATTGCCACTAAGATTAATATCCATTTAATTTGTGGAGTAGCGAATAAAACGGCAATATTTTGCATTTTTAAAATCAAATTTATTTTCTAACTTCCGACCTTTATGGACGTTATTCAATTCTAAACTTATTCTTTGGGAATAGAAAGGGAGTTTTCCACAGGGGTTGAATTCCACCCCCTTGTTTCTTTACAAAAGGAATAAAATGGGCTATTCTAAAAATGATGCAAAAAAAGGTAATTTTGGTAATCGTCATTGTCTTTCTTTTAGCTGTCGGTATTTATTTTGGTGTTTCCAAAAAAGAAGTACCTGCTTTTAGTTTAGCTCAGGTTACCCGCGGAAATGTTTACCAGGAAGTTTCCGAAACAGGTCAAGTTAAAAAAGGAGAAGAAATAAATATCGGTTCCAAGACCGCTGCCCGAATTGAAAAAATTTATGTCAAGGTTGGGGAGGAAGTTAAAATAGGGGACATTTTGGCAAAATTAGATACTGCCCAGCTTCAAATTCAACTCCGAGAATCGAGCGCTGCCTTAGATTTAGCTAAAGCAAAATTAAATAAATTATTAGCCGGAGCCAGTAAAGAAGAAATCCAAGTTGCCCAGACGGCAGTGGATAACGCCAAAACTTCTTTAGAATCGGCTCGGCAGAATTTGAAAGACATCAATGCCTCAGCTGAGGATAATTTAAATGCGGCTTATGAAGATGCCCTGAATGTTTTAGATGATGCTTATTTAAAGGCTGATAACGCTTTTAAGGCGGCAGATGTAGTCCAAAGAGCATATTTTAATATGAATGACCAAGAAGGCATCAGGGTTAGAGATAATGAAGCTAAAATAGAAGAAGCGCTATTAAAAATAAAATCTTACTTAGACGCTGCTAAATCTGATTCTTCGCAAAAAAATATTGACCTCGGCCTTTCTGAAACAAAAAATTCTTTAGACGAAATTTTGGATTCCCTGAGGTTTATAAGAGAGATTTGCGAAAACCAAACCTATCGCAGCATTGTTTCCTCAACTGACAAAACCTCTTTAGATAATCAAAAATCTTATATCAGTACTGCTTTAACCAGTGTCACTAATTCCCAACAGACCATCTCTCTAACCAAATTAACCAATGAATACGATATTAATACGGCAAAATCAGAAGTTTCCAAAGCCGAAGGAGTCTTAAAAACTGCTCAAGATGAACTTTCCCAAATCACTGCCCCTCCTCGCAAAGAAGATGTTGATTTATATCAAGCCCAAGTAAAACAGGCCGAAGCCCAAGTTCAACTTTTGGAAAAGCAAATTGAAGAAGCAACCCTTCGCAGTCCGGTTTTAGGTCAAATAACCCAAATAAAAAAGAGAGTGGGGGAAATGACCATGCCTAGCTTGCAGGACGTTTTGATTACTCTTTTACCCCTCGCCCCCTTTGAAATAGAAGTCAATATTTACGAAGAAGATGTGGTTAAAATGGCAATCGGCAATCCGGTAGATATTTCACTGGTCGCTTTTCCTGAGCAAATTTTAAAGGGCAGGGTAGTGGAGATTTCCCCGGCCGAAAATTTGATTGAAGGAGTAGTTTATTACAAAGTAACTATTGATTTTGAAGAAGTCCCCGAGGGAATCAAACCCGGAATGACTGCCGATTTAGTAATTAAAACTGCCTCAAAAGAAAATGTTTTGACTGTTCCCCAAGATGCAATTCAGAATAAAGAAGGTAAGACAATAGTTGAAGTTCTAAAAGGAGAAAAATTCGAAGAGAGAGAAATCGAGATTGGTTTAAAGGGGAGCAACGATATTGTGGAGGTTATCTCTGGTTTAGAAGAGGGAGAAAAAGTAACCATAAGATAGCAAAAGCTAATGCCAGAGCCAATTATTAAATTAGAAAACGTCTGGAAAATCTATCAGTTGGGAAAAATAGAAGTTCCTGCCCTAAAAGGAGTCAGCCTGGATATTAATCCAGGCAGTTTTGTCAGTATTATGGGAACTTCCGGTTCCGGTAAATCTACCCTTTTGAATTTAATAGGCGCTTTGGACGTTCCAACGAAAGGAAAGATATTTTTGAAAGGAAAAGACATTTCCAAACTATCCGAAGACGAACTTGCTCAATTGAGAGGCAGAACAATAGGTTTTATTTTTCAAGAATTTAATCTTTTGCCTAATCTTACAACTGTTGAAAACGTAACGTTGCCAATGATTTTTCAGGGAGTTTCGGAAGTCGAAAGAGAGAAGAAAGCCAAAGAAATTTTAACAATGGTTGGTCTGGAAAATAGAATTTATCATCAGCCGGCAGAGTTATCCGGAGGAGAGCGCCAAAGAGTTGCCATCGCCAGAGCTTTTGCCAACGACCCGGAATTAGTCATTGCCGACGAGCCGACAGGAAATCTCGATTCTTCAACCGGGAATAAAATCATGGAAATTCTTACCGATTTTCATAAGAAAGAAGGAAAAACAATAGTGGTTGTCACTCACGATCCTCAAATAGCCAACTACAGCAGGGAAGTAATAAATATAAAAGACGGCGAAATCGTGGCAAATCATCAAATAGGAAAAGAGGTATTATGGAAAAATCAGAATATTTCAAAATAGCTTTTAGAAATTTAAAGACAAGGTCTTTAAGGAGCTGGCTGACGATTTTAGGAATAGTCATCGGCGTTTTTCTTATTGTTACTCTGCTCTCTTTAAGCGAAGGTTTAAAAGCCACAATTACCAAACAGTTGAGAGCCATGGGCGGCGACATGATTATGATTATGCCCGGAGATGAATCGAATATAATGATGAGTTTCATAGGCGGCACTAAAATTGAAAAAGAAGACATGGAAGCCATTAAAAAAACTGAAGGCGTTGATAAAGTTTTGTCGATGTCTTACAGCGGAGTAGTGATGAGGTATAAAAAAGAAGCTAAAACGGTTCTTTTGACCGGTCAGCCCTGGAAGGAAGCAATAGATATTTTGCAAAGATTTCAAGGTTGGAGTTTGTCTTCCGGCAGGTGGCCTATTTCTGGGAAAAATGAGGTGATAGTAGGTCAACAAACGGCCAGTAAAACTTTTGAAGAAAAAGTTAAAGTTAACACTGAAATTACAATAAAAGGAAAAAAATTTGAGGTGGTGGGAATTTTGAATTCTTTGGGCAGTAAGACGGATGACAGCGCGGTCTACGTAGATATGTCCATTTATCAAAACTTAACCGGTGAAAAAAAAGGCTCTGCTCAGGCGGCTTTGGTAAAAATTGAAGAAGGGGCCTCGGTAAATAAAGTTGCAGAAAATATTAAAGAAAACTTGCAAGAGACGGAGAAGAGAAGGGCCGGAGCTGCCGCCTCTAATTTTTTAGTGATTACTTCTGAAAAAATGAGCGGAATTGCCGGGAGTGTTTTAGGCGTTATTCAATTCGTGATAGTTATTTTTGCCAGCATTGCCATTGTTGTCGGCGGAATCGGAATTACCAACACCATGTTCACTTCCGTCAGGGAAAGAACCAGGGAGATAGGCATTATGAAAGCAATCGGAGCTAAAAACAATACCGTTTTGTTAATATTTTTAATAGAATCCGGAATAATCGGTTTTGGCGGAGGAATCGGAGGAACGGCACTCGGAGTTTTATTTGCTAAAATTATTGAACAGTACGGCCAGGTCCATCCAATATTTTATTTTTCCGCTTCAATTACGCCAGGTTTAATTATTTTTGGTTTGCTTTTCTCCTTTTTAGTCGGCGGTCTGGCGGGATTCTTCCCGGCAAAAACGGCTGCAAAACTTAAACCCGTCGAGGCCCTCCGTCGCTACGAATAATATAAGCTCGCGGAGAACAGTTCTCCGCTAATTTTCGATGATTAAAGAAATTATAAAATATTCTAATCCGGTCCTGAGGAAAAAATGCCAAGAGGTAAAAGAAGTAACCGAAGAAATAAGAAATCTCGGTTTGGATATGATAGAGAGCATGACCGAGAGCCAAGGGATTGGTCTTGCTGCTCCTCAGGTTGGCGAATTAAAGAGAGTGATTGTAGTTCATCCGATAAAGGAGAGATCTCTTGAAGAAAAATCTAAAGAAAAACCTCAGATTTTTATTAATCCAAAAATAATAAAGAAAAGTCGGGAAACTATAATTGATGAAGAGGGTTGCTTAAGTTTCCCCGAGCTTTTTCTAAAAATAAAAAGAGCAAAGGAAGTAAAAATTGAGGCACTAAATGAGAGAGGGGAAAAAATTCGAGTTCAAGCCGAAGGTCTGCCGGCCCGAATTATCCAGCACGAAATTGACCATCTAGATGGAATTTTATTTATTGACTACTTAAGCTTTTGGCAAAAATTGAAACTTAGAAAAAAGTTAAAATTTTAAAACTTATTAATTCAGCCATGGCAAATTATTAAGTTTTTAGGGGGTAGTATGACTTTAATTGATTCTTTAATTGAAGAAGGATGGCTGAAGACGCCAAGGATAATTGAGGCCTTTAAAAAGATTAAAAGGGTTGATTTTTTGCCAGAAGATATGAAAGATTTGGCTGAATTAAACGAAGCCCTACCGATTGGTTATGGCCAGACAATTTCTCAGCCATTGGTAGTGGCTTTTATGTTAGAGCAATTGGAGCCAAAAGAAGGAGATAAAATTTTAGATATCGGCTCTGGCTCGGGATGGACAAGCGCTCTTCTTGGAGAAATAGTTGGAGGAAAAAGCCTGTCTGCCGGCAGGCAGGGGAAAGTTATAGCCATTGATATAATCCTTGAATTAGTGGAATTTGGGAAAAATAATGTGGCTAAATACAATTTTATAGAGAAGGGGATTGTGGAATTTATTTGTGCCGATGGCTCAAAAGGATACAAAAAAGAAGCACCTTTTGATAAAATTTTATGTTCAGCGGCAATTCAAGATCGGATTCCATCTGCCTGGAAAGAACAATTAAAAACGCGAGCGTTAGCGAAGCGTGGAGATGAACGAAGTTCATCGACTATCGGGGGTAGAATTGTTACTCCCATTGGTTCTTCAATTTGGCTTTTTACCAAAAAATCGGAAACTGAATTTGAAGAAATCGAATATCCCGGCTTCGCCTTCGTACCCCTAGTAACCAAATAATTAATCTATTGACTTCCGAAGTCGATAGATTTTTAAAAGATGAAGTTCCGGTTAGTTTTTCTCTCTCTAATTTTAATATTCTTTTTGGTTAGCATCTTTATTTGTCAAGGAATTTATTTACCGAAAGATTCTAGCTCGGTTGAAAAGAAGTTGTTTTCAGTTGAAAAAGGAGAAAGCCTCTTTAAGATAGCTGATAATTTGGGAAAAGAAGATTTAATTAAAAACAAATCTTTCTTTGATTTTTACATATTTATAAAAGGGACCCAAAGAAAGCTCCAGGCGGGGGAGTATTATTTAAGTCCATCGGAGAACGTTCCCACAATTGCCAAAAAGATTATTTCTGGAGAAGTAGAAAAAATGGTAGTGACTATACCAGAAGGATTTACTGTAAAACAAATTGAAGAGCGATTGGGGCTAAAATTACCCGGAGAAAACTTGGAAGGATTTTTGTTTCCCGATACTTATCAATTTCCTTTAAGAGTTAGTGCCGAAGAAGTTGTCAGAAAAATGTTAGACAATTTTGATAAAAAACTTACTTTAGATTTAAGAGAAGAAATTAAAAATCAGAAGAAAACAATTTTTGAAATAATAACTATGGCTTCCTTGATTGAGAAAGAAGTAAAGACAAAAGAAGATAAAGAAGTGGTTTCAGGAATTTTATGGAAGAGATTAAAAAACAATATCCCTTTGCAAGTTGATGCAACTATATTCTACATCACCGGCAAAAAAACAACCGAAATTTCAATTGAAGAAACAAAAATTGATTCTCTCTATAACACCTACAAATATAAAGGCCTTCCCTTGGGTCCGGTTTGCAATCCCGGGCTTGAGAGTATCAAAGCTGCGATATATCCTAAAAATAGCGAGTATTGGTATTATCTTTCCACTCCAGAAGGCGAGACCATTTTTAGCAAAACCTTGGAAGAGCACAATATTGCCAAGGCAAAATACCTTTGATAATATATAAAAATGGATGAAATAACTAATCAGCAAGTAGTTAATCAGGGAATACCCAGTCGGTCCCAAAAATTTTTAAAACCGAGAAATCTGATTTTCCTTATTTTAATAATAGGAATTGCAGCTCTCGGTTTTTATTTTTGGCAAAAAGGAATTTCCAGAATGGTCAAGCCTTCTTATAGTCAGACCTATCGTTTGGTTTCAGAGAAAGTTTCTCAATCAGCGGTCATCCAAATTAATCTGCCACCGAATGTTGACAAATCGTTTGCCAAAAATAATATCAAATTCAATCCAGAAATAGAAGGAGAATGGTTGGCAGAAAAGGAGGGAAGATGGGTGGTATTTGCCGAAGATTCTGCTGTAGGACTTCCTGCACCTTCAGAAAATTCCGATATCATTTTATTTAAACCCAAAGAAAAGTTAAACCTTAACCGGTATTATGCGGTAGAATTAGCCATGTCAGACGGCGGATTGGTTAAGAGCGACTTTTTAGCAGTGGAAGATCCGGAAATTACTGCGATCTTTCCTAAAAAAGACTCAGAAACCCCGGAAAATTCTGAAATTACTATTGTTTTTAACCGGCCAATGGTGCCTCTTACTACTTTGGGTTATTTGGAAGAAAAGGAAGTTCCGGTTGAGATAACGCCGTTTACCGAGGGACGTTTTAAATGGATTACGACTAGAAACTTACAATTTATTCCAAAAGAGAGATTAATAAGATCTTCTTATTACAAAGTAAAAATAAATCCCGGGTTGATTTCAATGGACGGATTAGGGATTCCTGGAACAGAAACCGGATTTATTACCCGAAAACTTAGATACCTTAACTTAAGCGAAGGTTTGACCGTCTATAACCAGCCAATTTCAATTTATTTTAATCAGCCCGTTGATTTGGAAAAAACAAAAGGAGAAATATCTTTACGCGATAACACCACGGGCAAAGAAATACCTTTTATTGTTGAATACGAGAGCAAGGCAAAAAGCCAGGAGGTAAAAAAAGATGAGGCTTACGGACTTTTAAAAAAAGCGCAAAATTTTCTTGCTAATATTTCTACTCAATTTGGATTTAATTTATTTCCAGAAAAAGAAACAGCCAAAGAGATTAATAAATCGGTACTTAAAATTTATAACCAAAAAGACAGGTTTGACAGAGAAAAATTTTGGGATTTCGAGCATAATTATTCTTTAATAATCAATAAGGCCTATCCTTTAGAGGGCGAAATCATCTTAGATGAAAAACAGGAAACCAACATTTCTGTTCCGCGGATAATTGCCAGTATGTCTGCTGAGTCTGCCAGAACTAATTATGCGACCCCTTCATTTTTCGATCCGCAGGGCAAGCTTTGGGTTAATTTTTATGAAGAAATTGACTTGGATAAATCTGAAATAACAGTCCCAAAATTAAAAGATATTGGTTATGGCGAAAAATGTAAAGATGAAACACTTTCTTCTAGCGCAGATTGTGAGAAAATTACGGATAAAAAGAAAATTTATATAACCTTCAAGAGCGAGGAGATTGGTCTGGCAGAAAAATTGGAAATTAATTTCCAAAAAATTGTAAACTTTCAGGGGCTAACCATAAACAAAGAGCCAATTAGAGAGCTCGTAATCTCTTATCCCGAATTTAAGATTTTAAGCACTTCTCCTGTAGATAATTCGGTTAGCGTCAATCTTACCGAATTTGTTTTTTGTTCGAATTCGCCAATCTTAACACCGGCTAAAGAAGATTATAAAAAATATTTAAAAGCCAGTTTAGATTACGAAGTAAATTCTTGGCAAAACTCTTGGCGCGTTGAGCGCGTTTACGAAGGCGAAAAGTGTAAGGTGGGCGAATTTCATACCTCAATTTATTATGGATTAATGCCTCAAAATAATTACTCTTTAGAATTTAACTTAGAAGATGTTTTTGGCCAAAAATTAAGCTATTCTCTAAAATTTACTACGGGTTTAATGCCTAGTGAGAGTTTAAATTTCTATCATCTTCAAAATTCTTACAATGTCACCTCGCCTGCAAAAACTAGGTTGACTTTTGGGGCCCAGAATATGGAGTATGTTAATTTAGAAATTTGCAAATTAGAATCTTTCTCTTTTCTAAAGTATCTCGAAGACAGACCAGATTGGGACGAGTCTTTTAATACTTTAAATTGCCAAAAAATAATAAATGATAAAATCGAATTGCCTAAAAAATACTGGATTATAAATTATTTTAAAGTAGACCTTAAGGATTATTTTGAAGACCCCCTGGGTCATTATATTTTAACTTTTTCCCATCCGAATTACACCACTTATACTTGGGATAGGGGAATGAAGTTTTATAAGCCGGTTTATCAAAGAAGCTATTTAACTGTTACCAACTTGGCGGTAGCCGAAAAAAGAATTAATTCTCAATCGGCGACTTACGGCGCAAACGAACCTTTAAATGCCGAGCAATTAAAAGAGCTTCGCAATCTCTATTGGGTAACCAGCATATCTAATTTGGAACCGATTTCCGATGCCAAAGTGGATCTTTATCGAACTGAAAATTTAAACTTTGCTGGCTCGTATTCCACTAATAATCAAGGCATTGCTTTAACCGATGTAGTGGCTGATATAAAAGGAGTAATTATTACCAAAGATAAAGACAGCACGGTTATTCCTATTTACCAGAGTAATTTAAACTGGGCTGATTCGGCTTTTTCAGCTAAAAATATTTATTTATACACCGACAAGCCTATTTATGGGCCGAGCCAAGAGGTTTTTATTAAGGGCATCTATCGAATAGGCTACGATGGCAATTATGAAATATATCAGGATAAAAAAGTTAATCTAAGGGCTTATAATTCCAGGGGCGACGAGATTTTAAATAGCGATTTAGAAGTCAATGATTTTGGCACTTTCAACACAAAATTGATTTTGGAAAAAAATGCACCTTTGGGAAACTATCGAATTTGCGTCGATAAATACAGCTGTTATTATTTTGATGTTCAGGAATATGTTCCGGCCCCTTTTGAGGTAAAAGTGGCAAGCGACAAAGAGGAATATATCTCCAAAGACACCGTTAATTTGGACATAGAAGCAAATTATTATTTCGGGACCTCATTGGAGGGAGGGGAGGTAAATTATACCGTATCAAGCCAAAATTATTATTTTGACAGGTATTCTGACGGCTATTTCGATTTCGATTCCGGATGGTATTATTGGTTGCCTTATCCCTACGGTGACAAATTTATTTTGAGAGGCAAAACCGAACTATCAACCGATGGGAAAGCGAAAATTTCCGAAACTCTTGATTTGGAAAAATTGTTCAAAAATAAAGAAGATAGAGAGAGCAAGATTATTGTTGTCGATATTACTGTTAAAAATCCTCAGGGACAGAGCGTTTCCAGCCAAAAATCTTTTATTCTTCACGCGGGTGAATTCTACCTGGGTTTAAATGCCGATAAAAGATTTTTAAGAAAAGATGAAAAATTTAATTTGAAAGTTAAATCGGTTGATACCCAAGGCAAAGAAGCAAAAGTTAGAGATATTACCTTGGCTCTTTATAAAACCGATTGGATTTATGCAAAAAGACAGGAGGCTACCGGCGGCTATTCATATATATGGGAAAAGAAAAGAGAACTAATTGAGAAATACAATTTTGATACTGATAGCAGTGGAAACTATACCAAGGAATTAAAAATATCAAAAGAAGGGGAGTATGAATTTGAGGTTTCAGCCCAAGATAAAAGAAATAATTTAGTCTGGTCAACTTACAACCTTTATGTTTACGGCGAAGGAGCGGTAACTGTTAAGCCGACAAAAGACACCGAATTGGAAGTTACAGCTGAAAAAACCGCTTTAAATGTTGGTGACGAAGGGAAAATTTTAATTAAATCTCCTTATCCTAATGCCAAAGCCTTAATTTCCATTGAACGAGGTAAAATTTTTGATTACCAGATAAAAGAAGTGCAGGGCAATCTTTATAATTTTAACTTCCAGGTAAAAGAAGAATATTTGCCTAATGTCTATGTTTCGGTTTTGCTCCAGTCAACCGAGCCAGGAGTAAAATTTGGGCAAGTCGGGTTCCAAATTAATACCGAAAGGCAAGAACTTAATATTGAGGTCAAATCGAATAAAACTCATTATTTGCCGGGAGAAGAAGTGACGTTGGATATTTTGGCAAAAGATTTTGAGGGCAAGCCGGCTTCAGCCGAATTATCATTATCAGTAGTTGATTTAAGCGTTCTGGCTTTAAAGGGCAATCCAAAGAAAAATCCTTTAATATTTTTCTATAGTGGCTTTCCTTTAACTGTTCAAACTGGTTCAAATCTTAAAAATATCTTGGTCGAAATACCAATTTTAACTAAAGGAGGTGGGGGAGGTGAAGGTTTAGCTAAAAAAGTAAGAGGAATTTTTAAAGAAACTGCTTTCTGGCAGGCAGTGGTTAGAACTGACGAAAATGGTAAGGCTCAAATTAAATTCACTTTACCTGATAATCTCACTACCTGGCAGACTGAAACGATTGGCATTACAAAAGATACCAAAGTAGGCGTAAATTACCAGGAGTTTATGACGCAAAAGGAATTGATGCTTTTGCCCTTGAAGCCGCGGTTTGTCGTTCCAGGCGATGTATTTTATATCGGCGCTAAAATCTTCAACCAGAGCCAAGAAAAGCAAAAATTAAATATCAAATTTGAAAGCCAAAGTTTGGTTTTAGAAGACGACTCTGGAGAAAAAAAGGTTACCATTGATTCTGGCAAAACCGAAACGGTTTATTTTAAAGTCCGTTCTCCCAACCAAATTGAATCCGGCGAGCATAAATTTTTACTCTCAGCAAAAAGCGAAAAATTAGAAGACACCGTTATCCAGTACGTAGAAATTACTCCCAACAATACCTATGAAGTAACTGCCACTGCAAATTACACAACTGAAAAAATTTCCAAAGAATACGTCTTTTTGCCTGACAATGTTGTTAAAGACAAAGGAAATCTATCCATAAAGAGTTCGGCAACTTTGGCAGTTTTCCTTTCCGATGCCCTGAACTACTTAATCCATTATCCTTACGGCTGCTCAGAACAGATTGCAAGCCAGCTTGATGCCATTGCTATTGTTAAAAAGGGTTTAAATTTGCCGAATCTCGGCGATAAGTTAAATTTGCAGAAAGTTAAATACGAAGACAAAGAATATTCAATTGAGGAGTTGGTGGATATAGGCTTAGCAAAACTTTACGACAATCAAGGCTGGAACGGCGGATTTTATTATTGGAAACACTGGAGTTATGAGGCCAAACCCGATTTCTATTTGACCTTGCACGTAGTGGACACTCTTCACAATCTTTCTTTAGCCGGTTTTCCAATTAATCAAAATAGTTTAAATCGGGCAGCTGATTATTTAAGAACAGAAATCAGCAAAGGCAGATGGCAGTATGAAAGCGAGGGCGATTATAAAAACAGGTTAATTTTGACAACTTATACCTTATTTAGATTGCCCAATTTTAAAGAAAATGAATTTCTAAAACAAGAAATAATTAGGATAACTAACGACAACCTATTTTTACAAGAACAAATTAGTAATAGCTCTTTATCCTACTTAGCAATCTTATTGAGCCGAGGGCAATTTAATAATAGTCTAAAAAATAAAGTATTTGACGTTTTAGATAATCGAATTAATATTGACGCCCGGGGCGCATTTTTAGAGCCGAATCAGAATTTCCTTTGGTATTATTACGAGACCCCGATTAAGGATACCGCTTTGTATTTAAAAACCTTGGCGATTGGAAAAAGTTCAAATCCAATTTTAGATAAGGTTTTAAGATGGCTTTTAAATTCCAGGGAAAAAGACGGCGCCTGGGGATCAACCAATAATACCTTGACGGTAGTTGACGCCTTTACCGATTTTCTGGAATGGAAAAGGGAGACCGAGTCGAACTTCAATTTAGATTTATCAGTTAATAATAAATCTGAAGGAACTTTTAATTTCAATCCGGACACAATTTTAGACCAGTTTAAAAAAGAATTGCCTCTAAGCGACTTAAAATTCAATGAAAATAACGTTGTTCAATTCTCAAAGAATAATAACAACGAGCTTCCCAACGCCCTTTATTATGACATGGATTTAAAATATTATTTGCCAGCCGATCAAATTCCGCCCCGGGACGAAGGATTTTCAATAACCAGAGAATTTTATGGAGTTGATGATAAAGAAAACAAAACCCCGATAGCAACAGCTAAAGTAGGAGATGCCTTAAGAGTTCATTTACAGATAACCGTGCCAAAATCGAGGAATTTTGTGACTATCGAAGATTATATTCCGGCAGGTTTTGAGATTGTTAACTTAGAGCTGGCTACCGAACAGAAATCCCTATTGCTGCAAGAAACAGAAATAAAAGAAAACAGCCGGGAATTATACCCCGATTTTACAGAACTTCATGATGACCGCGCTTTTGTATTCAAAGAGAGGGTTGAGCCGGGAGTGTACGAATTTGATTATTTTGTAAGAGCTTTGACTAAAGGCAAGTTCTCACATTTGCCAGCCGTAGTTTCAGAAATGTATTTCCCGGAAAATTTCGGTCGGACCGCCGGAAGTTATTTCGAAATTAAATAGTTTCAGTCAAGCTCCTGAATATAGATTGTAATCGTTTCTCTGATGCCATTAAAACCCTCAGCTTTTATTTGATTTGCGCCTATTTTTTGCGGGATAAATATTTGGCTTTTGCCTTCTCCTAAAAATTCTTCGTTAGTAAACCATTTTACATTTTCTTTCGCTTCCAAAACTATCTTTGTATTTTTTTCCAAAAGAAATGTATCGCCATCATGAGGATTTAAAATGAGTGAAATATCCTTTTCTTTTAAAATATTAAGACATTTTTCATAATCGTCATAAATTAAACCATATTCCATATTCTCGCCGTTTTTAAACTCCGCAATTGAACTAAAATCAAAAGGAGTTTTTTTATTATATTCTGAGTTTAAAAGTAATTCCATTACTGAGTTCCAAATATTGCCTGCTCCCATTTGACCTGACACTCCTTCGGTGGGGCTGTTATCGGCATTTCCAATCCAAACCCCAACCAAAAAATCAGGGGTAAAGCCAACTACCCAGCTGTCTTTAAAATCCCTTGATGTGCCGGTTTTTAAAGCATAATTTTCCTGAAAAAGATTAAGCTCGCTTTTCATCCCAAACTGTTCAATTCCGGTTTTTCTGTCGTTTAAAATTTTATTAACCAGCTGAACATATTCCGAATTGGCAATTTTTTTTCCGGCTGGAAGAATCTTGCTGGAGTATATTTTTAATTCTTTTAAAACGCCGTTATTCGGGAAAATGGTAAAATATTTAGCTAGATCTGTCAGATTCATTTCCAGAGTTCCCAAGGCTATCCCTAATTGATAATTTTCTAAGCTTTGAATTGGCTTAAATCCTAAATCTTTTTCTAAAAATTTGTAAAAATCATCTAAGCCGACATATTCTAAAACTTTGACAGCCGGAACATTCAAGCTGTTTGATAAGGCATAATGTAAATTTACTTCGCCTCGATATTTATAGTCAAAATTTTTAGGGTAAAGGGGAAAACCAATGGCGGTAATGTATTTATATTCTCTATCATCAACTAAAGTATAAGGCCTCAATCCCTTTTCAAAGGCTTTAAGATAAATAAAAGGCTTCACGGTAGAACCAATCGGTCGGGGTTCATTTAACATGTTTATTTTATAACCTTCTTCGAAAGATTCTGGGTCAGGCGAACCAATTAAAGTCAACAATTCATTTTCTGGTAATTTGACTACTATCACTGCTCCATTTTTGGCATTTTTTATCTTTAATTCCTCTATATTTCTTTTAACAATTTCTCTTATTTTTTCGGTAAGTTCTTTATCAATAGTTAATTGGTAATCTCGCGCATTGTTATTCACAAAATCCCGAAGTTCAAAAGAAAGATTGCTAAGATGAGAGTTTTTTTTCATATTTCCCTCTATTACCCCCGGATCAGTTATAGTCAAATTTTGGTTATCTAATTGTAATTTTTGAGCTAAAGATTTTGCGATTTCTTTATTTTTTTCTTTAGTTGGGTTATTTTCAGTAGGGCTGGAAATTGCCGCCAATAATTGTAAAATTTGGCCATTGGTCAGTAAATCTGGAGCTACCCCAAAATAAAGTTGACTGGCTTCGACCATTCCTTGGGCTTGATTCCCCAAATAAACGGAATTAGCATACATCTTTAAAATGTTTTCTTTGCTTTGATAAATTTCTAAAGCCAGGGTATAAAAAGACTCAATAACTTTATTTTTAAAGTTTCTTTCAAATTCTTTTCCCAACAGGATTTTTACTAATTGTTGAGAAATAGTGCTTGAAGCTTTTCTTTGGCCCATGCCCAAGCGTTCTAAGCCAGCTTGGAATAAGCCCCAGGGATTAAAGCCAAAATGATAATAAAACAATTTGTCCTCTTTTTTAACCAGAAGTTCCTTAAATTGAGGAGGGATTTCGTTTAGATATTGCGCCCAATATCCTTTTTGGTTTGGCAAAATAACAATTTCCCGATTGAGACGGTCTTTTAAAATTATCGATTCTTGGCTGTTGTAAATAGCTACTAATTGTTTTTGTAAAAAAAAGCTAATAATTAGAAAAATGAGCAGGCCAAGCAATAAAGTTATTCCAAAAATTTTTATGTATCTAAATCTCACCATACTTATGATATCCTATCATATTCTTGACGCTTTTTTATACTTCGTTATAATTTAAAATATGAAAAAGGGTTTGATTTTTATTTTAATAATTGTTATATTAGGGATTGTTGGAGTTTTCGTTTATCAAAGTTTAACGAAAGAAAAAGAAGGAGCTCCTCCTGGAGAAAAATTAACTATGGGAAAAAATTTAGAAGGTAAAAAAATTGTTGTAATTTTAGCTTTTAAAGATTTCCGGGATGAAGAATATTTTGTGCCGAAAGAAATTTTAGAAAAAGCCGGAGCGGAAATTAAAACTGCATCAAATAAAACAGGAACTGCAATTGGTGCCGATGGGGGAGAAGTGAATGTAGGTTTGCTGGTTTCCGAGATTAATCTCGCGGACTTTGACGCAGTAGTTTTTATCGGTGGCCCGGGTTGCCTTGAAAATCTTGATAACGAAAATTCTTATAAGGTGGTACAAGATACGGTTTCTCAAAACAAAGTTTTGGCATCAATTTGTATTTCGCCGACAATCTTGGCAAAAG
>Ga0210031_1000966_pt1 | contig 17224 bp, 18 predicted proteins | sample CryGeyCG2014_080_FD_185455 | JGI IMG/M metagenome (GOLD analysis project Ga0210031, IMG submission 185455) | Groundwater microbial communities from aquifer - Crystal Geyser CG03_land_8/20/14_0.80 (SPAdes) (version 2) | ecosystem: Environmental > Aquatic > Deep subsurface > Groundwater | place... | reverse complement strand
GCTACATTTGGAGAGGTTCTTTCTCTAAATGACCGCTCTCTATCCAAAAAATTGCATCACAGATATGTTTCAATTCTTCCATGTTTGGGCTCGTTATGAGAATTGTAATGCCCTTATTCTTTAAATCTTTGAGAACTTCGTGAACGGCTGCTATTCCCTCACGGTCTAAATTACTTGTTGGTTCGTCAAGAAGCAATAACTCTGGATGCTCCATCAGAGCCTGAGCAAGACCCAGGCGTTGAATCATACCTGTTGAATAGGCTCTAACAGGTCGTTTGTCGTCAGGGTTCAGCCCTACAAGCTTCAGAGTTTCAATGATCTCCTCTCTCCCGATTTCGTTCCTGATTGAGGCAAGAAGCTCCAGGTTTCTCATTCCACTCAGGTAAGTCAAAAAACCTGGTTTTTCAATTAGAACACCTGTTTTGTCTGGAAATTCTATATCTCTTCCAACTTCTTTTCCAAAAACAAGAACTTTACCCTCTGTGGGATAGACGAGTCCACTGATTACCCTCAAGAGCATGCTCTTTCCAGATCCATTGGGTCCACCAAGCCCGTAAATCTTTGAAGAAGGGATTTCAAGAGAGACATCTTCAAGGATAGTTCGATTTCGTATAACTTTTGTTACATCTTCTAAAATAACTACTTGCCTTCTATCAACTTCTTCCATTTAAGCCTCCTTATGAATTTCTGAGATTTGTTTAAATATGTCCATTCTGCGGACGTATATGAAACTAACTGCCAAAACTATCAGGATTATTATTGCATTGTAAACAAGCGACCAGGTTAGGTAAAAACCATAAACCGTAGGGTCAAGGAACGTGTGCCTGAGAAGCATTGATTGAGAACCAGGCAACCATCGCACCAAATATGGATGCCCGATGCCAAAGAGCCACGAGAGGATCATAACAGTGCACACAAGGATCAAAGCAGTAAATGAATTCCTCCATATTACTGAGAGCACCATTTGAATGAAGGATACTGCAAACAATGTGCTCCCGAACAATAGAAAAATCCATCTTATCATTAAAGTGACAACAGTCATATCTTTTGGAATAGTCTGCCATATTTCACCAGAAAACAAAAACGGGCTTATTTGATTTGACCATGGAAGGAAAAATAAGCTGACTGCTAAAACTGTTGCAATGCCTATTAAAACATAGATAAAGGACAGGATAAGAAGCGTAGCAACCTCTCCAAGCCACCACTTTCTTCGTGAACCAATGAGAGGAATGATAGAAACGCCCCTCTGTAATAGTTCTTCCTCTGCAATATTTCCGAACATGTAGAAGAACATGAGGTATGGCAGGAACCAAAAAATAAGGTTAAATAAAGAATCATTTGAAATTGATGGGCCCATAAATGTAACAAAAAGTATATCCCATACATTCTTTGCGCATGATGAGGGAAAAGTTGCAATCTCGTATACACTGAACAATCCTATCAATGAAAAGGTAACAACCGTTAAAATTAAATCTTTCATACGTAAGGTTGTTTTAAAATTTATGTGAATCACTCTTGAAAACGGTACTTTTCTCATAGCTTCACCTCAAGATGTAACCTTTCCTAAAAGAAAATCCTTTTTCTTACATATTAAAAACCCGATGATTGTGAATAAGGCAATCCATATTACCCAGTAAATGATTGAAGCGAAATACGGAGGATAAAAAGAGTTTTTTTCACCAAAACTGTGAAGATTAAGTAGAATGTGGTTAGAGATAAAAAGATTTACAAAATGTTGGGGAACGTTGCCCTTAAAGGCAAAGTATCCACCAAGGTCAATAAACACGCCAAACAAAAATCCCAGAGATGCACTGTTAAAGAATAGAGATGCAGTTATAACTGCAAGCCCTATGCCAAGCCATCCCAATATCAAAAGCACGATAAGCCTGATAAACGCAGAAGTTACAGAAAGAGTTGCCGGTATTTGGGGATTCAAATAACTGTAACGGGAATAATTTAAAGCCATTTCACTCCATCCATTAGTCAAAGGAAGTGCAAAGGAATTTGTAAGTAAAATGATAATGAGGAGTATTACAAGGTAAAGAATGATAGAGGCTGTTAGAATCAGGATTTTATTCCATAGCCATTTGCTGCGAGAGTTGAGGCGAAGAAGAACGAATTCCTCAAAATTTGTAGTGACTGGAATGTCGCTTATGAAAAGGAGAAGAACAGGGGTTAAAACTAAAAATAACATATTGCCACTTCCCAGAATGCTAAATACAGCATCCCATACATTTGCTGATGTTTTTTGATTAGCAGCAAACGTCAGAGCTCTATCACCCATAAGATACGTAAAGAACAAAACTATTAGAAATAGGAATATCAGCATCAATCTTTTATAAAAGATAAACCTTTGAAACTCAAAGTTGAATATATGCAGAGTATTTTTAAGTTTTTTATTCATAAACCCTTTTCTTCTTTGCAAATATAAATATACATATAGTGCTTATCAGGAAAATAGCTCCTAACTCTCCAAATAGACTTAGCCACGATGTTGTGTGACAGGAAAACGGCATTAAAGTATTTGTAGGATTCCATGCTGATTTACCTAACATATTTGCTACCATACCACCGATCATGTACAGAACAAATGGAGTTGCAAGTGCAACATATCTATTATGGAGAAACAAGGATAAAGCCAACCCTAATGAAGCATATACAGCTCCAAAGATAAAGGATAAGCCGATAAGGAAAAATACATATAAGTCAGTTTTCGTACGATATAAATAAGCCATAGGCCCTGGAAGTGTATATGGAATACGTGCTATCCGCGCCTCACCAGGTGCAGTCACAGGTGGAAAGCCTCGTAGATAAAAAATGTTTATAACCCCATACATAATAAGAAGTGGAATAGATAGGCTTATCCCACCTGCAAGAAGGTTTGCAAAAAATTTAGAAGTGATGTACTTGCGGAAAGAAGTCCTTGAGAGGATAAATGAGACATATCCCGAAGAGCGGTCTGTGATAAAAGAATCTCCAAAGGGAAGCACTGCAATTAGGGGTGCAAGAGCAGGGAGAACCCAATAGTATGCTCCGTAAATAAAGCCATCAAAAGCATTTTGGATAAAAGGATATTTTACAGGATCCTCAAAGGGAGATACCGGTGGCCCGTACTCCAGCAAACCAAATATGGCAGCTATAAAGGTAATTGCAATCGCAAGCAAAAACTTCCAGCTAAAAAATGCTCTACGAAATTCCTCTTTTAACATTATATTTACCTCCTTAACATTTTATTTGGTGGCGAGAGGATTTAAACTAAATTACATTATGGACTATCAGGACTCCAGTGTCCTACAGTTTCGATGTGAACACGGTCTGTCAAACCTGACTGGAACGTCATATGAACCGTTTGCCCAGCACTTGCAGTATTATCAAACCTGATTAAATCACCATCATTAACCAGTTTCTTATATGATACTGTAGTATTATCAACAAGTTGAAGGTAAGCCCACAAGTCATAGTCACCACCTACCCAGTCGCAATCTACTGCACACTGTCCATTGTATTGCTTCGTTTCGTTGTTAGTAGATCCAGTGCCTCCAAATGGGTTTACTGTGACATCGTAATAATACCACGTGCCTGATGCAAGTGCCTTACCAGCAATGAACATAAACAAAAAACCAACAAGCATAATTGCTAAAAAGATTGTTGCTTTTCTACTCATAATAACCTCCTTATCATTTTATTTAATTTCCCCTATATTCGCAAGGTCCCTCTCGCCACCATTTTTTCATACAGCCTTGCTATATAGGCTCAACTAATCAAACAATTCCTATCAATGTTTTTTATTTTCTCGCACTACCCGCCTTTTGAGAGTTTTTTGCTCTCTATATATAAGACTTCCAATTCTCAAAAAAGTTCCGTAATTTTCAAAGAATTTTTGCAACTTCTTCATAAAATCATTTCCTCACATATAAAATCTGCTGGAAAAGAGTTCAGATTACAAAGAATTAAACGTTTGAAAGCGAAAAAAGTTCAGTTACTATATTCATCTTTGTTTTGGCAATATCCACTTCACTACATTGCCTCCAAAGCCTACAATGTCTCCACTTTCAGGATCTATGAGATAGAAATCCTGATGAGTAACAAATTGCTCTTTATGATCACTCCTTTCTGCAGATGGAGAAAAGGTTTCTCTTTCTTCTAATTCTCTCACAACATCCACTGTTACAAGATAGAAGAGCTTATCGTTTGGTATTTCAAGAGATGCAAAGCTAGTTTCAAACAGTTTTACATATTCACCATAGGTAATGAGTATACATTGAGGATTTTGTGGAATCTGTCCATGGGATAGGTGCCTTTTGGATAAATTCACTGAGTCTTCTATTACCTTTTCCTTTGTAAGGTATGCTTTTGGTAAATCATGCAAAGGGAGAGTAATATTGCTTAAATCTTTTACTTCAGATGACTTGGAATTTCTTGGAGTTGCTATCATAATAGCTCCAACAGAAAAGGTGATAATTAACACAAACTAAACTATAATGATATTTCTATTTTCCATTTATATTCCCGCCTCCCGCAAAGTTTTACTCCTCACATATATAACGCTTAAAAGTAAAAGAAGCCCGGGCCTTACTCCACAATACCCGAGCTCTTGCTTTAGTCTTCGTTATACTAAAATCTAATTGTTGTAAATAAGTAAAAGTATTAAGGTTTGTTTTCTTCGCCGTGCAATACTTCAAGCAGTTTATCAATATATGTGACATTTATCCACTGGACAGGCCCAAGATAAATGTCCTTAGGAACGCCTATGCTATTTTCAGAGACTATAATATTTTCTGAAGTAAATGTATCCCATGCACCTCTATACTCAATTAACATATTAGTATTCCTATCAAAAAGCTTTGGTGGTCCCTCAAACGTGGTGAATCTCCCGCTTGGAGAAACACCTCTACATGTCGGGCTCCAATCATCCCAGGCAATATACAACGGAGGCTTAAGCACTGCCTCCGTCATTAATAATTACTTTATCTATTAATTTGAAACACTTTGTCGGCAAATAAGAATACTCCGTGTGTTTCGGCATCTATTATGCCAGTTGGTATAGTAATGGAACTCTTGAATTCGCCGTTGATCTTGTCTAAGTTTATGTCAGGAGAATGTATTCCAATAACGGGCCTTGGTTTAGATATTGGAAGATAGCTTTTTTCAAGATCCTCTTTTGTGGGATCAAAACACCCAATAAAGAGGATCTGCTTATCGGTTTTCAAATTTATAACTTCTACCGCATCTGTTGGAGGATCATCACTTACTGTTGAAAGGAGAGGTTTGCCGTCTATTGAATCGACATCGCTTCCAACAAACCAAATTTTTCCATTCGAATGTACTACCCCAGATACAATAAACACGCCCAAGTTATATGTTTTTATATGCTTTAATTCATTGTCTAAAACGAATAAGTTACCCTTTATATCAACTCCCCATACGCTGTTTTCCACAACAAAAAGCTTCTGCACTGGTTGTGAGAAAATATCAAACTCTCTCGTTGCGAGGTTTAATTTCCCAAATTGGTCCTGTATTAAATAACTACCCTTCCCTGAATAGAAATTTGTCACGAAGAGTATATCCTCACTAAACTTTATGATCTTGTTCACTGAACCAAATTCCTCTGGTAGTTTCCATTCGTCAAATTTCCTTCTATCAACATCAAAGAGAAGAATCCCATTTGCATTGTTCCTCGATATTGCAATGTATTTGCCGACTTTTTCTATGTCTATAATTGAACTATCGCTTGTATCCCTGTTTGGTATAAGGTCACTTTTTATATCATATTTCCGTGGAGAGAGTTGTATTCTTTCGACTGAGTAATCTTTTCTTCTAATAAAAATAATCATTTCGTCAACCCCAACATAAATGGTATTCTTATCAAAGCAGATCTTGCCACGCCCACTAGAGCTTGATTTATGCGCACCTAAATCAATAGTTCTTACTATTCTTCCGTCAAGAGAAGTAATCGTGAGGACCCAACTTTGCTGGTCATTATTAAAATGAAGATAATTTAAATAATCACCATATGGGTCGTAAAAGACACCTCTTGTTAGTGGAATATTCGGTTTATTAACTTCAGCCATTTTGAACTGGCTATTTATTGCCTTAACTGTCTCAATATTAGAAACATCAAGAGTTGCATTTCTTATCTTCAATGTTCTTGTTTTAAGCCACACAGGAGAGATAATTATTGCGAAGGCTACGATAATAACTATAAAGAGCTTTACTATATTTTTCATTTTGTCCTCCTTATTGTTTTTTATTACTAATATTGTAATACTTATCAAAAATAAACAGCTGGTATGGAGGATATGCAAAAGTAGTTGTATTTAAAGTCGGATACTGGTCTTTCCAAAACACATAAGAACCTGCATATCTTAATTGTATATTTGAAATACTTGCAGGTCCCATATCTGAGTATGATGCAGTAGTATTATATACTTCACCTTTTCCTTGTGGCCATAGATATTGTGGAGCCATTATCCCTGTTCCATCCATTAAATTACCGTCCAAATAGAAACGAAAAACAGCACTATTGTCTGCCCTTCTTCCAACGAAAACCAATTCATATGTATGTGTAGTAGGAGTTAGTGAATAAAATATTATCGTGTCATTAACAACCATATTCTCAAAAAAAGCCATTGGAGAATAAGCCCCTTTGTTAGGATCTTTCATCCATCCTACTTCAACCCAAGAACCATTGTTGTCTGCTAAGCTTATATTCTCGCCTGAAAAGTCATTGTTTGATACAAGATTAGGGTTTGCATAAGAAATAGTTGCCTTGATTCCGTCATAGTTCATAGCGCTAATTTGTACACCAGCAAAACTGTAATTACCGGTGACAGCTAAACAATTTTGCAACGAAAACAACCCAAGAGTTGTAAAGATTAAACTTATAATAATTACTTTTTTCATGATTAACCTCCTTAAAATCTTAATATTTTTTGTTCAAAATTCAACTTCCTATTTACTTTTTATGCTACTCTCATATTGCACCACCTCCTTTAAAGCATACCTTTTAATAATTCTGCTATTTTATTCCTCTGTAATCTGTGATCTTTCTCAGCAGATTTATTTCTGCGCTAATATTCTTCTCATAAATTTCTCCTCTTATATATAAACTCCGAATCCTACAAAAAAGTTCCGTAATTTTCAAAGAATTTTTGCAACTTCTTCATAAAATCATTTCCTCACATATAAAATCTGCTGGAAAAGAGTTCAGATTACAAAGAATTAAACGTTTGAGAGTGAAAAAAGTTCAGTTATTCTATTCATCTTTGTTTTGGCAGTATCCACTTTACTACATTACCTCCATAACCTACAACATCTCCGTTTTCAGGATCTATGAGATAGAAATCCTGATGGAAAACGAATCGTTCTTTATGAGTGCTCACATTGTGAGGGATAATCCGAAGTCCTGAACATCGTGAACGGGAAACAACCAAGGCAATAATAGATAAAAATGGTGGATATGAAGCTAAAAGGAAATTATTCTAACAAACTTTAAACAAGTAGGCTTTAATATGAAGAAGAGCTCTATTTTCCTGGAGTATTTATTAAGAGCAATTTGTTAAATTTTATTTATTAACTGCCTATTCTACATATTCTGCATATATTTTTTGCTCTTTAAGAGTATTGAGATCAAGCAAATAAATGTCCAGTTTAGAGAAATTAACAGATATTACGTGGTAGCGCTTTAAGATTAAGTGTTTTGAATCGGAAACAAAACCGGCAATTTCGCCTCCTTTTGGATAATCTATCCTTTTAAGAGTACCATTTTCTAAATTCAAAATGCCAAGGTCGCTTTTTCCATCTAAATGAGTCTCAATAAATACTAAATTTTTATCGTCAGGAGTTACTGAAAAAGTTGATTCTGGAGAATTGGTTAAAGGCTTCAGCTCTTCTTTTTCTATATCAAATTCAAAGACATTAGAGGCATCTGTTCCTCCAGCAAAGTACAAATTATTCAGAACTCTATCAACATTTCTCATACGCCCTACATCTATATGAAAAATCCCTGTAAATTTCATTTGCTCTGTTGAGAAAATGGATAAATAATTCAAAGAGCATAAAAATAGGAATTTCCCATCGTGTGAAAATGAGAGAGAAGAGACAAATAAACTCCCATCTTGTGAAAACAATGAAGAAGGTAATCGATGGGTTAAATCCCTGTCAATCTGCACTGTTTTATTAGTTTCCACATTGCATAGAAAAACTCCTTTGTAGTATCCTCCACCTGATACCCCTTTCCCCTCTGCACTTGTTTTGATATCACTTTCTTCTATCGGGGTAGAATAAGCATAGAGATTCTTCGAGAATACACATAGCTGACGAGTAAAGGCATCCTTAAATCTATCAAGGTTATTTTTTATATAATCAACAGTTGTTTGGTCCGTGTTAACATCTGTATGACGTAAATTCCCTTTATTTATAGTAAGCAGTTCTTTAAGATTTTTTCCGTTGATACCAATAGTACAGACTTCAAATGCATCGTCTGATACATCACTTGTAAAAAGAATTTCCGAGGTATTGCTTTCATGGCTTATCCTACCAGAATGAGTTGCTTTGTACAGAAAAAAACAAACAATAAAAGTGCTTACGGCAATTATCAGGACAATGCTTAAATATTTCTTCATTTTTAAACCTCCTTACTCATAAATATTATAATCCAACCAAAATTATTTAATTTTTCTCTTCAGCAGGAGAGAAGTTTCTTTATCAAACCTTATTTCTCCAATAAGACTGTCTCTCCTGCCTCTTGCCTTAAAGATCTTAACTTATTTTTATTAAAATACAACGGCCTTTCAGCAACAGATTGTTTAGAGGTGGTTTCAAGAGCAAGTTTGAACTACTTTTAGTAATTTATAGATTGTGACCCGCCATAAATACATACATAAAACCAATGAAAAGAACTATTTATCGTGGGACAATGATACCTATCGTTAGTATGAGAATCATACAAGTCTGGATTCCCCGAGTTACCGCTCACTGCTATAAAAACTGCATGGTCAACTGTACCAGAAGAGGCTTCCCTATAAAAAGCTATATCTCCCATGCAGGCAGCAGAATATGATTCATCCATTCCTCTTCCAGAGTTTTTTATAGTACTGTAAAGAGTTGGGGCCCAGTCCCATGCGGAATTCCATTTATCGCCAGAAGTATTGCAATCTCCATTATTTTTATAGTACCATGGATTTATTCCTGTTGGGTATGTTCCATCATCAAATACTCTTGGTTGCCCACCTGTAAGCAAGCACTGGGAAACATAATTTGCACAATCTCCAGGTGCCATATTCACATAGCAAGGATTATAGTAATGATCGGGGTCACCTGCAAAGTGAGAAACAAACTGATCTACGTAGTTTGCAGCAGATTGCCTGTTATAGTAGTAGGAAATTGTAGAGAGCGTACCAACTTGAGTAACATTTTTGTCTTGTGCGGGTTTATTTTCAGCTTCAATAAAATCTGGTGAAGTTGTTAAATCAGGTCCTTCGTTATAAGCATCCCTTAAAACCACTAATTTGCCATTCTCCTCTGTTAGAGTAATTTCATGCTTAACTCCTATTCCGCTATCAACAATCTCTGGGTAATCAGTATAAACTTTTATAATATATTTTATTTTGTCTTCAATTGCTTCCTTCAATTCGGGCTTGCGTTTTTCTAAATCTCTTAATTACTTTACTTCTTTTAATTCCTCAAAGTTATCTGGTAGCTGAACCTTTTTTGAACACCATTTAATGGTTATCCATTCATATACTTCTTCTTTTATATTACCATTCTGATTATCTATGGTTATACTCTTAATGTCTGGCTGAAACTCTATATCCAGCAGAGTTCCTCCCCAACTTCCTGGCAAATTCTTGTAAAAATTCACTCTCTTAATCTCGAACTCCTTTAAATTGGGGTTCTTCGAAGAAAAATAGCTATCCAATTTATTAATATTGATGTTCAACACAGCATTGGCTCTTTGTGCAAAGTAGTTCGTAGTAAAAGTTTTTGCTTCATCGAGAGGGTTGCTATCTTGAGCTTTTCCACTGAATAAATTAAATTGCATAAAACTAACTATACAAACAACAATCATTACTACTAACAAAAATAACTTTGAACGCTTACTCATTTTTATCTCCTATCTTAATATAGTTTTTTTGTTTTCTTTTCCAAATTCAACACTTGCTGTCTTTTCTAATAAAATCTTTCTCCACCTTTCCTCTTTATCCCGAAGCCTTGCTCTCGTTCATAATACCACCACCTACCTTCCCGAGAGAGATTTTGCTCCTGTGGAAAATTATCCTCCTATATATAGACTCCCAAACTTGAAAAAAGTTCCATATTTTTAAGAGAATTTTTAAAAACTTTTCTTCTATCCCTAGCCAAAAATTTATTTACTAAGTACACAGAGCATCTTTTATTCTTTTGTATTCGTTCTCTTTTTCGTCTACGAATCTATTGCATCGTCTCCTTGCCTGAGCATTTTTTTTCCTTTCACATAATAAGACTCCAGATTTGTAAAAAATGTGACACAATTTTCAGAGAATCTTTGAACTTCATCCACACATTTCTTTCGTATGCTTTTAATAATAGGTTAATCAATTGTTTTTAGTCATGACGGTTTTGCAAATTTTCAATACCCTCTAAAAATTTTTCTCCTTATATAGAATTGCAAAAGGATTGCAATTACAAAAGAATAAATCCCTCGAAAATATTAAAAAATAATAAATTTTCACACATTTTCTGAGAGGTGTTTTAAATTTGACTAACCAAAAATTTACTATATCTACCTCACAATTTTTGTATTAAACTTACAAAGAAAGATGCTTATAAATGCCGAGTTTTTTTATTTTTAAGATTAAGACAGCAAAAAAGGGTAAGCATAGGAGCTTACCCTAAACAAAATTATTAACTAATAAATAACTTAGTTTCCTTTCCAGCACTCACAGGTTATAGGATTTTGAGGAGTATCGTAACCAATTTGGATATCCTGGTAGCGCACAATTAAACCATTCTCTATTGGCATAATGTTAATAAAGAGATTGCTTTTTTCGACAACTTTACGCCATAACAATTTTCCGCTCACTGGATCGATAGCATAGATTGCGTTACCTACATTAAAGTAAACAACATCCTTTGTAACAACGACATCATGCTCTAAAAAACAATCCTCATACCCATTCCATTTGTTCCACCATTCGCTTTGCCAATCTTTATCTTTGAAGCTCCAAACTTCTTTACCAGTTTTCATATCAAAACACACAAATCTTTTATCAAAAAGAATAGTATAGAGTTTATCGTCATGGACTGCAAACATACCTATTGAGAGAACGGCATTCAACTTTTTTACAGTCTTTGAAATGTTTTGCCATAATGGTCTATGTGAAGTTTTATCAAAAACTTTAATGAGAAATTGAGGTTCCTTACCCATCCATTGGTCTCCAACCATACAAACTGCAACAAAGTTTTCATTTACTGCAATTCGTATTATCTGCCCTGGATAATCAACGTCTCCTTCTTCTATAGGCGCAAACCATGTAAACTTCTTTCTTGAAGTATCATAACAGAATATGTATGTTCTATAGGTGCTGTCATTTGTAAATCTTGTAGCCCCGTAGATGTTTGGTCCGTCTGCTGCAAGTGATGCATATGCAGGCCACATTGAGCGATACTTCCCAACAATTGGTTCTGCAATTGGTTCTAAAAATATTTTATTCAGGACTTTTCCTGTGTTTACATCCCAAACCCAGATACCTGCTTCTGCTTCTCCATTCTTTTTATAACCTTCTACATTTGTTGCTGCAAGATAAATGCGTCCACTGATTATTAAGAGATGTTGTGAAGATGGTCCTGTTGAATCACCTCCAATAACTTCACTCTTCCAAATAGGTTCTCCTGTGTTCTTGTCTATTACAAGAAGAAATTCTCTTGAAAATCCTCCCAATATGACAATTTTATCTCCATAAATAACAGGGGAATTAAAGAATGCCGAACTGAAATCAGATTTATAATCAGGCGGCACACCCAAGGGAGATGGTCCTGTGTAATAATCCTTCCTCCAAATCTCCTTTCCAGTCTCTAAGTCCACTACGGTAATTACACCGCCAGACACTAAATAAGCTCTGTTTCCTTCAATAGTAGGTGCATTCGTTGTAAGAAGTAAGGCTTCGTAAGCCTCTGAAAGGTCATCATGCTTCCATGCTACTTTACTTGGAGTTTCTTTTAGCCCATTAACATCTCTATAAGAAGTCCTCTGGGCATCGCAAAATTCACCGTAGAATGCAGGGATATTTGCAGTTCTGTTGCAACCTGACAGCAATATGAAGAGTACTACCAACAATATTGATATGAGTTTTTTCATAATGTTTTATTGTGGATAGGCTGTCCTAAATATATCCGAATCCGCAAAAGTATATTGAGCCCGTTGTAATGTTGAATAGTAATAGTCATTAAATCCTGCAATATTATCGTATGGTGCATAGTACATACGTTCCGGGGCATAGTAGCTGCTTGTATGATGAATATTGTCATACGTGTTCACAATGTAGCTCGTTGCTATATTTTTCTCCCCATTGGTTTTTACTAACACACAGAAATGAAGACCAGGGTGGTGTACTGCTATGATGGGAACTATATGATAATAGATTGCAATTGCAGCATCACTACAACTTTCAAAATAGCCAACACTGCTTATGCCAGGGAAATCTGCTATAGCATCAAAAATAAGTCCATCATCCCAATCAAAACCATTATGGTTTCCCAACCACGTGTTTAAGTTTAATGGGTCTACTATAGAGCCATTTATTGTAAGATTGTATGTTGCAAGCATCATTGCACTGGATGTAAGAAAACAACCTTTGTTTACAATTGTGTATCTTTTATGTGTTCCCAACCACTCATTTCCCCATCTCCAATACCCCTGTTTATATGAGTAAATAGCTGGAAGCGTTACATAAGAAGATGTAGAGACAGAAAAATCCTTTGAAGCATAATATTTCTTCAGAATTTCTTCAGGAAGTGCACTTTGCCCTTTTGACTCTTTTGCATCTCTTTTTAAAAGTGCTTCAAGAGGTGCAAGTTCATATTCATTGAGCTTTACCTCCCTTTTGCCATCAATAACAACTATAGGAAACAGGTTTCCGTGTGTGTCTCTGTACATTTCACCTTTGTCGGTAGTAACTACGCCATATCCTTCATCTGCTCTAACCAAATCACTCATCGGAACTAAATTTATCAAAATTATTAATGTGACTAAAAAAATGATTACTTTCTTGTATTTCATACTTGCCTCCTTGCTTAGATTTTACTTAATTCTCACAATCTGCAAAACTCCCTTTTCGAAAACTACAAAATTACTTTCTTTTCTTCTCAATTCGCCAAATTCTCACCTCCTATTTATCTTTGAGGAACTATTCCCTCTTGCACAACCATCGTCTTCTTTCAAAGGGTTAAAACCTGTCCTGAACTCGTTTCAGGATTTATTCCTCTTCTATACTCCTCTGTAACCTGCGCTCTTTTTCAGCAGGTTCTATATTACATCAGCGTTTCATGCAAGAAAGATGTGAGAACAATTTGGAGAATCGCTCAGATTAGGTTATATTCAATTTCGAGCTCTCTTATCTTACAGTAGGAGAGTTTTTTAATTTGAACACCAAAGAATAAATTGTAATTGAAAAGACGGCAATTACAGAAGAGTAAAAAGCGGCATACTCAATTCTTTGTCTTTTTTATTATCTAATAATTTGAATTTTCATATAGGTTTTATGTAAGGAAATGATTGGTTTTTGATAAGGAATTCCTAAATAAAAACTGGGGAGAGCTTAAACTCTCCCCACTAACACAATAAGCAGTTTGTTAAATGATGCTAGTCCATATACATACAGAAACAACTGTCCACAATTCCAAGGTATTGAATTTTATCGTATTGTTGAGAGTCTTCAATAATGTTGTTTATTTTCTCAACAGTTTCTTTATCGTCTGGAAGTCCTGCAAATACAAAATTATCGTGGCTTGCCTCAATATCAATTAATTTGTATTGGTCTGTAAATTGTCCACTATATTTAGTAACAAATTTATCAAAAAGGGCTGCATCTATTTCATCTTTTATAGGTTTATCAATTCGGGTAGGTACTCTCATTGGTTTGAAGGGTTTTAAATCTATAAACATTGCGCTAAGACAGGTATCATAGAAAACAGGAATGCCTTTGATACTTTTTACTGCCTCAAATCCTGCCTGAGAGTTTCTCGCAATGCCTATCTTCTTGTCTATAAGGTCTTTTACTGACTTTATCAATATGTTTTCAACTTTTATACAAGCTACTTGACTTGTATCGTAGTATGGCATACCAATCAAAAGGTCACTATTTTTTATAAATTGTTCATTACTAAGGATAAGGTTAACTTCTTTATTTTTTAACGCATTGACAAGCTCCTCCTCCTTGTAGAATTTTACATCAAGTTTAACCCCAATTCTCCTTGAAATGAGTTCCCATATTCCAATGTCTACTGAAAGGTCAGGATTATCGTTAGTACCTCTTTCATATTGCCTAAGGTGATTCTCAGAAACACCAATTGTTAAAACACCTTTTTCCTTTACGAGATTAAACTTTGTTGCCTTTAAAAGTATCATTTCGATTTCATGTGAGGCATCTTCAAATGATAGTGTCTCTTTGTAACCAATGTATCCGTCTTTTGTAACCTCGACATTTGCTTCTTTTGCTTTACGAATCCTTAAGTGGAACTTTCCATTGCTATCAGTTGTTATGGACCTTCCATTTATTTTGACTGTTACTCTTTGCAGAGAGTTTTTATTCTCGTCAAAAACTGTACCATTGATTACAGGATTATATATTTGGAAGATTGCAAAGAATAAAGATGTTAACAAAGCAATAATTACAATTATTAGAATAGTTTTCTTCATTCAATCATACCTCTCCCCATTATGTGAGAAGATTATTTCTATACATCTCCAGGTTCTCCTTCAGGAAGATCCATCTCTATACCGCAAAGCGTAACCCACTTTCCGTTTCTATATTCTATCCTTATAAAGAAATTGTGGTAGTCTTTATTTGATTCAGGTAATCCAAATGATAAATGGTAGATATACCCCTCAGTTGTTATTGGTTTGAGCTGTGCAGGACAATTGCTTGCATTTGCACTAACAATCTGATCTAATTTCAGCATCCTTTCTTCAAGAGCTTTAGTTAAAGTTTGGTTTTTTGCTGCGTTTATTACTTCATTGACCTCATCTTCGGTGAATCCACTATCTCTAAAGAGCCTGTCATAAAAAGCAATACTTGTTTTCTCTGCTTCCTGCGGTGTAATTTGCTTACCGGTTCTTGCATCAACCCATACAGTGTCCAATACTCCGTCGTTACGTTCTTTCGTAAAAGTGGCATTCTTAAATGCATCTTCTCCAAAGGTATGCTTTATTATTTCTGTCTCATCTTTAAGAAGTTGGGATTGAGAATCTCTCATTTCTTCTGGAGTTGACGATACTTTATCTAAGCCAATCTCTTCTGCCTTTGATAGATCCATCCATTTTCCTGAGTTACCTGTTCTATTCAATGGATCAAATGGAACCCATAGAACCATCTTATCAAGCACTCCAGCATAATTTCTGTTATCCATAGATTTCAAAAACTCTTCTACAAGTTTATCAGGATTGTTAACCTCTCCTCTGGTCTGAGTTGTCTTGATAGAAATAGCTAAAGAGAGAATCAAGACAGCAAAAATTACTAATAAAACTTTTCTATTCCTCATTTTTGCCTCCTATTAATTTTTAATATACATTCTCATGGGCAGTAAGGAACAGGATTACTGTTGCTGCCACAACCTTTTGGTAATCTTTGGCCATGTAGCCATGGTCCGTTAATTTGAATCGATGAATCTTCAATCTCATCCCACTGTGAAACAGAGTTACTATTCGTAGATGAACGAAAGCCTTCGGAACATTTAGGTGCACCTAATATATCATTATTAACTGCAGTATACATGGCGCTATCTCCTGCATCCATTGCTCTTCCTTTCATGTGCCAACTCCAAATCCAACTACCTGAAAGACTTTTATTATACCAATATGACCTAAAAACACATGAAGGAGAATATGGAGTGTTTCCCATAAGTTTTCTTGTATTTTCCATACTTTGAAGAACGGTTGTTGCAATTTTTACCTGGCGATCATAGTCAGGGTGCGAGCTGGGATTGCTCCATATATTATCAATGCCAAGCTGAAAATGGGGTGCTAAATAGAGAGTAGAAGTAGAGTTACTGTCCCAATTACTTAGCCATTTCCCTCCAACCAAATAAGTATTAGTATCAGAAAGATGATTATTCCCATTTACCCTCCAATCGTATATTACAAACCTGTTGTTACTACCATCCCAGTCTGCAATAAGGCTTCCCAAAGCACGAGCAGCATACTGTACCCATACGCATGGATAACCATCAATTGTCATAACTGGATAAGGCTGTGTTCCCGGGAAATTGAAAGAGTATTGAGTGGTTTGACCCGTGTTCTTATCCAATATAGAATAAGAAATTGTTGAATAAAAAGTGGTCGATGACATGTAAAATGCGTTTGTCTGTCCATTTATTTGAAGTACATATGTAGGTCCGGGAGCAATGGTGTAAGTCCCTCCAAGAGGAGAGGCAAGATCTTGAAATTTCACATAAATGTGACCGTTCACATTGTAACCATTTTTTGTGGTAGAATAACAAACAACGGGGTAATCTCCTGACTTATCTCTTATGTTGGAAAATACAATCGGAGTTGTTGGATAAGAAGCTGAAGATACACCTTGCCTGCAAAATAAACTTACCAAAAAAATCATCATTATTAGAATTGAGAGAGTCATTTTAACAATCCTCAAAGACCTAACTTCTTTTGTAATATTCTTCATTGTAGTGTAGCCTCCTTATTTTATCTTCTCTTAGCAAACTACAAAATTGCTTTCTTTTCGTGATAATTTTTCTATCTCTTCACCTCCTACTTATCTTCGAGGAACTATTCCCTCTTGTAAAACCCATCGCCTTTTTTCCGAGGGCTGAATTTGTTCCTATTTAATAATCTTTCATAATCTGCTTTTTCTTTAAGAGATTTATCTTCCTCTACATATGACTCTGAATTTCGAAAATTTTCCCACTCTTGTAAAGAGAATGTTTCAAAAAAGTTCCACTTCTTTATTACTTTTGTTTTGGCAATATCCACTTTATTACATTGCCTCCAAAGCCTACAATGTCTCCGTTT
>Ga0210031_1000949_pt1 | contig 17345 bp, 18 predicted proteins | sample CryGeyCG2014_080_FD_185455 | JGI IMG/M metagenome (GOLD analysis project Ga0210031, IMG submission 185455) | Groundwater microbial communities from aquifer - Crystal Geyser CG03_land_8/20/14_0.80 (SPAdes) (version 2) | ecosystem: Environmental > Aquatic > Deep subsurface > Groundwater | place... | reverse complement strand
CAGGTTTTTCTTAATATTTTCCTGCCCCACGAATTCGCTTAGTTTCTTCGGCCTTAAAGTTAAATCAAGGGTTTTATCGTCAGCCGCTTCCTCGGGCGCGATGACGCGGTCATTGGTGTCCGTCATGCATTCAATTTAACATTTATCCGTTATTATTTCAACCTGGCCGGATTACAAAAACACCGCGATTAGAGCGGTATTTTTTTATTTGTCATTCCCGCGAAGGCGGGAATCCAGAATAAAAAGCACAAAGATTATTTATTTAAATCTAATAAGGCTATTTCAATTGGAGTAGGGCTAACGCCGAAATATTTTGATATCGGTCCGGCTAAATATTGATTAAGAATCTTCGGATCTATTTCAGCTATTTCAATCTGATTGGCGGAAATAAATTGATCAATCACTTTTTTTCTAATTTCATATAATTGACTCCGAGGGATTAACAAAAAATTGGCAAAAATATGCGCTTGAGTTTCCATAAAATGGTATTGATCTCCCGGCACCTCGTCGTAAAATCTGTTAAAATCATCGGCATCGCTAATCCCAAATTGTTCATATAAATTTTTATGCAACACCAAATGGCCGATTTCATGAGCATAGGAGAATCTCAATCTGTTATTATTTTTATCGGCTTCAAATAAATCGTAATCAACGCAAATCTGCTGCCAAGACGAAGTTATATAAGCATCAATATTAAAAAATAATTATGCTTTAATTATAGCACAATTTTTTTACCCAAACCAACAATTTTTTTAAATCCCCCTAACCCCCCTCCCTGACAAGGGAGGAATGGGGGTGGGTTTTAGTTTTAATCAAACCCCCTTTAATTCCCCCTTATCAGGGGGAAAGTCACACCGCCTTTTTCGGCAACTCCCCGTTCAAGGCTTTTTTGACAATCTCTTTGGTCTCGTCGGAAAAATCAGCCGACATTATCCACTCTAAAAAACCCGGGTCTTTTTCCGCGACGTCCGCCAGCGGCCGGTCTTTATGCTTGGAAAAGGCGAAGTAAGCTTCGCCGCCCCGCCAGTAAAATTTGCGGTCAGTGTCAACAAAGCGGTCATCCGTGTCATGATGAATTTTATAGATAAAATCCCAGTCTCTGATTTCATTATATTTTTCAAGCTGCTGGCCCAATATTTCCGCCGTGGCGGTAACGTCAGCCAAAGCGCTATGCGCGTCAACATGGTCTTTTTTACAATAAAATTTGTAAGCCGCGGCTAAATCGCGCGGTTCCATCTTATGATAAATCACTTTGGCATCAATAATTTTAGCTTTAGCATAATCAAAATCCAGGCCCACTCTTAAAAATTCGCGTTTTAACAGGGGCAAATCAAAACTAAAAACATTAAAACCGCCATACGAGCAATCATTAAATATTCCCCAAAGCTCTTCGGCTTTGGCTTTAAAAGTCGGCTGGTCTTTTACCTTATCATCCGAAATGCCGTGAATGGCGACCGCTTCGGCCGGAATATTCATTTCCGGGTTTAATAGTAAATCGCCTTTTAAAATCTCCCCAGTCGGCTCAATTTTTAAATAAGCGACTTCCACAATCCGGTCTAAATTAATAGACAAACCGGTAGTCTCCAAATCAAAAATCACCAACGGCTTGTCCAGCTTGATTAATTTGGTTATTTTGTTATTTTTTTCCATAATAATCATTTGCCAAACAGCAATTTATGAAATTTTTTGTATTCTTTTTTATCGCCTCTGGTGCGCAACAGCTGTTTGGCCAATTCGTCCCCGGAGAAGTCCGGCGTGTCGGCCAGTTTTAAAAATTCGTCATAACTGATTAACTTAACGCTTATTTTTTCTCCCGCGTCCGGCCGCGGCGCCTGCCAGAAAATACAATCGCGGGCGATATAGGTATAAACCGTCCAGACCATTTTCCCCACCGGGTCAACCGAATTCCATAATTTCCAGTCGCGCGAAACATAGCCGGTCTCTTCCAAAAGCTCCCGCTTGGCCGCGTTTAAGGGCGTTTCCCCTTTTCCTCGCCGGCCGCCGGCGATGGAATAAAAAGCTTTTGGCCGATTAGGTTGCGCTTGGGTTAAAATTAATATTTTATCGCCTACAACCGGAATTACCACGGCCGTGTCCGGCCGTTTAAGCATCTCAAAAGTTTCCGTCGAGCCGTCGTACATTTTCTGCGGCCATTGCCAAACCTCAAAAATTTCGCCTTTAAACACCCGGCGCGCATTTTTCGGCAATTTATTTTTTTTACTCATGATTCTATTCTACAATATTTAATAAAATAAAAACACCCCCGATCGCTCGGGGATGTTTTTTATCAGCAAATAGTCAATTACCAATTGCTTGAACCGCGATTACCGCGATCAAAACCGCCATGGCTGTTGCCGCCGAAGCTTCTCTTCGGGCGGTCTTCCTGCGGTCTGGCTTCGTTGACCGTAATCTGGCGTCCATCCAGCTCTTTGCCGTTGAACATGTCAATGGCGGCCTGGGCTTCTTCTTCCGTGGACATTTCCACAAAACCAAAACCTTTGGAGCGGCCAGTCATCTTATCCATGATAATGATGGCTGAAGCCACCGTGCCGGCCTGGGAGAAAGCGTCTTTTAAGGCGCCTTCGGTGGTTGAATAGGACACGCCACCGACGTATAATTTCTTGTTCATAACTTTCCTTAATGTTTTTAATTAAATGTAAGTCGACTCACTTATTTTGCCTTCACTTAAAAAACATCATAAGGAAAGTAAAATAATTCTTACATAAATAAGCATAGTCTAGATTAGCGAAATTGTCAAGCCTGGCCAAGCAAGCCCCTCACTTCCTCCATAATCTCCTCCGGCACGGCGTTTCTTTTCGGGCTGACGCCGGGATAGCGCCAGGCGCTGATGATTTTATATTTGCGTTTTTCCAGCTGATACATGGCCCAAATTTCCGAGCTCCATTTTCCGGTTTTTCGGTTAACTGACGCCGGCTGCATGACCGCGGTCGTGTTTTCCGCGATACCTTCTTCAATTCTGACCGGATGATTGATGACGCGCAAAATCCTTTGCGCGGTCAGGCCGTAATACCGCATTTTCCCCAGAGCGTGCGCTGTCCAAAAATATCGCTCATTATTTTTAGGGGGTTTAAATTGCATTTTACATAATAAAATTTTTAACTACTTTTTCGTCTATCCTTAAGGCTTGAGCCGCTTTTTCAATAGCGGAATTCAATTCTTTTTCTAAAGATTGCGCGCCGTCCGGCGCTTGGCCTATGGTCTTAAAATTAAATTCGCGGTTTTTAGAATATTTGTCTTGAATTGCCTGAAAAATCCGGTTGACTTTTAAATAATTGAATATCTGTTCAGCCGCGCCGACCAACCGCTTAATTTGGGCTTTAGCCGGCGGCGACAGCACGGCTTCGTCTAAAACTCTGACGCCTTCCATAACATTATTAAAAGTTTCTTCCAGCGCGGGTAGGCCTTTTTGGGACGCTTCAGCGATGTCCTCATTTAAATACTTTTCGCTGGTTAAGCGAAAACCGATATTCTTAAAACCCACGTTAGCCATCATATCCGCGTCAAAAACTATCCTGTCTATATCGTTTTCCGGCTCAGGAAAACGCTGGCCGTTATTCGCTTTAACCAAAAAGGGATGGTTCATATGGCGCTCTATGGCCTGTAAAACTTTTTCTTTAAGCTCCGGCGCGATGGCAATAGTTTCACCGCCCTGCTTGATTGGCGGTAATTCTTGAAGCAAGCGTTCGGCATATTCTTTGCCCGTTAAATGATGGCTCATTAAATTGGCGGCTAACTTGCCGCTGTCATGAAAAATAACCGCCAAATAAACGGCCGCCTTATCCGCTTCGGATAAATTATGCGCTTTAACCAGCTCGGCGGCATAACCTAAGACTATTTCATTATGCGTCTCGAGCATGGGGCGCTGACCTGCCTTTTCCGGCTGGGCCGCTACGTCCTGGTCGTATTGGCGTTCGCATAAAGCCATGGCCGGCTGATAATTTCTTTTTATTTCTTCAAAGCTTTCTTCCCGCTCCACGGTTGGTTTAAAAATATTAAGTAACTCCATAAAATTAATTTTAAAGGCGGTGGGATAGAGATTCACCCCTACGCTCCGCCAGCTGGCAGAGCTCCGGGGTGTAAACTTCTCATCTCTTTTTTATTTTTTTATGCGGTGGGATAGAGATTCGAACTCTAGATACCCTTTCGGATATACGACTTTTCGGGAGTCGCGCCTTCAACCACTCGGCCATCCCACCAAACTTAACTACCTTAACAAAATTAATCCCCCCGTGGCAAGCAGGAGCAGAACGAACAGGCTGGCCGTGGTATAAAACAGCAGTTTCACGGCTTCGGTTTTTTTACCATCCAGGTAAAACATAATTGGCCGTCCCAAAACCAGCGAGCCGGTTATCAGGGCGGACAGAATAAAAATCAACAGCATAATAACGTCGGTCATAACGTTATCATTTTTACCAAAAAGCTTTTGGGCGTTGTTAAGGAACAAAACCAGCAAAGAAACGTAAGCTAAAACGCCCAAAGAATGAGCTGCGCCGTAGTAAATTAATTTTTTGTTGTCCATATGTTTAAATTAATAATTATTGAACCCATCGTGGCGGCTAAGAGCCAAAACATTATGGCCAAGTCGTTTTTAAAATAAGGCACATCAACCAGGCCATGAACAATAATCACCACCATGGCGCCGATTAAGCCAATTACTAAATATTTTTCAGTCGTGAGATTGCTTCGTCGCTCCGCTCCTCGCAATGACAAATTAAAAATTCCCAGCCAAAAATATTTTAAAATAATCCAAATGAATAACAGCAATCCGGCCAACCCCAGTTCCGACCAAAAATTTAATACCAGATTATGCGGATACAAATAAATTTCCAAGGGCTGCCAATGAGCCGCGCGGTAAGTTTCATTGAACACTAATTTGCGCTGGGCATCGGGATCGGAAAAATCTTTAATAAATATTCCTTCGGTATGATATGGCGCCACGGCTATTTGATAGTTAGCCAGTCCGGCGCCGGTAATTAAACGCCCGTCTTTTAGCATTTTCCAACCGTCAGCCCAGCCGGCTTGTCTGATTTGTCCGGACTTGTTGGTTAAAGTAAAATTGCTCACCGCCAAATTCCTGGCCGGCTGATAAACCGCCACCGCCAGACCGGCCAAAATTAAAATCACAATCGTCGCCCATCTGATTTTTTTCCCGGCCAGCAAGCCAAACATGACTAACCCGGCCGCTACGCCCATCAACGCGCCTTTTGACTTAGCAAAATAAATGGACAATAAAGACAAAATAATCGTTAGGCTGATAAAAATTATCGCTATTCTGCCATTGCCACGCTCCCTTCGGTCGCTCGCAACGACAGAAACCAGCCATCCTGCCATCACCATCACAATCGGCCCCAAATAAAGTCCCACCGCGTTGGGATAGCCGAAAAATGAAACCGCCCGCCGCGTTTCCACGGCCGCCCAGAAAGGATTGTCAATTAATTGTCCGGTAATTTTCTGGTAAATCGCCAGAAGCGAAACCGCCAAAGCGCTAATAGCTAATGGCCAAAGCACCAGCTCCACCCCCCTGACAAGGGGGGCAGGGGGGTTTTTCATCACGTTAAACACGACAATAAAAAACAGCGCCGGCTCAAAAAAATACGCTTTCCAGATGCCGAATGAAGCCGCACTAAATCCGGCGACGGCCGCGGCCGCCAAAGCCACCATCACCATTAAAACGATTTCCCAGTCAAACGGATACCTAATTTTTACTTTTTTACTATCTTTCTTAAAATTTTCTAAAAAATTATTTTTTACTTGCCCAAAATTTTTAACCAACCAGACCATAAATACAACCCAGATCGTCACTTCAAGTAAAGTGGCTGGCAACCCAAAAATATTAAATCTAATTAAATAAGTAGGCAAGGCCGCGATTAAAAACATAACCGCCCAATCCAGGCGACGCCAAGCCAGAATAAAAAATAAAATTGAAAATAGAGATATCAAGTAAAACATTTGCGATTTTGTCATTGCGAGCGACCGAAGGGAGCGTGGCAATCTCTCGTACTCGGAACTTAACCAGAGATTGCTTCGTCGCCCGAGTACGGGCTCCTCGCAATGACATTTATTATGAGATAAACAAATACAGCCCCAGGCAGACCATAACCGTGCCGATTAATTTCTGTAAAAACACGCCGCCGCCCAATTGCTCATGAAGCACTTTGGGAAACCTGGCGGAAACAATCAAAATGATTAAAAACAAGAATAAATATTGCACGCCCTGCAAGGCGCTGACAATGGCCACGTTGCCCAGGCTGATGGCGTAATTAATCATGATAAAAGCGGCCGCGGCCAGGAGCCTGATGGTTAAAAAATAGAACATGTTCTTCGGCCGTCTCCAAGCGCCCTGCTGCTGCTCAACAATCAACCGCCGCCACTCCGGCACAAACAGCATTAAGAGAACGCCGGCAAACGAGCCCAGCCGCGAATAGACGAAACTGCCGACAAACGGCTGATAGGTATAAATATATTTCATGAGCACGTAATAGCTCGCGAAAAACACCGCCGCCGCCACCGAATTGACAATCAGGCGGCTGGTGGGCCGGGCGCCGGCCGGCACCTCGCCGATAATATCGCCGATAATTTCTTTAATTCTATTTATCACTCTTTGATAAATATACAATTTAGTCTGTTTGATTGAAATCAAAACGCCGCCGCAGATTAAAATGATAAAAGCCAAAAACTGCTGCTGGTTTAAAGTCTCGCCCAAAAAAACAAACGATAAAATAAAACTGAAAATCGGCACCAAAGCGCCCACGATCGGCACCACGCGCGACGCTTCGCTCTGGTGCAGGGCTTTATACCAGAACACCAAAGTCACCAAAAACAAAAAGCCGGCCAGTAAATCCAAAGTCAGTTCGCGCGCGTTGGGCGACCAAGGCCAAAACCAAAGCAAGGCCAGGTTAAACACGCTCCAGATACCCACATAAAAAGCATAAGCGATGGAAGAATGGATTTTTTTGGACAATAAAAATTTATCGGCCACGTAAACGCCGGCGTTAATGAAATAGGCGAAAACGGCGAGGAGAAGATACATAAATTTATTTAACTACTTATACAGCTTGGCCCATTCGCATTTCTTCCGCTTTTTCCAATCTCCCTGATGGTAGACAAAACTCACGATCAGGGGCAGGACTGAAGTGGCTTCGGCGTAAACCATCTGCTCGTAAGTCGTGTCTACCTTGCCCCAAGAGCTGGCTTCTTTTAAAGTTGAGCTGGAGCAGGCGCCGTCGCGCGCGTCCGCCACCGTGATTTGCACGGCATATTTATGCCTGGGCGCGTCCACGCCCAAAACTTCAGCGCAGATGACCGTGTCCTGGGCGAAATTCTTGGGCGCGCCGCCGCCCACCATAAATAGGCCCGTGGTTTTAGCTTTAATTTTAATTTGCGTCAGCTCGTAAAAATCCCGGACCGAATCAATGGTTAAATATTTTCGCCTCTGCTTCTCCCGCTTTACCTGATGCAAAACCAAGCCGAAACCGGCCGAACTGTCGGAAAAGGCCGGGCAGAAAATCGGCACGTTATTTTCATAAGCTATTTGCACCAACGAATTTTTTTTCTTGGATTTTTTCACCAAGTATTTGCCCATAGCTTTAATGAACTCTCTTGAAGAATACGGCCGCGGCTCCAATCGGTCGGCGATAGCCTTCACCGTCTTGTCGCATTCTTGCAATTCTTCTTCGTTTATATAAGTATCGTAAATACGGTCAATGTACAAACTTCTTAATTCCCTGTCATTCACATTGGACATGCCCCGATAATGTTTAAAACCCAGGGCTTCAAAAAAATCCATATCCACGATGGAAGCGCCGGTGGCCACGATCGCGTCAACCATCTTGGCCTTGACCATATCAACGTAAACCTGCATACAGCCGGCCGCGGAAGTGGAACCGGCCAGCGTCAGAATAATGCTGCAATCTTCATCCTTAATCATCATGTTAAAAATCTCGGCCGCCCGCGCGGTTTCCCTGGAAGAAAACGACATGCCGGCCATGGCCTTAATAATTTTAGTGGAATCAATCGCTTTGATGTCAACGTGCTTAATGGCTTGTTTTAAATAATCTTTTTTTTGCATATTTTTATTGCTTACTAAATTTATAGCTTAATAATTTATAAATCAACTTGGCGGCCAAAAAATCGGACGACCTCTCGTTTTTATTCGGGCATAATTCCACCACGTCAAAACCTACGATATTTTTTTTCTGACTGACTTTTTTTAAAAATTCCAAAACCCGGTACCAGCCCAGGCCGCCCGGTTCGGGCGTACCGGTTGACGGCAGAATGCCCGGGTCAAACACGTCCAGGTCAATGGTAACATACACTTTATCGGTCAACTTGCCGATGGCTTTATCGTGCCAGTCGGTTTTGTTACAAATATTTTCCGCATAAAACACTCTGCCCTTTTCTAAAAACGGCTTTTCAATGATATCCAGGCTTCTGATGCCGACCTGGACGATCGGGCAAATTTCACGCACGCGCGACATTGCGCTGGCGTGGCTGTATTTCCACCCTTGATACTCCGGCCTTAAATCAGCGTGCGCATCCAATTGCAAAACCGATAAATTTTTATATTTCTCGGCATAAGCCGCCACCGCGCCGACCGTGATGGAATGCTCGCCGCCGAGCGTTACCACCAATTTATCTTTTTTTAAAAAGCCGGCCACGGCGGCTTTAACTTTTTCAGCCATTTTTTCCGGCGCGCCGTTCCCCATTATCGGCTCGGCGGTAAAAATATTTTTTTTGTAAACTTCCGAGTCGGTTTCTATATCATATAATTCCAGATTGGCCGAAGCTTCAATAATCGCTGCCGGGCCTTTATCCGCGCCCTTGCCCCAGGTTGAAGTGCCGTCGTAAGACACTGGTAAAATTACGACCTTGGCGGTTGCCAGTTGAGAATAAATTTTCGGCAGATCGCCGTAATTGGTTCTGTATGGCATAAAATATTTTGTCATTCCCGCGAAAGCGGGAATCCATTTCATTATAAATCAACCTACCTCAATTTGATTATTTTTGCAAATCTGGGCGTAAACTTTGGCGCTCTCGCGGGCGGTTCGCTTAAAAGTTTTTCGGTCAACCGCGTATAAGCCGAATTTGGGCCACCAGCCTTCGGCCCATTCAAAATTATCCAGAAGCGACCAATAAAAATACCCGCAAACCTCTACGCCTTGAGAAATCGCCTGATGAACATAAGCCAAATGCTCTTTTATAAAATCAGGCCTTAGTTTGTCGTCGGCGTCGGCGATGCCGTTTTCTAAAACATAAATCGGTTTCCGGTATTTCTGATAATTTTTTAAAACCAGATAGATGCCTTTGGGATAAATTTCCCAGCCTCGGTCGGTAACTTTTTCATTCAAATTTTTTCTAAACGGCGGATACCAGACTAAGCGGTCATAATGATACCAATTTACTCCCAAAAAATCAAAATAGCCTTTTATCCGATTTAAAAACCAGTCGTTGCGAAAATAATTAGCCAGCTTCACCATTATTATTTCAAGCAAATTATATTTATTGGCCGGAGTGAAAGCGCCGGTGGTCATGGTCAGGCTGACTTTGGCGTCGGGGAATTTTTGATGAATTATTTTATAACAATCTTTATGAACGGCCACAAAATTATTAAAAACTTTAAATAAGGCCGGGCTGAATTTTTTATTGGGCGGAAATTTGCCGTCTAAATAACCATGGCCGACGATCATCATTGGCTCATTCAGGGTTACCCAAAAATCTACCAAATCCCCCAACTCATTAACAATTAATTCTGTATAGCGGGAAAAATATTTTCTAACGTCTTTATTTACCCAGCCGCCCCGCTTAACTAACCAGGCCGGGTTGGTCCAATGCCACAAAGTTAAAAATATTTTTAAATTTCTGGCCTTGGCCGCCATTAGCACTTTGCGATAATGTTCAATTTCTGCCATCTTAAACCTGCCCGGCCTTGGCTCAAGACGCGACCATTCCAGGCCCATTCGATAAGCGCCACAGTTTAAATTTTTTACCAAAGCCAAATCCTCTTCATAGCGATGATACGAGTCGCAAGCCTGGCCGCAAAAATAATTATCGCGCTCAAACATTTCCGGAAATTTTTCTTTTTGCCACGGCTGCCAATACGTTTTAGCTTGTTTGACTAAGCGATCAGCATTGGCCTCTTCCCACTGGCTCCAATCGTTAACATTCCCGCCTTCAACCTGATAAGCCGAAGTGGACGCGCCCCAAAGAAAGCCAGCGGGGAATTTTAGGATTTTTGTTTTTGGCATATACATTATTATAACATCTTTTGCCTGATTGATAAAAACCGGCAAAATCAATTGACTTTTCGCTAAAATTATTGTAAAGTTAAAAAATTAAATTGTCATTGCGAGCGACTGAAGGGAGCGAAGCAATCTCCGGTAAAAATCCACGTATGTGGTGTTGAACCAGAGATTGCCGCGTCGCTCATTACTCCGCCAGCTGGCGGATTCATTCGCTCCTCGCAATGACGATAAACGCAATGAACATCACCGAACTGGCCAGAATTTTAAGAGTGCCGACCCAGGAACTGCGCGATAAACTGCCGCAGGTCGGTTTTGATATTGGGCAAAAAGCCATTAAGGTTGACGATAAAATCGCCCAGCGCATCATCAGTCAGTGGTCGATTTTAAATAAGCAGCTGGAAACCAAACTTCAGGCCGAGAAAATAGAAACCGTGGCGCCGGCCGCAACTGCCACGGAAAAAAAACAGATAAAAATCCCGGTCTTCATTACGGTAAGAGATTTCGCCGCCACCACCGGCGTACCAGTGAACCGGGTTCTGGCCGAACTCATGAAAAACAGCATTTTCAGCTCGCTTAACGAAAAAATTGATTTTGACACCGCGGCCATTATCGGCGCGGATTTAGGCTTGAATATTATTCCGGCCCAAGCCGAAACCGAAGCGGCCGGACCGGAAACCGACGCGCTTAAGCAAGCCTTGAGCCAAGAAACCGAAGCCGACTTAAAGTCCCGGCCGCCCGTCGTGGTGGTCATGGGGCATGTTGACCATGGCAAAACCAAGCTCCTGGACGCCATCAGAAAAACCAACGTGGTGGCGGGCGAAGCCGGCGGCATCACCCAGCACATCGGCGCCTACCAAATTATCCATAAAGACAAAACCATTACTTTTATTGATACGCCCGGCCATGAAGCTTTTACCGCCATGAGAAACCGCGGCGCCCGCATCGCCGACATCGCCATTTTAGTGGTGGCGGCTGACGACGGCGTCAAACCGCAGACGGTTGAAGCCTACCGCATTATTGAAGCGGCTAAAATCCCTTTTGTCGTAGCGATTAATAAAATTGATAAGCCGGAAGCCAATATTGATATGGCCAAAAGAGAATTAAGCGAACAGCTTAATGTTTTGCCTGAAGATTGGGGAGGTAAAATCACCTGCCTGCCGATTTCAGCCAAAAATAATCTGGGCATCACCGAACTGTTAGATATGCTGCTCTTAACCGCGGAAATGGAACAAGCCAACATTAAGGCCAATCCGGACGCGGTCGCCACCGGCACCATCATTGAATCCCACCTTGACCGCGGCCAGGGTCCGGTCGCCACGGTCTTAATCCAAAACGGCACCCTGCGCGTCGGCGACCCGCTAAGTTTTAATGGCATTGATTACGGCAAAGTCAGGGCCATGGCCGACCATTTAGGCAGAAGCCTGGCGGAAGCCGAGCCGTCAACGCCGGTAAAAATCATCGGCCTAAAATCCGCTCCGGCCGTGGGCGACATCATGCAAGTCGGCCAAGGCAAAAAGATTAAAATTAAAAAAACCGTCTTTACGGGCCAGGAAAATATAAAGCCAGACGAAGAAAAAAAAGAAACCATCGCCGCCAAAAACATCAACTTGGTCATCAAAAGCGACGTCTTGGGTTCAGGCGAAGCCATTGAAGGCGCGCTGGCCAAAATCGAGACGCCGGAAGTCAAAATAAATATTCTAAATAAGGGTTTAGGCAACATTACCGAAGGAGATATCGCCCGGGCCGAAGCCAGTTCGGCAAAAATTCTGGGCTTTAACGTGCAAATCACGCCGCTGGCCTTGAGGCTAGCGCGCGAAAAAAACGTGGCGGTCAAATGCTATAAAATAATTTACGAATTGATTAATGATATTAAAGCTGAAGCGGACGGCCTGATTGAGCAAGAGCTTGAACGGGTAGATTTAGGCCGTCTTAAAGTACTGGCCGTATTTCGCACGGAAAAAAATGGCCAAATTGTGGGCGGCCGGGTGCTCAACGGCCGAGTTGAAGCCGGCTCGCTGGTTGAAGTCCTGCGCGACAAGCAGATTATCGCCCAAGGCAAATTAATTAAATTGCAAATCGCCAAACAGGATACCAGCGTAGTGGAAACCAACCAGGAATGCGGCCTAAGTTACGAAGGCAAGCCCGTAATACAAATTAATGATATACTACCGGTTTACAAAATGGAGCGGATCAAAAAATAATGAGAAGAATTGAACAGCTTAACGACCAATTGAGAGAAGAACTGGCCAATTTAATCATTAAAGAAATTAATCTCAACAACGGCCTAATCACGGTGAGTTATGTTCTATGCTCGCCGGATTTAAAATACGCGCGTATCGCGGTTTCGGTCCTGCCGGAAAAATACGCCGGCACGGCGCTGGAAAACTTACGCCGCCACGCCAGCCGGTTCAGCCAAATCTTGAGAAAAAAATTAAAAATCAGGCAGATTCCTAAATTTAACTGGACGCTTGATACGACCGAAAGCAAAGCGGCGGAGATTGAAGAGGTGCTGAAAAAAATAAAAGAAGAGGACAAATAACTATGGATAATTCAATTTTCATTAAAGCCTATAATTTAATAAAATCCGCCAACAATATTCTCGTCGCCACTCACGAGCATCCGGATGGGGACGCCGTGGCTTCGGCGGCCGCGCTGGCGGAAATTTTAGAACTGGCCGGAAAAAAATACGAGCTTTACTGCCATGACCGGATTAATTATCCGCTAAATTTTTTGCCGCACCTGGATGAATTTAAAACCAATTATGAAAACTTTAATTTTGACCTGATTATTGTCTTGGATTGCAGCGTGGTGGAACGAACAAAGCTAGACAAAGAAATCTTAGGCCGCCGCCCGAACCAGTTGGTTTTGGAAATTGACCACCATCCCAAAATCAAAAGTTACGCCGACCTGGAAATCCGCGACTCGGCCGCGGCCGCCACCACGGAAATTTTGTATTATTTCCTTAAAGCCAATAAAATTAGAATTAATAAAAATTTGGCTAATTGCCTGTTGGCCGGCATCCTGACCGACACGGGCAATTTTCTTTATCCCTCAACTTCGCCCCAAACCATCAATATCGCTTCGGAGATGCTGGCCAAAGGCGCGCGCCTGCCGCAGATTATGGAAAATACCTGGCGCAACAAATCAATCGCTTCCATGAAAGCCTGGGGCAAAGCCCTGTCCAACTTAAAAATAAATAAAATTTACAATTTCGCTTACACGATTTTAGAGCCCGAAGACGTGCCTTTGGAAATGGCCGAAGAAGAGCTTGAAGGCCTGGCCGGCTTTTTGAGCAACTTGGACCGGGTCAACGGGCTAATGATTTTAAGGGAACTGCCGGAGGGAATTATCAAAGGCAATTTGCGCACCGCCAAACCTAATGTTGACATTTCAAAATTGGCGCGCGCCTTGGGCGGCGGCGGGCATGCCAAAGCCGCCGGGTTTACAGTTACCGGCTCATTGCAGAAAACAGAAAACGGCTGGACAATAGTTTAGTTGACATTCCCCTCCAAATTAACTAAAATCTATTCATAAATTCTAACTTCAAATTTATGCCCTTAATTCCCACTGTCATAGAAAAATCCGGGCAAATTGAGCGGGCTTATGATATCTATTCCCGCCTTTTAAAAGACCGCATCATTTTCTTGGGCGAGCCCATTACCGACCATACGGCCAACATTATCATCGCCCAATTTTTATTTTTGGACGCGGAAAACAAAGACAAAGACATTAAATTCTACGTTAACACTCCGGGCGGCTCGGTCACGGCCGGCCTGGCGATTTACGACACCATGCAGTACGTCAAGGCCGACGTCTCCACCATTTGCGTGGGCCTGGCCGCTTCCATGGGCGCGGTACTCTTGGCCGCCGGAGCCAAAGGCAAGCGCTTTTCTCTCCCCAATTCGGAAATTTTAATCCACCAGGTCATGGGCGGCTTTGAAGGCCAAGCCTCGGACATTAAAATTCATTCCGAGCATATCTTAAAAGTCAGGGAAAAACTCAATAAAATTTTAGCCAAGCATACGGGCCAGCCCATCGCCACGATTGAAAAAGACACTGACCGCGACCGTTTCATGAGCGCGGACGAAGCGGTTAAATACGGCATAGTAGATAAGGTGATTTTAAAATAATTACCCCCTTTAACAAAGGGGGTTAGGGGGATTTTATTTATTGTCATTCCTGTAAAAGCAGGAATCCAGAAATTATAATTTCGGAAAAGATGGGGAGCTATGTTTAAACCGCAAACTGGCTCCTCTAAAATATTATAATTGATTTTTAATATTATTTTTGCTATATTAATTACATGTCTGCGGAATTCAAAAAATTTTAGTTAAACATTAAATTGCATTTTAAAATACGCTCCGCTTCGGAGCGTATTTTTTGCCGCTAACTCATTTATTATTTTAATGCCGCCAGATAATTTTTAAGCAAAAAAATTGTCTCTTCTCTTAAATGAGTTTTAACCCAGGCCTTATCTTTCTCGCTTATAAGCTCGCCCAGACCTTGCGTAATCTGATTATCTTTAACCTGCTCAATTAGGGCAATACACTCGGCGAGATGTTCCTTAAGACTTTTGCCGGTTAATATTTTAAGCGCTTCAGCGTCAATCTCCCAATTATTTTTAGCAAAATGCCAGATATCGTAGATGTCGCGCATGGCAGTTTGGCCGCGCAAAGTAAGCGCGGCGAGTTTTCCGGCGAGAAGATAGGATTTTTTAGCAGCCAGTATGGAGATTCCTAAATATTCTTTCAGCTCAAAGCGGTTTGGCATTGCCGGCAGACGCATTCTGATATTCACTTCAATTTTAATATTATGATCGGCGTCGCCATAGGATAATAGAAAAAAAATCGTATTTCGTTTAATGCGCTTATCCTTAATTTCTCCATACTGTTCTAAAATCTTTTTAACCGCCCCAAAGAATAATCTTTGATCAGCTTCATCTCCCTGAAGCAAATCAAAATCAAGATCTACCGAAAAACGGGGCAGATCATAAAACAGATAGGCGCAAGTTCCGCCCTTGAAGACAAGCCGAGGAGCAATTACGATATCGGCGTAAATATCGCGCAGAATTCGGCCCATGATGAGTTGATGTTTTTCCCTATTGAGCATATTTTTTTTGATAATTTTTTAATCGTTCAATTAACTGGCTGTTGCCGTATATTTTTACCAGTTCAAAACATTTTTCCCAATCAATAGAGCGGAGATTGTCAAAATAATATTCCGGAAAGAGGTAAATCATATCCAAAAAAGCCCGTTCCGGCGAGGCCAGGCCGTAATTATCTTGATTATCCACGCCCGCCGGACTAAACAAAACCGTATCTTTTAGTTTTCTAAAAGTAATTGCCGTTTTATCAATGGTCATGGTTTTTGGCCATGGACCGGCGGCAAAAATCGTCTCGTAGTGCTGAAAAATAATACCGGCTTCCCTAAGCGCCGTTTCAAAACTGATATACGAGGGAGTATAAAGGCTGGTTGCCAATTCTTTCGGATTATAATTTTTGTCCTTGGCAAAAACGGCTCTGGTCAGGCGAATTAAAGTACCCTGTTTAACATAATAGGCAATCTTGGCTTTTAGATTATCCGCGCTGGTTTCCTGCCAAAGTAAAGCCAGATCCTTATTAGTCAGGACTGTCTTAGAAGATTGGTATAATTTGGCAATTAAATTATCCATAGAAATATGTTTGATGCAAGTAATAAATTATCTTACTTCCATTATACATTATTCAAAAATAGCTGTCAATAGCCAAAAATGAAAACCGCCGGTTAGAACTGGCGGTTTTCATTGCCTACCGGCAAAAGCATGCGGGGCGCTTAGCGAAGAGCTGATTTATTTGAGGAGAGAGCTTTCAAAATAATCTACTCCTCCTGCCCCGCATACTGCTGCCGATTACCCTCTCCTTACTAAGGAGAGGGCGGGGTGAGGTCTGCCCTCCTTTCAAAGGAGGGTTAGGCTTGTCCGCCGAAGCCCCTGCCCGCGCGTTGCGCGCAGGCGGGTCGGCGTAGGCGGGGAGGTTAATTTCTCCCCTTGGCAAGGAGAGGGGAAATGCCGCCCTTGACCAAACCGCCGCACTTATGTTAAACTAAATCTTGTTCACCCGGTGAAATAATTTTGCCTCTCGGCAAAATTCCAGCTTTAGCTGGATTTCACGGGGTAAAAATAATTAATAATTATTTCCAGTCGTCGGACAGCCTGCCCCGTGAAATTCGCTTAGCGAATATTTCACTGGGGATTACGGATAATTTGGACGGGATTAAATTTTACTTTTAGATTCGCAATTTTGTGGTACTTAGCAATTCTTCTAAAACTACAAGCTACTCTCAAAATATTTTGCCCAAACTAAAATAAATTTGGTCTTGTTTTATTTGTGAAAAATTGACCTCCGGCGCTGGAATACCAACTTATGTATTACGCAATTATTGGCGTTCTGGCCGTAATCGGCGGTTTTTTTGTTGGCTACTACATCAGAAAAAAACGCGCTTTATCCGAAGTTTCCAGCGCCGAAGCGCGCGCGGAGAAAATCTTAAACGACGCTAAAGCCAAACAAAAAGAGCTGATGCTCGCCGCCCAGGACAAAGCCTTGAAAATCATTGAAGAGGCCAAGCGGGAAGACGATAAGCGCCGCCAGGAATTGAGCGGCCTGCAGGCGCGCCTGGAAAAGCGCGAAACCGTGTTTTCCCAAAAACTTCTGGAACTGCAGGACAAGCAGCAGCAGCTTTACGACAAAGTCAGCAAGGTTGAAGAGGTCAAAGAAAAAATCAAGGCCATTCGCGACGAGCAATTGGCCAAATTGGAAAAAATCGCCTCCATGACCCGCGAAGAGGCCAAACAGGTGCTGTTTAAAAACGTTGAAAGCGAAATCAAGGACGATTTGGTCGCGCGCATCAACAAGCTGGAGAAGGAATCTTCGGAAAGTCTGGACGAAAAAGCGCGCGACTTAATGTCCGGCGCCATGCAGCGGCTGGCTTCCACCTTCGCCACGGAAATCACCACCACCACGGTTGACCTGCCTAACGATGAAATGAAGGGCCGCATCATCGGCCGCGAAGGCCGGAATATTAAAGTCATCGAACAGCTCACCGGCG
>Ga0210031_1000913_pt1 | contig 17671 bp, 15 predicted proteins | sample CryGeyCG2014_080_FD_185455 | JGI IMG/M metagenome (GOLD analysis project Ga0210031, IMG submission 185455) | Groundwater microbial communities from aquifer - Crystal Geyser CG03_land_8/20/14_0.80 (SPAdes) (version 2) | ecosystem: Environmental > Aquatic > Deep subsurface > Groundwater | place... | reverse complement strand
TGGCGGACCTCAAATCCCTCAACCAGCTCCTTAAGCTCTTCTAAGTCCTCGCTCCACCTAAATCCGTTAAAAAATTCAACACCTTTAAATTCTGTCTTATATAGGGCACTTTCCTCATAGCATGTTCCCAGATAAGCATATTTTTTATTACTTTTATTTGCCCAGAACACTGCCTCAAGAATCATCCGCGCCCCCAAGTTATCCTTAAAATACTCTAAATCGTAAAAAGCATAAGCGTACTGCAAAAGATCTCCATAAATATAACAAACTGCATAACCGACTTCTTTTTGCATATTGATCTCTTTGAAAACAAAAACATAATTGAAAACCTTGTTGGTAAAGATCGATTTAATTGCTGCGGCAGGAAACAAACCTCTCCCCAATTTCTGCTCTGTATAATTCTTACAAAATTTCTGTATTTCCGCAGTATAAGTAAACTCCGAAAGAGGAATTAAATCAGACTCAAAGTTTTCTGTTTTTTTCAGAATCCGGCGATTCTCACTGGAAATCTCGAACTTATTTAAATCTACGCGGATGTTGCGCGAAAGATAATAGACACTTTGTAAGGAACGAATTGGCAAAAATCCATTGCTATAAATCTTCTCCACCTCGTCGCCTTCTTCTTTTAAAAGCCAAATTTGGTAAGGAAAGTGGTACTTTGAATAATTTGCCGGCAGTTCGCTAAAAAACAATTTCATTGTGCCTCCTTTTTTGTTTTTGATACCTTTGATACCTGTGATACTTTTGATACCTCTTGCAGGGCTTTCCTCACTGCCTCTTGGTCCGACCAGGGATATTCTTTTGTTCCGTAACACATTGATTTTTCGTGTCCTTTTCCACAAACAACCACGATATCACCTATCTTGGCCAACTTCTCGATGGCGTAATTTATCGCTTCTTGTCGATTGTAAATAATTTTAAACTTTCCTCCCACTTCTCGACATCCTTGGGCAATTTGCCGACAAATATCCTCGACTTTCTCTGTCCGTGGGTCTTCGGCGGTAACTACGGAAAAATCAGCATAGGTACCAGCGATTTTCCCCATCATTGGTCTTTTTTCTCTATCACGTAACCCTGCTGCCCCAAAAACCACGATTAATCGACTATCTTTCTTTAAATCTTTCTTAAGAGTTTTTAACGCCTGTTCTAAGGCGTTCGGTGTGTGAGCAAAATCAACTATGGCTCTGAAATTTTGCCCCTCGCCAACCTCCTCCATCCTCCCAATTACCCCTTCAAATTCGGCCACTGCTTTTCTAATAGTCTCTTCCTTTACTCCTAATGCTTTTGTGGCGGTGATTGCTGCCAAGCAGTTATATTGATTGTACTCTCCTGGTAGAGAGGTTTTAAAAGGAAAAGTCTTGGGCGTAAAATCAGCCTCGTTTTTAATCCCGTAAGTAACAAACTTTGAACTTTGAACTTTGAACTTTGAACTGAGGAATCCATACGACCTATCGTCCTTATTCAAAACCGCCACTTTCGACTTCTCAAAAAGCTTGGCTTTAGTCCGAAGGTAACTTTCATAGGTTTTGTGATAATCCAGATGCTCATAGGTAACGTTAGTCATCACCCCAACTTCATAAGAAATTCCCAATACCCTAAATTGATCCAAGCCATGAGAGGTAACTTCTAAAACAACGTATTTTATCCCTTCTCTAACCATCCGGCGCAAAAGTTTCTGTAATTGCCAAGCTCCGGGAGCGGTCACATGGAAACCGGTATCAATCTCTTTATCTTTAATTAGAGCGGAAACAGTAGAAATCATCGAAACCGATAGCCCTGACTCTTTTAAAACATTATAGATCAGGTTGACGGTGGTAGTTTTACCATCAGTTCCAGTCACGCCAATTACCTTAAGTCTTTTGGAAGGAAACTGGTAAAAAAGGAGTGCTAGAAACGCCGAAGGTAAATGTTTAAAATAATTTACCGCTTTCTGCGGTAGCCTTAAGTGAATATTCATCGTTTAGACCTATATAATATTATACACCTTTTACCCCGGAGGGATCCTCCATAGCTTAAAAATATCTTTAGCAATTTCAAACCATAATGGAGCGGCTGTTTCCGACCCCCAAGGAGAGGTTTTAGGCTCTCTTAAGGCTACCAGCATTACAAAGTCTGGATTATCGGCCGGAGCAAAGCCAATAAACGAAGCAACTGTTTTCTCTGGGTCATAATGTCCGGCAATAGGAATTTGGGCGGTCCCTGTTTTCCCAGCGATTCGCCAGCCTTGTGGTCTTGCCCATTTTGCCTCACCTTTTTCGACTGCCTGAATCATCATTTCGGTAATAATCCCGGCTGTCTTGGCAGAGATGGGACGACCTTTCTTTATAGGTTTTATTTCTACAACATGTGGGTCCTCAAAAATTTTATTCACTACTTGTGGTTGATAAAGTTCTCCTTTATTGGCAATTGCGGAAACCGCCGCCAAGATCTGGATTGGTGTTGCCGCAATGCCTTGACCAAATGAGGCAGTTGCCAAATCAATTTCCCTCCAGTCGTTTCTGTTCCTTAGCTCTGGAGTAATTTCTCCTTGAAGATCAATCCCTGTTCTTTGACCAAATCCAAAATTTTTCAAATAATCATAAAGTTTCTCAAATCCCAATTTTTGACCAGCATAAACCATTCCTACGTTGTCTGAATGAATGATTACATCTGTCATCGAAGAGTTCGGGTAATATTTTTCGTTCCACGTTTTGATCGTGTACTCACCTATCTTCTTTGGGCCTCCACAAGCATCACAGATGTCATCTACTTTGATTTTACCCGAGTCAATCCCGGCTGCCATCACAAACACTTTGAAAATTGAACCAGGCTCAAAAGAAGAAGATATTACTGGATTACGATAAAGCTCGGAATCATAAAGATAATAAGCCGATTGGTCGTAGGTGGGAAATGAAGCCATCGAGAGAATCCCACCAGTCTTTGGATCCATAATTACAACCAAGCCCGAAGAGGCGGAGTATTTTTTAATTCCTTCTTGTAAACGTTTTTCTGCTAAAAATTGGAGTGGCCGATCAAGATTTAAGACTAACGATCTCCCTGGAATAGGTTTTTCAACTGATTCTTCCGACAAAGGAACTGGTCTTCCAAGAGCATCCTGTTCAAATGAACGACCCCCATGTTTACCCTCAATCTCGTTATTATAATACCCTTCAAGACCAAAATATCCTTTTCCTTCTCCTTTTTCATCTTCTCCTACAAACCCAAGAAGATGAGCCGACATCGAAGACTCCGGGTAAAATCTTTTTTCTTTCTCTTCAAAATCTAATCCTTCAATTTTTAATTTCTCCAGCTCTTCTTTAACCCCGCTATCTAAATTCTTTGCCAAGACAAGTCGGCGTAAATTTTTATTAGCGATTGCTTCCAGGTCAAACTGTTCTTTCTTTATAATCGATTTAATTTTTTGGACCAAATCATTTGGGGAAATTTTAAGTTCTTGTGGATCAATAAAAAGAATATACGATTTTTGATTCAATACCAAAGGAAAATTGTCGCTGCTGAAAATTTTGCCTCTGGAAGCAGGTATTCCTAATGAAACATTATGTTGATTATCAGCCAAAGCCAATAAGTATTCCCGATTAATAACCTGCCAATAAAAAAGTTTACCGATAATTGCCAGAAAACAAGCAACAAAAAAGAAGACGAGTAATCTGATTCTTCGCTCCATTTTTATCTTTTAAGAGCCACTGAAAAATCTGAGCTTCCTTTCGGTGAGAGCGAAAAAATGGCCTCCGAGGTTTCCCCTGAAATTTTAGAACAAGAAGTTAGTGAAGCAATCTCTATTTCTAGCTGCTGGTTTTGATCTTTCAATAGATTTATCTTTTCTTCCATACCAGAAACAGACTCTCCAAAGCCTGCCCCTTTACTCACAAAAACAAACTGAGTGGCAACCCCGATAATCAATATTAAGATAAATTTTCTCATATTCAGTTATATTTTTTCTGCTGCTCTTAATTTGGCGCTCCGTGCCCGAGGATTTAACCTGATCTCCTCCTTGGTCGGAGTGATTGGTTTTTTGTTAATAATTTTCAAAATTCCTTTTTCTTCCTGTTCGGCAAAAAATCTTTTAACAATACCGTCTTCTAATGAATGAAAACTCAAAACAACGATTCTTCCTTGATTATTTAAAAGTTCGACTGCTTTTGGTAAAGCAATTTTTAAGCTGTTCAATTCGTCATTAACAGCAATCCGTAACGCTTGAAAAACTCTCGTTGCTGGATGCCTGCCCGCCAGTTGCTTCGCCGCCAGGCGATGGCAGGCGGGTGTCCGATCATATCTGCCTCTTGGTGATACTTCCTGTAAAATAATTTGGGCCAGCTCGTTACAGGTTTTGATTGGTTTGATTTGACGGGCCAGACAGACTGCCCGGGCGAAACGCCTTGAGAACTTTTCTTCGCCTAACTTCCAAAAAAGTTCCGTGAGTTCACCTTCATTCAGGCCATTGACAAGATCTTTCGCTGTTACCGATAGGTTTGGACTCATTCTCATATCTAGCGGTCCCTCTTGATTAAACGAAAATCCCCGGTGAGATGTTTCCAGTTGATGACTGGAAACACCCAAATCAAATAAAATGCCGTCTACTTTCTCGAAACCAAACTCTCTTGCCACTTTGTCAATTTCGGCAAAGTTTGCTTGTACGAACTTGGGTGGTGTAAGGCCTGGGCAGGCCATTTTAAGTCTTTCACTGGCATAGGAGAGAGCCTCAGGGTCTTGGTCAATACCCAAAAGAATACCCCCTTTTTTGACAATCTCCTCGCTGTGACCTCCACCCCCCAAAGTCGCATCAATATATTTATATTTCGGTCTAATATTTAAAGCCCTTACCGTTTCATTTAAAAGAGCAGGAACGTGATAAATATCACTTGTTTTCACTGGCTTGACTCAATTTTTCAGCAATCTTCCCAATATTTTCATGCAAAGCTTTTTGATAATTTTCCCAAACTCCCTTATCCCAAATTTCAACGTATTTGTTCAAACCCAAAAAAATTACCTCTTCCCCAATTTTGGCGTACTCCCTTAAATAACTTGGGAGAACACAACGTCCTTGCTCGTCTAAAAGAACCTCGCTTGCTTCTCCGAGCAAAAAACGGTTAGTATCCCTCGCCGAATCTAAAATAAAAGATTTGTTTCCTGTAGTTTCGATCAAAGAATGCCAATCTTTTGTTGAAACAACCATCAAGGAGTTTTCATACCCAACAGTAATCACCAAACCATCCCCTAATTCATCCCTAAATTTCTTCGGGAAGGCCAGTCTTCCTTTGATACTTATTTTGGCTCGGTATTGCCCGATTAACATCTTCCACCTTTCACCACTTTTCACCACTTTCTTCCATTATGTTGCAGAAAATATCAGTTGTCAAGGGGTGAAATCTCCTTCGTAAATCCTTTAACATCCCCTACCATCCCCTAATATCCTTTAGAAAACACCAAGTTAAAAGTTGTCTAAGAAGTAAAACAGTTACTCTGCGAGAATGAAAATATTTTGGCCCGAAGAAGTAGCTTTGGCTTCGCCATTGGAAATCTCAGTTGTTAGCTTACTCCACGCTTTCCCGTCAAAAGCATAAATAGAAGTAGTGGTTAAAACAGTTTTAAAGGTCACTGTACCGCCTTTTATCGCCCCAGAAGAGAAAATTCCATAAGGTACTGTTTTGGGCACCACACCCGATGGCAACGAAGACGGAACGCCAACACTCGAGATAGTTAAGTACACCGAAGTAGCAGGAAAATTGGTTGAAACAAAGGAAAATACCCCATCCCCAGTTGTCAACCCTTCTTTTCCTTCTTTTCCTTTTTGGATTCGAAAAACAGATTCGTATTTTTCTTTTCCACTAGCACCGCTCAAAGTAAGAGTCATTGTCCCTTCATTAACACCTTCATCATATTTATATTTGCAGGTTCCTGTTGTACAACTGGCGCTTCCGAGAAGAATTTTTTTAGAAAATTCGGCCTGGGAGGCCAATTCTACTGGACTGCCAGCAGTACTCACTCCTCTTTCAATCCGATTCCCCTCCACTTCGGCAAAATAAATGAGTTCGTACTCTAGGCTCGAGGTTCCTTCAATAATTTTTTTTATTTCTAAAGTCAACCAGTGACTATCAGCTGAAGGTAATAAAGAAACAAAAGGCCGTTCTTTGATTGTCTGTTCAATTGGCTTGGTCGGAGTGGGGGTCGGGTTCGCTCCGGAGGTCCCCCCCGTTTTAGTCGCCGACTTCTTTAGGCCACACCCGCTTAATAAGAGCGAAGAAAACAATAAAATAGTTACAACAAAGATTTTCTTAATCATAGTTAATTGTACGCTAGTTTATTTTGGAAATGATTCAAGAGTTTGTCAACAGGCAATCGCTCTTGTTTGGTGGTATCTCGATCACGTACCGTCACTGTATTTTCTTCAAGTGTTTGATAATCGACGGTCACACACCAAGGTGTACCAATTTCATCTTGAGAATAATAACGTTTCCCAATATTGCCTCTATCATCAAAGGTAACCGCAATTTCTGATTTTAAGCTGAGATAAATTTCTTTTGCCTTCTTAACCAATTCTTCATTATTAGCCACAAGAGGGAAAACCGCCACCTTAACGGGCGCCAGTCTAGGATGAAGACTTAAAAAAACTCTTTTCTCGTCCTCTTTGTAAGCATCAACTAAGAAGAAAAGGGCGGCCCTGTCAACTCCACCCGATGTTTCAATTACCCAAGGAGTATATTCTTCACCCGTTTCCTCGTCTCTATAAGTCAGCTTGTGATTTCCTAAATCAAAATCTCCCCGATGATGAATTCCTTCAAATTCACTCCAACCAAACGGCGAATTATATTCTATATCTTCCGCCTTCCTGGCGTAATGAGCTCTCTCGTCTTCTTTATGCGGCCGGAAACGAAGATTTTCTTTTTTAATCCCCAAGGACGAATACCAATTCATCCGCTGGTTTTTCCAATATTCAAAAATCGCTTCTCCCTCTTTCTCGTTGGGCTTAATAAAATACTCTAATTCCATTTGTTCAAACTCGCGGCTTCTGAAGGTGAAATTCCCGGGAGTAATTTCATTTCTAAAAGCCTTACCAATTTGAGCAATACCAAAAGGGATTTTAATACGCGTCGAGTCTACAACATTTCTGAAATTAACAAATGCGCCTTGAGTAATTTCTCCGCGAAGATAGGCTTTCTCTTTTGGTTCAGTCGCGCCGATATATACCTCTGTTAAAAGATTAAAAAGCTTCGGTTCTGTCCATTCTGCCTTCTCCCTTTTTAACTCATGATTAGACGCGTGGGCTTGGATTTCCTGAGGCTTGTCCTGTCGAAATCTTTCATGGCAAATCTTACACTCAACCAGAGGATCAGTAAAAGCTTTAGTGTGTCCCGAAACCTCCCAAACCTTGGGGTTCATAATAATCGCTGCATCAACACCTACTGTATCTTCTCTTTGATAAACCGTTTTCTTCCACCACTCGTGTTTGATGTTGTTTTTCAGTTCTACCCCAAAAGGTCCATAATCCCAAAATCCCCCAAATCCCCCATAAATATCTGATCCCGGATAAACAAAACCTCTTCTTTTACAAAGAGAGACAATTTTTTCCATTAAATCCATAACTTAAGTATATCAACTACGAACCTTGCCTGCAAACTTCTTACTTTTTAATTCTTTTTCTATAATGTCCTCGATATAAGCAGTCACGTTGAAATTCTGCGGTAAAACTTTATTTTTAGGGAGAAAGCCCAAATCTTTAAGGATATTTACACCAAAACTGTTTACCAAAATTGTCAAACCATTTTGCTCGGTAACAGTGATGGCCTTAAAATAGGTAACCAATAAGTCATAAACCTCTTCCTGTTCGTTTCCTTCTACTGTTAGTTTATCCACCATTTCGCATATTTGATAAGCGGTTGCAATTTTTTGTAGATCTTTTTTCCACGAAGAAAAACTATCTAAAAGTTCGGTTTCGGTAACAATATCTATCCCTTTTCCTTTGTGGGCGAAGAAAGTTACTTGATTAAAAAGCTCCAGATTCCCGCGTTTTCTAGAAGTCAATCTCCGAATTCCTTTGGCCAGTAAGGTAGTTTTTCCGTAATGTTTGGAAAAAACAGTGATAATCTTGTCCGCCTCGCCGAAGTTTGTTCTTTTTAAAACAATCCCTTCAGATTTATATGTCCTTCCTGCTTCACCCGTCACTTCTCATCCCGCCTCACCACTTAAGTTCTTTGTCTTCCCTAAGCTCAAACTCATGTTTTTTACCATTAAAGTCAATGCTCATGTCGTACTTCTCTACCCCCGCTTGTTTTTGAATTAAGAGTTTATAAGGTTTACCTTTTTCAACTTTGAATGGTAATTTATACTTAAAAGAGACCTTGGTCATGCTTTGCGGACGCAGAGGCAACTTGTCTCCATAAAAACCCTCAAAGACAGTCTTTCCCAATTCTTCTTTTGTTTCTGGGGCGACCTCTGAGCCGGTCATTTCAATAAGAGTGCTCCCTTTGGGAACATAAAGTCTAAACCAATCGCGGTAAAGTCCGTTTAGACAAAGTCCTCCGGACAAAAGTCCGCAGTCGGAAGCAGGGAAAGGATTGTTATAGATAATCGTCAGAGTTTTGGTAACTTCGCCTTCTGAAGAAACTTCAATCTTTTCATCAATCTTCTGCTTAATGAAAAGGTTTGATTTTGCTCCAGCGAAATTCGTGTCTACTAAAAGTTGATAATCACCATCATAATCTTTTACTTTTCCTCCCATATTAAATGCCTCAATCGCCGACTGAGCTTTTTCGTCAAACATATAGGAAAGAACATGTTTTTCTCGAATACCCGTCAAGCCGACATTAAACAAGGCCCCTATTTTATCTTTAGGGCTGTTAAAGGCATTGGCCAAGATTGAATGCATCAAGGGCCCGATTACTGCTTTTCTCGCAGTTCTTACCTCACTCACTGGTTTATCGGCTAATTCCTCAAGTCGGTAAACAACCTGAGGGCAATCACACCTTTTGTCGGTTTCTGCCGAAAAATTTCCCCACTCAGGAACACCAATTGTTCCCAAAACTTTTAACAAAGATGCAAGAAGCTGGGTATCTACAGCAATAACCCCATCAACTTTCATTGCTCCGGGAATTTGATTGCCATAAATGTCCATCACCGGTTTTATTGACTCGGCAAAATCTGGAGAAATATTCATGTCACGAATGTAATAGTAGGGAACATTCTTGTGATATTTTTTAATCACTTCCGGAGCGGCAATTTTCTTCCCCCAAGCAGTATCAAGACTATAAATGTCCTCCGATAAAACCGGAGTGACCTTTCCTTTATCAATTTTTAAGATCCCGTACGCAGTCATAAAACCCCCCGTTGGTCGTAGTTCGCCGTCGTTCTGGAAAAGAACAAAATAATATTTCGCGTTTGTTACTCCCATCATCTCCGGCAAGGCTTCCAAAAGGGGTTTAGCGTCCTTGACCAAAAGTGAAGCCTCGTCAATCGTACTTATCAAAAGAGAAATATTTTCTCGAATCTTGGTTCCTCTATACTCTTCCGGATAACGTTTGGGATTGATTTGATCAACTTCTTTCTTTGCCGCTTCCAATTCCAGACCGATTTTGTCCAACTGTGGCCTAATTTTATCGAGAGTTGTTACCAAGAAAGTAATTCTATCCATGGTTGTTTCCCCTTGGCCGGCTTTTGCTCCAGACAAACCCAGAAGATCAGAATAAGGAGTAATTGCCTCAACAATTAAATCAATAGTATTCGTTCCCGAAACAGCCGCGTTAAGTAAGTGATTTACGTCTTGATAATAACCACCCACAATCGGAAGAGTAGAAACAAAAACATATTTTTGAACTTTGGACTTTAATTTATCTGTTTCTTCGCGAAGATTTTTGTTCGCTTCTTTAATTTTAACTAAATTTTGTTCCTTTACTGCCGCCTTTAACTCGCCGGCTCTCTGACTTAAAGCTGCTTTCTCGGATTTGAATGAATTATATACAGTGAAAGCAAAAGCACCGGTACTAAGTATAAAAACCAGCAAAATGCCTAGAAAAACAAAAAGTATCTTTTGCCAAGGCTTAAATTTTCTTTTTTTCGGCATCGAGTCAACCACTCCCTCTTCTTTATCTTCTTTCAAGGATTCAGAGATTGGTTTAGACCCTTCATCTTCAGGGGTCAAATTTTTAATTTCTATCATACTGCTCCTTTTCCGGTAATCATTGCCATCGGTGTTTTGATAAGAATAATTAAATCATAAACAATAGACCTTCGTCTAGCATATTTTGCATCCATTTCAATTCTCTTGTCAAAATTGATCTCGCTTCTACCTGAAACTTGCCACGGACCGGTAATTCCTGGTTTTACTTCCAAAACCTCTCTTACCAATTCCTTGGTCTGAGGATATTTCTTTTGTTGTTCTTCCAGCTCAAAAGGGTAATAAGCCCGAGGTCCAACCAAACTCATCTCGCCTCTAAGAACATTGAAAAATTGGGGAGTCTCATCTATCGAATGTTTCCTGATAAATTTTCCTACATGTGTTATTCGTGGATCGTCGTGCAATTTGAAACTTGATTTTTTATATTCCTCAAGCAGTTTTTTAAACCTCGGATCTGTATGGAGCAGCTGGTGGGCATTGGGAATCATTGAACGAAATTTAAAAAATTTAAATTCTTTGCCGTCTTTTCCAACCCTTTTGGGAGTATCCGCTAAAACCGGTCCAGGAGAATCTAGCTCAATCGCAATAATAGTAATCAGAAATACCGGGGCAAAAATAATTAACCCAACAATCGCTCCGAAAGTATCGATTAATCTTTTAGTTATATTATAAAACATCTGATTAAAGATAATCTGTTTTTCCTTGCTCTTTAAGAGAGTTAACGATCGCCTTTACACCTTGACTTTTCTCTTTCGCACAAACCAAAACTACTTTATCAGTTTCTATAATAACCAAATCAGAGACCCCCACAGTGGCAACCAATTTGTCTTGCGTCTCAATCAAACAATTCTTCGTCTCAATTCCTAAATGCCAACCTTTTTCACCAAAGGTTTCCACAACATTTCCATCACTGTCTTTTTCCTTCAAATCGTAAGCCACCTTCCAATCGCCGATATCACTCCAATCAAAGGTTGCTGGAACCAAAAGTAAATTATCTGCCTTCTCCGAAACTGTCAAGTCGATTGAAATATTTTCCACTTCCTCGTAGGCCTTCAGAACCACCTCTCTCTCCTGGGCTGTACCTACTCCACAAAAAACTCTCTCCAATAATGTATAAATGCCAGGGGAATATTTTGAAAATGCTTCAAAAATTGCTTTTACAGACCAAACATAAATTCCCGTATTCCAAAAAAAGTTTCCTCTGGCGATAAACTCTTGGGCAGTTGCTAAATCCGGTTTTTCTTTAAAAGAATTAACTTTAAAGACTTCTCCTCCAACTTTGGTAAAAGACTCTCCTGTCTCGATATAGCCCAGTCCAGTGTGAGGGAAAGTTGGCTTAAGACCAACCACTATTAAGTAATTTCCGCTATATGCGGTCTCTGCCGCCAAATTCAATTTTTTTACAAAGACATCGCTTTGTTCGATTGCCGCATCCGACCAAAAATTCATCACCACCGCCTGTGGATCAATCTTTTTTATATAAGCTGCCCCAACCCCTACTGCCATGGCCGTATTCTTACCGAATGGCTCTGCAATAATATTTTTGGCTAAAATATCCGGACTTTGTTGCAAGATTTCGTCAACATAGTCGGCCAAGGTAATCACAAAAATCTTGTCATTGGTTGTCAGAAGTTTAGCTCTTTCCACTGTTTGGACAAAAAGTGTCTCTTCCCCGTAGAATTTTTCCAAAAATTGCTTCGGGGTTTTTTGTAGCGACCTTGGCCAAAGTCTAGTACCCGCTCCGCCACAAATAATTAGTGAGTAAAGATGGTCTTTGTATGATTCTGCCATTTTTCTTCAATCAGATCCTTAAATTCCTTTTTAAATCGCTCTTTACTAAACTTTTCCGCCTGGCTGCGACAATCTTTCGGATTTATTTTTAATCCAACATCCCCAAAATCCCTAACAGCCCTAACTAAACTCTCTGCTGTTTGCTCCCCAAAAAAAATACCGGTTTCCCCTTCAATTATCGTTTCTAAAATCCCTCCCTTCCCAAAAGCAATTACCGGTTTTCCACAAGCTTGTGCCTCAAGAGGAACAAGCCCAAAATCTTCCTCTTGAGGATAAATCACTGCCTGACAATTTTGATAGTAACCGATCAGTTCTTCATCTGTCAACTGCCCCAAAAATTCAATATTATTTTCCCCTTTCTCCCTCAAAGCCCTCATCTCCCTTCCCACCCCCACAATTTTAAGGTTCCATCCCAACTGGTTAAACGCCTCAACTACCAAGTCTACCTTCTTATATTTCACTAATCTCGAAACAACTAAAAAGTATTTTGTATTTGGTATTTTGTATTTGGTATTTGTCCCGCCGTTGGACGGGATCCCGCCAAAGGCGGTGATTTCGGATTTAGGATTTAGGATTTCGAATTTTCTGGTCTCCATTGGTGGATATACTACCTCGCTTTCGCGATGGTAATAATTTTTAATTCTTCCCTTAACCGTTCTCGAAATCGCCACGAAGCAGTCAGGTCTTTGGCAAGCAATCTTGTCCCATTTTCTTAGATACACCACTGGGAATCTCCCCAAAGACCTCTTCCACCCAACATCGAAATACTGCCCATAACCGCTCCATAAATATCGGGTCGGTGTTAAACAATAACAAATATGCAAACTGCCCGGTTTGGTAATAATTCCTTTGGCCGACTCACTTGTTATAGAAATAACTACCTCGTATTCGTCAAAACTGAAGTTTTCAAAAGCCATAGGCATCAATGGAGAATAAATTTCATGATTAGATCTCGCACAAGGGAAACTCTGCAAAAAGGAAGGAATTACCTTAAAAACATTCGCCCATGGAGCTCCTTTGGGATCGTAAACCGAAGTAAAAAGCGGGGCTTCCGGCCAAATTTCATGTAAGGCCAAAAGCACTCTCTCCGCTCCGCCCCACTTGTTTACCCTGTCATAAACAAAAGCAATTTTCATTCCATCCGCCATTATTTTCCCAACTTTCCCTCAATTATCCTTAACTATATCTTTGTTTGCAAGGAATCCTCTTTTTCCCAAATATTACTGAAGTTATCCATATCAAAACTCGCGGATGTGTTTTTCTGTCTCTATTGCATCTATTGGCTCCTTCAAGGAAGCAACCATATACTTCGGACGCACCCTCTTCCGATATCCACTTTCTTCGCTAGTCCCGCCGCTTGAAAATACTGTTGCCAATCGGTTGTGGAAAAATAATCGATATCCTTCAGGGAAATATTCGTGACTTCTAACCATCACCGTTCCTCCTACTGCTGCCATGAAATTCTCAAAAATACTTTCACCAAACTCATAACCTGATCCCCTTCCACTGGGAATATGTGAAGCGACAACATTTGTAGGATCATTTATTCTCATTTCTTCGAACAAGGTTTCGTTGTTTTTCAATTCGTGAAGATTTTTTACTGGCTTTACCGGAATTCCTCCATGAACAGCTATAATCCCGTTTCCAGTTACTAAAACAACAGGAAGATGTCTAAAGAGATCTTCGTAATCTTGAATTATCGTAAATTGTTCCTTGCTAAAGTTTGGCTGAAAATGTTTCATTACACTGGAAACAAAATTCGTGGGAAACCATAAACCTGTCTCGTGATTTCCCGTCAAAAGAACGACGTTATTGGGATATTGTTTTTTCAGACCCAAAACTATCTCCAAATTCCGAGGATTATTTGATCCTCTGTCGATATAATCCCCAAGAAATACAAGATAGATTTCTTCTCGACCCAGTTGCATAGTCTCTATAAATTCTGTCTGTCTGACGACTTTTTCGGTAGATATCGAATCAGCATGTGTATCCCCAACAAAAATGACTCTTCCTTTGGGAGGTAGGTACACAATTCTACTATCTACGAAATATTCTCCGCCAAAAGGACTACAACGGGTTGCTGGGATAGTTTCAGCGAGATGTCCTTCTCCATTTAAATATTCCAGTAAAATAATAGCGTTTACTTCTTCTATAAGTGGTATCGCTTCCGCAGCAGTTCTTTTCCCGGCTGACTCAAAGATGTACCAAGGATCCGTTTTCGCCCGAGAAGATTCAACTGTTTTGCCAACGGCAGGACCAATTAATTCAGCCACATTGGCAGATAGTATATCTTACATTGAGACAGAAATCAAAATACAAAGTGTCACACACGTGGGGTGATACAGGTAGACACCTCCGGTAAAAATATGTAAATTTCTTAAACAGATTGATAAACAGAAAGAGTTTCTTTTGCCATTTTTGACCAAGAATATTTTCTTACCTGTTTCTCTCTTTCCTCTCTTAGATTGTCTCTCTTATCCTTCTGACCCATCACCTCTAAAATTTTCTTTGCAATGTCCTTCGTGTCTAGAGGATTGAAATAAACAGCTGCCTCACCATAAACTTCCCTCAGCACCGGAATATTCGAACAAATCACCGGGCACCCTGCTTCCATAGCTTCTAACCCTGGAAGTCCGAAACCTTCAGACAAAGTGGGAAAAACAAAAGCTTCTGCTTGCCTATATAAAACCGCTAAGTCTTCGTCCGGGACAAAACCGGCCAGATTAACAAATTCTTGCGCTTCCATTTGAACAACTTTATTACGCAATCTCTCACTGAACACATTTCTTGCGCAAACTATTACCAATGTAATATGTAAGATGTCAGATGTAAGATATTTATTATTAAGAAGCTTCACTGCCTCAATCAGTCTTTCTATATTTTTATGGGGGTACACACTACCGACGTATAATAAATAAGGTTTTTTAATATTATATTTCTTCAATAATTTTGAACTTTGCACTGTAACTTTGCACTTTGCACTTTGAACTTTGAACATATCATCTACTCCCTCATAAGTCACCACCACTTTCCCTGGTTTCACACCATACTCCTTGATCACCTCATTCTTCACAAACTGGCTGGGCGTGATAATCTTTTCTGCTCTTCTTACTGCTTGTCTAAAAACAATCTTATAACCGAGAAATTTTAGCCAATAAAGAAGTGGGGACCTCGTAGTGGTTGTCATCCCTTTTGAAGCATGTTTAATCAAATCATGAATCGTCACCACATATTTGCCTTGATAAAACACAGGCACGTTAAAATGGGGAAAATGCATCAAATCAACTTTTTCTCTAGCCACAATTCCCGGCATCAACAATTGTTCCTTTAAAGAATAATGAGGCACCTCAACAACCACAGTTTTAAAATTTGAGCTGGAGATTTGAGTTTTTATTGACTCGTCGTCATTGATAAAAAGCACATATTCATTCTCTTTATCCTGTTTTAGCAACTCTTCCACCAAATTCATAACGTACCGTCCAATCCCAGCATGTTTTAACCCATACATCCGTGAGTCGATTCCGATTTTCATAAAAGTTCGTAACTCATTACTAACTCGGATAGCTTGAATTAACACGAATTGGCGCTACCCGAAACTTTGATAATCTCAAATATTTACTGACGCGCTCACGAATTAACACGAATAAATTATGACAAATAGTGTTTTAAAACCCTAAATATCCCTTTAGCCCTTATTGCTCCCAAGACTAGTGAAGTCAACCATCCTGGGTAAATGCCTTTATAGAATTTCTTGTAAAAAATTTCCATCGCCTCAACAGATGCTTTGGCAATTCGAATTCGATTTTCTTTCGAATTCTTGGCAATATCTTTAGACTCCCTCCGCAGACCCGAACTGGCGCCTTTATAATGTTCAAGTAGCGGTTTTGCGTAAAACATCACCTTATAGCCCGCCTTTTTTATCCGATAAAAGAAATCCAAATCTTCTCCGTAAAAAAAATATTTTTCATCCCAAATCCCTACTTTATCGATTACTTTGTTTGGTACCAACATAAACGCACCTGCCCCTGCATCAATCTCGTGATCTTGATTTAAATCAAGATAAAATTTGTGATATTGGCCAAAAATTTTGTTTTTGGGAAAAAGTTTCTCTAAACCAAAAAAATATGTTAGCGAAGCCCAAGGAGTAGGAAAACCTCGATGACAATCTGGATCCATTTTCCCGCTCAAAAGCATTGTTTTGGCTGTTAGTGCCCCAACATCCGGATGTTTTTCCATAAAATCCACTGCCTTACCCAAACTTCCAGGAAAAATTTCTGTATCGGAATTAAGAAAAAGTATATATTTCCCCGTGGCCTGCGTCAGTCCCACATTATTCCCCTTCGAAAAACCCAAATTATTTTGATTTTCAATCAAATGTATATTGTATTTTGTATTATGTATTATGGTTTCCTTAACCATTTCCACTGACCCGTCAGTCGAGCCATTATCGACTACTATAATTTCCGCCCTTAATACATGATACTTAATACTTAATACTAAACTGTTAAGGCACTTTTCTAAAAGTTCTTTGGTATTATAGCTCAAAATAATAACAGACAACTCAATGTGTTCCACTCGCGACCTCCTTATAAATCTTGCTTAAAATCTCGGCGATAGATTCATAGCTATATTTTTCCTCTACCAATTTTCTTGCCGCAATGACCACTTTCCGATAAAGTTCTTTTTCTTCCAAAAGAAGAATTGTTTTTTCCGCCAAACCTTTCCGATCATCGGCAATTAAAACTTCATTGCCGTCTCGGGCATCGATTCCTTCAATCCCAACTTTGGTAGTTACCACAGGAACCCCCGCTGCCATAGCGGCTAAAATTTTTAATCGGGTACCTCCTGGTCCTTCTAAAGGAGCAACAAAAACCGTCGCCCGCATATAAGCATCGACAACGGAAGCAGTATCGGAGGTCTCAAGGTTGATAATTTTTACCCCATCTCTTTTAAGATAACCGATTTTCTCTGCCGCCTTTTGGCCAACAATCCAACATTGGGCGCTATCAATTCTTTCTTTAATCAAAGGGAATACGTTTTCGACTAAATTTTGGGCGGCTTCAATATTCTGCAACCAATCAAAATTCGCCTGAAAAAAAACTGTCGGTTCTTTTTCCGGCCGACGTTTTCCCCACACTTCCATCAATTCTTCTCCAGCACCGTTGGGAACTACTTTAACATTTAAGCCGGGAACTAAATCCTGCATTTTAAGTTTATCCGATTCAGAAACAGCTACCACCATTTTCGCTTTACGCCAAAATTTTAATTCCCAGTATTTTATCTTCAAAACATCAATATATAAGAGTGGGGTCAGGAGTACTTTCCAAAAAGGATCCTTTTTGCTGCGAATATAATGCTGATAAACCTGAAATTCGATTGTCTGGTCTACCAACAAAATCGGAATCTCTGTTTCGGGGATATGAGGCATAACGTAAAAACATTCTGCGTGAATTAAATCATATTTTCCTACAGTTAAAACCTCTTTTACTGCTAATTTTTCTTCACTGGATAAATTTCTAATTACCAAAAATGGAAAAAGGCTAAACCCTGTCCGCAGAATATTTTTGAAAGTCCAGGGTTTTGGCGGTCGGTTAAATATCTGCACTTTCCAACAATATTTCTCCAATTCCTTGACATACTTTTTCTCACCGTCATTCTTAATCAAAGAAAATAAGGTAATTTCATTATCCTTGGCCAGGTTTTTAATTAAATTGTATGACCTAACTTGACCACCCGAAGATGGAGGATAAGGAAGATAGGGAGTAAGCATCA
>Ga0210031_1000905_pt1 | contig 17819 bp, 19 predicted proteins | sample CryGeyCG2014_080_FD_185455 | JGI IMG/M metagenome (GOLD analysis project Ga0210031, IMG submission 185455) | Groundwater microbial communities from aquifer - Crystal Geyser CG03_land_8/20/14_0.80 (SPAdes) (version 2) | ecosystem: Environmental > Aquatic > Deep subsurface > Groundwater | place... | reverse complement strand
GCGAAGGCTGTTAAAAAAGATATCCACCCTCCACGTAACGGATCCCCAGGCAAATGAATTCGATCTGGCCCACTGTAAAACCTTCCACGACATCATCCGTTTTGCCCATGAAATGGCCGTCAGAAAAATTGCCCAGGGGATTCAACCCAGCCAGTTGAGTTTTGTTCAGTCGTTAACAAAACTTAAACTTTCCATCCCCCTGAATTTAACGGTGGTTGATATAGGCGGAGGAATCAAAGAGGGAATTTCTTCTAACGAGATTTCCTTAGAAGAGATTTCTTGTCTGCCCCTGCAAATCCTGTTAGAGGCCCTGACCGCCCCTGGGGTATGGCAGTCCCAACCCATTGACCTGGACTTAAAGGGGTTTATGGCCAGCTTCACCAGCAAACTTCCCACCCAGGGCCTTTCCACAGACAGGCTTAATGTTAATTTGGCCATTGTTTCCAGGGAATATGTCAACCTGAGTCTAAACCTGGGATACCATTTTAACATGGTTGATGCGAATATGTCCGATGATCGAAATAATAATTATATCTATTTTCGTTTTTTTGGAGGAGTCACAGAATTCACACGACGGACCAGAAGGGCAAAATTATTGGCTCAGATATTGGAAGAAAATGATTTTGCCGTGGAGAGTAAAGGAGACTTAATTATAGGACGAATTAAGAAGATTGACCGTCGAAATATGGAAGGCAAGTTCTGTCTGATTGGACGATTAATAGGCTATACACGCCAGTTAGACGTCTTATTGCGCAGTGAGAAAGATATTGACTTTTTTGCCGATCAATTCCTGAAGGGCGAACGGGAGCTAAGCGCACCATTGTCTTAAAATCAAGAAGGAGGTCCCGATGAAGAAAGATATCTCTGTTATGGTCCTTGATGATGAACCCATTGTGGGCGAACGTTTACAACCGGTACTGGAAAAAGAAGGCTTCCAGGTGGAAGTTTTTACCGATAGCCAAAAAGCATTAAAACGTCTTGAGGAAAAAAATTTCCAGATCCTGGTTACCGACCTCAAGATGAGCGGTCCGACGGGAATGGATGTTTTGAAATATATCAAAGACCACGAGCGGGATACCGAAGCTATTATGATTACCGGTTATGCCACGATTGAAAGGGCTCGGGAAGCTGAGATTTTAGACGCTAAGTTTGTGACCAAGCCGTTTAAGCTGGATCAAATCGTCAAATTAGTGAACAAGGCGGCCAAAAAATTCAAGTAACGGAGATACTCTGGATCGGAGGAGCTATGGATAAAATTTACAACGTCATGATCCTGGATGATGAACCGATCGTTTGTGAAAGATTGCGGTCCACCCTGGAAAAGGTGAATCTGGACGTAGAGACCTTCACCGATCCTAACGACGCCGTTAAACGATTTGCCGAAAAAAAATTCCACCTTTTAATCACCGACCTCAAAATGAAGGAGCTGGACGGCATCGAAATCTTGAAATTGCTTCAGAAGGTCTCTCCAGAAACCAAAGTGATCATCATTACAGGCTTTGCCACGGTGGAAAAGGCCAGAGAAGCCCTAAAAATAGGGGCCCACGATTTTATCGCCAAACCCTTTAAACTTTCCCAACTACGGGATTTGGCGGCGAAAGCCCTTGGCCTTTAAAAAGGAGAAAGGATGGCCATTATAACAATTTCCAGAGGTACTATGAGTGGCGGGGAATCTTTGGCCAAGCGCCTTTCAGAAAGATTAAGCGTCCCTGCTGTTAGCCAGGAGATATTACAGGAGGCTTCCAGCCGGTCCGGGATATCCCAATCCCTTCTTCTCCAGCAACTGGAAAAAACCAAAGGATTGATCCATGGTCCTTCTCCAGAACGCAGATTTTATCTAACAGCCATTCAATTAGCTCTGGCTGAAAGGGCACAAAAGGGAACCTTTATTTATTATGGACATGCCGGGCATCTTTTATTGAAAGGGGTTCCGCAGGTCTTAAAAGTGCGCGTGATTGCTCCTTCAAAACGTCGAGCCCGGAAGCTTACCGAGACCCTGAAAATATCGTTTGAAGAAGCGCAGAAAATGATTGAAAAAATGGATGAGGGGCGAATCAAGTGGACCCGTTTTTTATACAATGTCGATTGGCGGGACCCATCTTTATATGACCTGGTCATTAACCTGGACGCCATAGGTATAGAAAGCGCCTGCGAGATGATCCTCTGTGCTTTAAGCCGACCAGAGTTTAGAGAAGCACCTGAGTCCCAAGCCATTATTGAAGATTTTATCCTGGCCAGCCGGGTGAAGGCTGAGTTGGCGACCCATAACCGAACCAAAGGTCTGGAATTGGAGGTAGGGGCCGAAAAAGGAATGGTTAACATTACCGGAAGTTTTCAAACCGGGGGAATTTTTCCGAGTGGAAAACATAAGATTAAGAATGATCTCATCGAAGTTGCCCAACAGGTCCAGGGTGTTAAAAAAGTCCAGATCGGCATCGAAGATATTCCTGTTGCCCTGGAATAACCATGAGTGATATCACTAAAAACTTTTGACAATAGGACTTTCAATAGAGGGGGAAAGCCATGCCTGAAAGACTTAATGTCCTGCTCCTTGATGATGAACCGATCGTGGGTAAGAGGCTCAAACCGGCCTTGGCCAAGATCGGCTGTAATGTGGAGGTCTTCGAGAATCCAAGAGAGGCATTGAAACGCATTGAAGAAAAGGATTTTGACATCGTGGTTACCGATATCCGTATGGATGAGGTTGATGGTATACAAATCCTGGAGCACGTCATCCAGAAGTCTCCCCGTACAAAGGTGATCATGATCACCGGTTACGCCATGATGGCGGTTGCCAGAGAAGCCATGGAGAAAGGGGCCTTCGATTTCATCTCAAAGCCCTTCACGCCTGATGACCTAAGGAAGGTCATCGCTAAGGCGGCGCATACCTTGGGTTCCCCCATTGATTCTGAGATGGCCAGTTGAAAGGAGGCCGGCAAACCCGCGGAGACACAATGAGTCAAAAAAAAGGGATACCCCCCACCATGACCCATGACCTTGCCGACCAGGCAAAGACCCTTGAAGGACGATCTGAGCAAATCCAGGCGACAGAATCCGCCCGAAAGGCCCTCTTAGCGAGACGCCGCCACAGACACCGCTACAGCCTGCAGCTCCATATTTACCTCAGTTTCTTTCTCGTCTTTCTGTTTGTGGCCGGCGTTGCCACTGCCCTGATGCTCACCATGTACGGGGTCGAAAAGAAACTCCGTTTCCTGGAGATTGTGGGCGAGTACATGATGGAGATCCAGCAGGCCCGCCGCTTCGAAAAGAACTTCTTCCTCTATGGCACGAACCTGAATGATGCCGTGGAAAATGTCTATCAGGCCAAGCAGATCTTTGACAACAATAGCGAAGAACTCAGAAAGATCCTGGGAAAAAGCAGCCAGGCGATCATCATGTCCAACCTCAGGCGTTACGAGACCATGCTTGAGAGACTTGTAGATCTCGAGCAGACAGAGGTAACCAATCCAGACTACCCCCTGAGAAAGAAAGAGATCGAAATAGAGTTGAGGAGACAAGGTCAGAAAATGGTTTCCCTGGCACAGGACCTCATGAAGAAAGAAAAAGAGTCACTTTCCGAGGCCATCCTGCGCTCTCGCCATATCCACATCTACACCCCTATCTTCTTGCTGCTCTTTCTTGTTCTGAATGCGTACCTCCTTGGCAGCCGGATTCTGGGGCCCATCCAGCGGTTCTCCGTGCATGCAAAACAGATCGCCTCGGGAGATTTTACCCCTATTACCCCTGAGCGCCGTTTCCGGGACGAGTTCACCGACCTGGCCATCGCGATCAATCAGATGATCCAGGAGTTGAAGAAGCGTGAGGCGGTTCTTATTCAGTCACACAAGATGCGGGCGATAGGAACGCTTACCGCCGGTGTTGCCCACGAACTGAATAATCCTCTGAACAATATCACCATCACCGCCCATATGTTTCTGGAGGATTATGACCACCTCTCCGATGAAGAACGCAGGGAAATGATAAAGGATGTGGTGAACGAGGCGGGGCGATCCAGGGAGATCATCAGCAATCTCCTGGACTTTGCCAGGGAAAGTGGCTCTCAACTGGAACCGCTTGACCTTCCGGAGCTTCTGAGAGAGACGATCAACCTGGCCTCCAACCAGATCAGGCTCTCAGGCATCAAGATTGAGTTACAGAGCGGGGGGTACCTCCCCCGTATCCACGGTGACCGGCAGCAACTCAGGCAGGTCTTCCTGAATCTTATCCTCAATGCCGTTGATGCCTCGTCCAAAGGAGGGAAGATACAGGTCTTAGTGGTCCCGGCTGATGAACCCAGTTATGTGGCGGTGAAAGTGATAGATTTTGGCAGCGGGATACCGGAACACATCCTAAGTTCCATCTTTGATCCCTTCTTTACCACCAAAGCCGGAGGGAAAGGGACGGGGCTTGGTTTGAGTGTGTCCCAGGGTATTGTAGCCAAGCACAGTGGCCGTATCCTTGTTTCCAGTGTTCAAGGCAAAGGCTCAACCTTTACCGTCACCCTGCCGGTGACCACCATTCCGGCAGACATTGACTCCAGCAAAAACCTCTCCGGTCGAGGTTGATCCTCGATCTAAACCACCTATAGGATTATACCATACCCCCCCGGCCTTTTGCCCTTGACACGAAACTCCCTTTTATCTATAGTTTCTCCAGTGAAACGGATTAGAATTGTTTTCTAAAGCATTAAAATGGAGGGAAAGGGTAATGAATGCGAAAATTAGATCGGTAAGAGCCATGGAAATCCTTGACTCCAGAGGGAATCCCACCATCCGTGTCGTTGTTGCGCTGGAAAACGACATCCTGACCTCGGCTTCAGTGCCTTCGGGTGCTTCAACCGGCGAGAATGAAGCGATTGAGCTCCGTGATGGCAACAAGAAGCGATATGGCGGCAAGGGCACTCTGAAAGCAGTAGCGAACGTTAACGAAATTATCTCTCCTAACATAATCGGCATGGATCCAACGCGCCAAGCGGAAATTGACCACCTTATGATCGCCCTCGACGGGACGCCGAATAAGGGGAAACTTGGGGCGAATGCTATCCTGGGTGTCTCGATAGCAGTGGCCCGGGCGGCAGCCCTTGCCTCCGATCTTCCCCTGTATGCGTACCTGGGAGGGCCGGGAGCCGTGAGGATTCCCATGCCCATGATGAACATTCTCAATGGGGGCAAACATGCCGAAAACTGTATAGACTTCCAGGAGTTCATGGTTATGCCCGTCGGAGCGCCAACTTTCACTGAGGCGCTTCGCTACGGGGCAGAGACTTTTCACTCACTTCAAAAAGCTCTAAAGATAAAAGGATATGCTATCAGTGTAGGAGACGAAGGCGGATTTGCCCCTAACCTTAAAAGCAACGATGAGGCCTGTCAGCTAATTGTGGAAGCAATCGAGGCGGCAGGATACAAGCCCGGTCAAGATATAGCCATCGCCCTGGACCCGGCGGCCAGTTCATTCTTTGAAAACGGGACATATAACCTTTCGAAATCAGGACAGGGGAAAAAGACAAGTGCGGAAATCATATCGTTATATGAAGCTTGGATTAAAGACTATCCGATCGTCTCCATTGAGGATGGCCTTGCGGAAAATGATTGGGAGGGATTTCGGCGCCTGACCTCCAGGCAAGGCCAGAGGATACAGATTGTTGGAGATGATATTTTTGTCACCAACACTGCTTTTATCGCCCGTGGTATTAAAGAAAACACCGCCAATGCGGTTCTCATTAAGCTTAACCAGATAGGCACCCTGACCGAGACTATCGAAGCTATTCATCTCTGCCGTAGGGCAGGCTGGGGATTCGTGATTTCCCACCGTTCAGGGGAGACCGAAGACACTTTCCTGGCCGATTTTGCTGTCGCTATGGGAGGCGGACAGATAAAGACCGGCTCTCTTTCCCGTAGTGAACGTATTGCCAAATATAACCGGCTCCTGGAAATTGAGGCGGAACTCGGAAAGACGGCAATCTTTGAAAATCCTCTGAAATTGATTTAAAAGCCCTGATCCGGCAAGGGGGGACGCCTTAAGTGCCTTCTTCGCTAATGTTGACTGATGAGGGATGAAGATTTACCTGGTAGGCCCGTTTTCGGATCTACCTCGATGAAGGCGATCCCCTCTGGAATGGGGAAAGATTCCACCGGTGTGTCCTTGATGGCCTTTTCCATGAAATACAACCAGATAGGCGCTGCCGCTCTGCCCCCCACTTCCTGCTTACCGAGGGGCCTTTCCTGATCAAAACCTACCCATACCCCTGTTACCAGCGACGGGGTAAAGCCGATGAACCAGGCATCTCTCATATCGTCTGTTGTTCCGGTCTTGCCGGCCACAGGTCTACCGATGCTTTTTACCCGCATACCGGTTCCACTCTCCACTACATCCTGCATCACATCAGTCGTCATGAAGGCGATGCGGGGGTCAATGACCTGCATTTGGCCGGTTATTGGCTGGTTTTCTTCGAAGACATGACCCGTCCGGTCAACGATTTTTTTGATGAAAAACGGCTCGCATTTTTTGCCCTGGTTGGCCAGGACACCGTATCCCCTGACCATCTCCTGAAGGGTAACACCTGATGTCCCCAGCGCCAGGGAGAGGTTTCTTGTCAGGGGAGAGGTAATCCCCATATTGGCAGCATACTGGGCGGCGTAGTCCACGCCGATCTCCTGGAGCAGCTTTATGGTGATAATATTTCTCGAGTGGACAAGAGCTGTCCTCAGGGTAGTGGGTCCCCAGAATTCTCCATCAAAATTTTGTGGTTTCCAGATATTTTCCCCCGTGGCGTCTATGAACATGATGGGAGAATCCATGAGTTTCGTTGCCGATGTCATTCCCTTATCAAAGGCTGCCGTATAGATAAATGGTTTGAAGGCGGATCCGGGCTGCCTCCTTGCCTGGGTGGCGCGGTTGAATTCGCTTTTCTTAAAATTCCTCCCCCCGACCATGGCCCTGATGGCGCCGGTCCTTGCGTCCATACAGAAGAGCGCCCCCTGAACAAGACCCCTTCTGTATCTTTGCCGTTCTTCCAGTTCCCTCAGTCCCCTTTCCACGGCAGCCATAGCTGCCTTTTGCACGGTTATGTTCAGGGTTGTGTAGACCTCGAGCCCTTCCCTGTACAGTACATCGCTGCCGTACTTTTCAAGGATGTACTGGCGGACATTTTCAATAAAGTAGGGGGCAATCTTCTCTTTAGGCCTGATGGATCGAAGTTTAACAGGAACGCCTATGGCTTTCTCCTTTTCCTGGGCAGTAATATAGCCGTCTTCCAGCATCCTCGTAAGGACATAGAGTTGTCTCTGCCGGGCCATGTCTAAATGTGCGTAGGGTGAATAGTTGCTGGGGGACTTGGGGAGACCGGCTAAGAGGGCCGCTTCGGGCAGGATCAGATCCCTGGCGCTTTTACCAAAATAGCCCTGTGATGCCGCCTCTATGCCGTAGGTGCCATGTCCTAAGTAGATGTGATTCAGATAGAGGTTCAGGATCTCATCTTTGGAAAGGTATTTGTCAATCTTGTACGCTAAGATCGCCTCTTTGATTTTTCTCATATAGTTTCTTTCCGGGGACAGATAGAGGGATTTGGCCACCTGTTGCGTGATGGTACTGCCACCCTGAACAATGTGTCCCGCCACAATATTTTTGAAGAAGGCCCTCATGATGCTCAGGATATCAACACCTTTATGTTGATAGAATCTTGTATCTTCCGCCGCCACAAAAGCCTGAATAACCACCTTGGGGAGTTCGGAAATCCTGATGACCTTTCTGTCTTCCAGGTAGAACTCATCAATAAGTTCATTATCATCGGCATACACCCGGGTGGTGATACTGGGGCGGTAATCTTTAAGGGTGGCAATGGCCGGCATATCCCTGAGAAGGGTATAGTACAGTAAACCGCCTCCCCCCAGCGCCAGGAGGACAGTGAACAGACCTGTCAACAGAACTATTGTTCCGAGGTGAGAATCTCTTCGTTTCTTTTTTTTGTAGTTTCGAGAGGACTGCTTCGTCATGGTAAATCTTCTTTATCTCCACTGGTATCTTCCGTTTTGGGGCGCTCCTTCTCTGCAAATCTTGCCACGATTATACTGATCTCGTAGAGGAATATCAAGGGCACAGCCAGCAGGGTCTGGGTGAGTGCATCAGGAGAAGGTGTCAGGATAGCGGCGACAATAAAGATAATCAAAATAGCGTATCGCCGATATTTGGACAGCATTCCGGCATTTGTAAGACCGATTTTTGTCGTGAAAAAGATGAGGACGGGAAGCTCGAAGGCAAGACCAAATCCGAGGAGGAATTTTAGAGACAATGACAGGTACTCCTTCAGGGACAGCATGGGTTTGAGGAAATCGGAAGAAAAGGACACAAAAAATTTAAAGGCCGGGGGCAGAACAATAAAATATCCGAAGAGGACACCACCGATAAACAACAGGGAAGAAGAGAGGACAAAAGGGAGGGCGTATCTCTTCTCCCGGGGATACAGGCCGGGTGAGATGAACTGCCATATCTGGTATAAGGTATATGGGCTTGTCAGGACGAGAGAGGCGAAGAAAGATATCTTCATATAGATGAAGAACGCCTCGGGCAGACCGGTAAATATCAGGGAACTTTTTTGCGGCAGAACCATCGCCAACGGTCTTGTAATGATTGTAAACAGCCGATCTTTGATGGCATAACATGCACAAAAGCCGACACCTACCGCAATCAGAATAAAGACAAGCCTCTTCCTCAATTCTTCGAGATGAGCGGTAAGGGATAATTTTTCTTCCTTAGGTTTTTCCATAGATTAAGAGATGAATTTTGGTTCATTACGTGGAAGGAGTAAAAGACCGGGAAGAATTTTCTTTCCCTTCGGATGATGAAGAAGGTTTATTGTGGTCTTTTCCGTTTCCTTTTTCGGCATATAGTAGTGAGTTCTTGATCTCGTCCATATCTTTTTTGACTTCATCCACCTCAAGTGTTTCTTTCAGAGTACCTTTAACATCGTCGGCAGCCCTGCGGAATTCAGCTAATCCTTTCCCCAGGGACCTGGCGAGATCGGGTAACTTTCCGGGTCCCACCACAAGGAGGGCGATGATGATGATCAGTATTAACTCTGGTATGCCGATGCCAAACATAATTATCTTGCTCTGAAGATATCTTATTTGATAGGTAAAACACCTACCCCCGGGTCAGGAAAAGCGGGGGAGGGCTTCCTTAAGCGCCTTAAATGAGGCTTTATATAGTATAAATATATGGTGACTATTCAGCCACTAAGACACCAAGACACTAAGATCATATAATTATTCTTTGAATACCCTTCTTGATGAGGGACATATTAAAATTAATAAGAAAACCAAGGCGCTTACCAGTCAATTTCATAAGGCTAAGTATCTGTGCTTCCCACACAGGGTTCATCTCGTCCACTGCTTTCAGTTCACAAATAATTAGCTCTTCCACCAAAACATCTAAGCGTAAGCCTTCGTCAAAGACTATCCCATCATATACAATGGGGACATCTGCCTGCCTTTGATATTTTAATCCTCGTTTAGAAAGCTCATGACAGAAACAGACTTCATAAACTCTCTCAAGCAAACCCGGTCCAAGTATTTTATGTACGGTGTATGCCGCATCTACTATTTTTCTTGCAATGCCTTATTCCTTTTCAGACAAAGTGGAAAAACTCATATCTATCCTTCGTGTCTTAGTGCCTTGGTGGCTACCTGAACAGTTACAATATATGTAATGCAAAGTGGTTGTCAATGAGTTTTGCATGAGCTCAAACGGCAATTCCCACTATTCTTTGCTTTTCACTAACTTTTATGATAAAAATAACTTCATAGTAAAATCTTCAGGGAGGATGCGGAATTGAAGATTGATAAGGAAGAGGTGGAGTATGTGGCCCATCTGGCGAGGCTTGAGTTCAACGAAGAGGAAAAGGAAAGATTCACCTCGCAGCTTGATAATATCTTGATGTATATGGATAAGTTGAATCAGGTGGACACTTCCGGTGTCGAACCAATGAGTCATGCCATTGCTCTCGTCAATGCCTTTAGGGATGACAGGGTCGGGGAATCGTTAAGTCATGGCCTTTCCCTGGCCAATGCCCCGGAGGCAAGGGGTGACTGTTTCAGTGTTCCAAAGGTTATAGAATAGTCGTAAGTCGTAAGTCGTAAGTTATAAGACGTATGACGTATGACATATGACTGGTGTTATTGTGTAGTAACTACTCAGGTAGATAGACTGAAGGTGGAAGACTGTTAGGACACTTCAGCCTTCGGTCTTCAGCCTAAACACCTGAGCAGTTACATTGTGTATCGGTGGACAGGATGGAATTAAACCAGTTAACGATTCATGAACTGCAAGAGAAGATCAGGACAGGCGAGACTACTTCTGTCGAGATCCTCCAGTCCGTATTCAACCGGATTGATGCCGTAGAAGGTGTTGTCCATGCCTATATTGCCCTGATGAGGGATTCTGCCCTTGAGGAGGCAAAAAGGGCTGATCTGAATATCAGAGGAGGAAAGATCAGGGCCTTAACCGGTGTTCCTCTTGCCCTGAAAGACATCTTTTGCACCAGGGGGTTCCGGACGACATGCGGTTCCCGTATTCTCTCAAACTATGTGCCGCCGTACGATGCCACGGTGGTGGAAAAATTAAGGGAGTCCGGGGCTGTCTTCGTAGGCAAGACGAATATGGACGAGTTTGCCATGGGTTCTTCCACGGAGACCTCATTTTTCGGGATTACGAGAAACCCCTGGGATCCGGAAAGGATACCAGGGGGCTCCAGTGGTGGTTCCGCCGCTGCCGTAGCGGCAGATGAGTGTATCGCCTCCCTCGGTTCCGATACCGGTGGCTCCATCAGGCAGCCTGCCGCCCTTTGTGGTGTCGTGGGGATGAAGCCCACCTACGGGAGAGTATCCCGTTTCGGCTTGGTTGCCTTTGCCTCCTCGCTGGATCAGATCGGTCCCTTTACCAGGGATGTGGAGGACTGTGCCATCATGATGAACGTCATCGCCGGCTATGACCCGAAGGAATCCACATCGGTGCCGATAGAAGTCCCGGATTACAGAGAGTATCTCTCAGGGGGGATCGAGGGCTGGACGGTGGGGATTCCGAAGGAGTACTTCATCGAGGGGATTGACCCGGAGGTGCTGGCGGCGGTGCAGAACACCATCAAGGTAATCGAGGGGAGCGGCGGCAGGTGTATCGAGATATCACTTCCCCATACGGAGTACTGCCTGGCCGTATATTACATTGTGGCCCCCGCGGAGGCGAGTTCCAATCTGGCACGCTATGACGGTGTGAAATACGGTTTCCGGTCCGGCGCCGGTAATGTTCAGGATCTCCTTACGATGTACAAAAAAACCCGTTCGGAAGGTTTCGGGGCGGAGGTAAAGAGACGGATTATGCTCGGCACCTACGTCCTTTCCTCCGGTTACTACGATGCCTATTACAAGAAGGCGTCCAAGGTACGGGCGCTGATTAAACGTGATTTTGATGAGGCATTTAAACTCTGTGATGTGATCCTCACCCCTACCTCCCCAACCCCGGCCTTTAAGATCGGGGAGAAGACCGACGACCCCCTGCAGATGTACCTCTCCGACATTTTCACCATCTCCGCCAATCTGGCGGGCATACCAGGGATCTCTGTACCCTGCGGCTTTACCCGGAGCGGTCTTCCCATAGGAGTTCAATTTCTCTCCGGGCCATTTGAGGAGGGGAAATTGTTCCAGATCGCCGCGGCCTGCGAGAGGAATGCAAAAATCGAAAGAAGGAGACCGAATCTTTAAATGGAATACGAAACTGTCATCGGGCTGGAGATCCATGCCCAGCTCTTGACCCAGTCGAAGGTCTTTTGTGGCTGTTCCACAAAGTTTGGGGCAACGCCAAACAGCAATACCTGTCCCATTTGTCTCGGGATGCCGGGGGTCTTGCCTGTCCTGAACAAAAAGGTCGTGGAATACGCGATGAAGATGTCCCTCGCCACCCATTGCCGGATCAACAGGGAGTGCAGTTTTGCCCGGAAGAACTATTTTTACCCCGACCTCCCCAAGGGTTACCAGATATCACAGTATGCCAATCCCCTTGCAGAACATGGGTATGTGGAAATTGAGATAGACGGTGGGAAAAAGACGATAGGCATCACCCGGATCCACATGGAGGAGGATGCGGGGAAGTTGCTGCATGACGACCATAATTCATCAAGCTATGTGGATCTGAACCGGACCGGGGTGCCCCTGATAGAAATTGTCAGTGAGCCGGACATAAGGGGCGCCGAGGAGGCGGCAGCCTATCTGAAAGGACTCCATGAAATCCTGGTCTATCTTGAAATCTGCGACGGTAATATGGAGGAGGGGAGTTTCCGTTGCGATGCCAACATATCCATCAGACCAAAAGGAAATACGGACTTCGGGACAAGGACAGAGCTGAAAAACATGAACTCCTTCCGGAATGTCCAGCGTGCCCTGGAGTATGAGATTAAACGGCAGCAGTACATTCTCGAGGGCGGCGGCGAGGTGCTCCAGGAAACGAGACTCTGGGATGACGGCCAGGGGGTGACCCATTCCATGCGGAGCAAGGAAGAGGCCCACGATTACCGCTACTTTCCCGATCCCGACCTTGTGCCTGTTGTCATCAGTGATGACTGGATCGAGGAAGTCGGCAAGGGGCTTCCCGAACTCCCCATGGAGAAGAGGGAAAGGTTTGTCCGTGATTATCAGATCCCGGCCTACGATGCCGGTGTATTGACTTCGAGCCGGGCCCTCGCCGACTACTATGAAGAGGTGGCCAGGCTTTCGGGGAAGCCAAAAATCGCCGCCAACTGGGTCATGGGCGATGTCCTCAAGTTGTTGAATGAAGAAAAGCGCGATATTAAAATGTGTCCCATCCTTCCCGCATCCCTGACGGAGATGATCCATCTGATCGAGGCTGGAACGATCAGCGGCAAGATGGCCAAGGAAGTTATCGAGGAGATGTACAGAACCGGCAAGCATCCAAAAGAAATCATCGAGGAAAAGGGGATGGTACAGATCACCGATGAGGGGGAATTGACAGAGATCATCACCCGTGTCATAGAGGCCAATCCGATACAGGTGGCACAGTATCGAGGGGGGAAGGAGAAGGTATTTGGATTTTTTGTCGGTCAAGTGATGAAAGCCACGCAGGGAAAGGCCAATCCCCGGCTCATCAATGACCTTCTGAAGAGGAGGCTTTCCGAAGAATGATCAGGACAGTTTTCTGGAAAGATGATACGGTGGTCATGATTGACCAGAAGGCCCTCCCCTACGAGGAGCGGCACCTTGTCTGCAGGCGCTATGAAGAGGTAATTGCGGCGATTAAAGACCTCTCGATCCGTGGAGCTCCGGCCATCGGGGTGGCTACGGCGATGGGCATCGCCCTCGGCACGCTCCATCTTTCACCGGTATCCGGGGGCGAGATGAAAGCGGCATTTAACCGCATCTGCCATGAGTTTTCCCAGGCGCGTCCCACGGCGAGAAATCTCTTCTGGGCGGTGGAGAGGATGAGGCGATGTTTCGATGAGACTTTTGCCTCCGGTGCACAGACGGTAAAAAAGGTGCTCGTTGCCGAGGCCATTCGTATCTGTGAAGAGGATATCGCCATCAACAGGCAGATGGGTATCCACGGGAGGTTAGTGATCAAGGACGGTGATCATATCCTTACTCACTGCAATGCCGGCGCCCTGGCGACAGCCGGTTACGGGACGGCCCTCGGCGTGATCAGGGCTGCCCGGGAGGAAGGAAAGACGCTGCACGTCTATATGGATGAGACGAGGCCGATACTACAGGGGGCGAGGCTTACCGCCTGGGAACTGGTAAAGGAGAACATCCCGGCTACTTTGATTACCGATAGTATGGCAGGGTTTCTCATGAAACAGGGAAAGATTGCCCTGGTCATCGTAGGGGCGGACCGGATCGCCGCCAATGGCGATGTGGCCAATAAGATCGGCACTTACTCCCTTGCCGTCCTGGCGAAGGAAAACCATATTCCCTTCTATGTAGCGGCGCCGCTGTCCACCATTGATATGGGAATTAAGGATGGGGATGGCATTCCCATCGAGGAGAGAAACGGCGAAGAGGTACTGACGTTTCACGGAGTCAGGACAGCCCCGGAGGGGGTAATGGTCTATAATCCGGCCTTTGACGTGACACCAAACCATTACATAACGGCGATCATCACCGAGGCAGGAGTTGCCGTCAGGCCATACGAGGAGACGATCACCCGTCTTATTGATAAGAATTGTCAGGGGTCAGGGGAAAGCTGACGTTTACAGATAGTATTTTAGACAGCCGAGACGGCTGTCCTACCTTGTAGGTGGTTATACAAATCAAGTAGGACAGGCGTCTCGCCTGTCATGGCTGAATAGTTACGTTATATTTTCGGTATTGTTAAATAAGAATAGGTTTAAACAATTTTTATTGTATCATTTCAGCATCTTGCGATATATAAAACTATCCAAAATTAACAATGCCTTCCGTTGAAAGCAATCATGTCTTCATAATCGCTGTGGCACACCAGCACAGAAGGCCAGATTACTGGATTGAAAGAAATGAATCCTAACCAAGTCGGACGTGGCAGAACAGGGGGAAATGGGGTCAGGTCTTGCATTGACATATTATGGTGATATATAGGTTCTTCATGGCTTGACCTCTTCGGATAGAATACCCGGATTCCCTGGTCGAGACCTTTGCATAACTACCTATTTTGTCATTTCGACCGAAGGGAGAAATCTTAAGCAATAGAAATATTAAGATTTCTCGTCGCTTATGCTCCTCGGAATGACATTATGCCAAGGTCTCTAACCATGAAAAGAGATAGCGGAGCATCTCCGGGTCAATTATCCGACGGTGCGCAGGGCAGTCAAGAGAGTTGGGGCGGGGCAAGTGCGAATAACGGTTGACATTGCTAACGTAGTTCGTTAGTATATACCCATGATCTCGACGTTCAAGTGCTCAGGCACTGAAGCCCTGTTCAACGGCAAGCGGGTTGCCCGTTTCGTGAATATCCAAGTCGTGGCTTTGCGCAAGCTGGCGATGCTCAACCGTGCGGAAAAGCTGGAAGACCTGCGTATTCCACCGAATAATAGGTTGGAGCAACTGAAGTGCGACCGGGTCGGGCAATGGAGCGTCCGCATTAACGATCAGTGGCGCGTATGCTTCCGCTTCGAGGGCAGCCATGCCTACGACGTTGAGATCGTTGATTACCATTGAAGGAGAGTGACCATGCCGCGTGAAATACCTTACCCAACCCCCGGCGAAATCTTGCTGGAGGAATTTTTGAAGCCGATGGGCATTACCCAGTACCGGCTCGCCAAGGAAATCGGTGTGTCGCAACGGCGCATCGGAGAGATCGTTGCGGGCAAGCGGGCCGTAACCGCCGATACCGGCTTACGCCTGTCTCGCTTCTTCGGTACCAGCGACGGTTTCTGGGTCGGCTTACAGACCGATTACGATACAGCGCAAGCTAAAGACGCCCTCTCTGATGTGTTGTCGCGCATTCATCGTTTCGAGCCTGTCCGTGCTTAGATAATCTTTTCAATCTTCATACTGATATGATATGCGGACCGATTATGATTTTTTTAAGGAAAAAGTGAGAATAAATCTTGACAATTCCTCTTCGTGGTATTATTTATACCACATGTGGTACACAATAAACCACGGCAAATAGAGGAAGATAAAAAAATGTATGGAGGTGAGCCAAGAAAGGGGGAGGCGCGATGTTTGGTGAATTTATCAAGGAAAGGAGAATCGCCAGAGACATCACTTTAAGAAAATTTTGTCAGGAACTCGATTTGGATGCCAGCAACTGGAGCAAGGTTGAAAGAGGTCTTCTCTCTCCGCCCCAGGACGAGGAGAAGCTGAGGCGCATCGCAGATTTAATCGGCATCACACAGGGATCGGATGAATGGCAAACAATGAAAGATCTGTCCCGCCTTGGAGCGCAGATGCTCCCCGATGATATCGCATCGGACAGAAGAATCGTAAATGCATTGCCTTTATTTTTCAGAACGGTGAGGAGCGACAAACCAACAGTGGAGGAATTAGACAGGCTGATAGAACTGATCAAAAAGGAGGCATAGGCATTGAATCAGGCCGAGTTCAGGTGCAAATGGCTCAGGTTGGAAGATATTTGGGATTGCGCGGAGGAGGTCCGTACCCGGTATTGGTCGGCAGAGAAGCTACCAGTCGATGTCGAGGCTATTGTAGAATTCAAATTAAAGCTCGATATTGATCCGGAGAACAACCTCATGCAGAATACTGATATGGAAGCCTATCTCAGATCGGATTTGAGAGGAATCGTTGTCGATCACGACCATTATATGAATGAAAAATTCGTCAACCGAATGAGATTCTCATTTGCCCATGAACTCGGCCATTTTTTTCTTCACAAAGACTTTTACGCTATGATCGTATTCGAATCGGCAGAGGAATGGAAAGATATCCTTCTAAGCCTGCCCGACACAGAATACAGATACTTTGAATACCAAGCTAATGAATTTGCCGGCCGTCTTCTCGTCCCTCGAGAAGACCTTGTTCACGAAATTGAAAATGCCTTGAAATTACTGGAGCTAAATAACATGCCGGCATATCTGAAAGCGGATCCCAATGCCGTGCTTTCGCTCATAAGCACTCAATTGTCAAGGCCATTTGGTGTTTCAACAGATGTTATCGAACGGCGCGTGGAAAGAGAAAAATTGTGGCCACCGGATGTTTAGATGCACGGGGAAACGGGGTCACGGGGAAATGGGGTCAGGTCTTGCATTGACATATTATGGTGATATATAGGTTCTTCATGGCTTGACCTCTTCGGATAGAATACCCGGGTTCCCTTATCATGAAGGAGAGAGCGGATCACCTCGGGGTTTATTATTCGATGGTGAGCAGGGCAGTCAAGAGAGTTGGCACAATTATGTTATTACTATAAGGGATGAGGTGTTTTTTATGCAAGGTATACAATATGTTACAGATGAAAAAGGGCAAAAAGTTGCAGTGCAAATTAACCTGAGAAAATTTGGTGAAATTTGGGAAGATTTTTTCGATAATTTACTTTCAAAACAACGTGCAGAGGAACCAAGAGAATCTATTGAATCCGTCAGGGAACGGTTAAGAAAACAAGGCAAGTTGCATGTCTAAATACCTAACAACTTTTTCCCGATCTGCCCGTAAAGAACTGGAAGCTCTCGATTGGAAACTGGTGAATAGGATTTTTCCTAAAATTGAAAATCTTTCTATAGAACCTCGACCTGCAGGTTGTCGAAAATTGGCCGGCAATAAGCATCTCTGGCGGCTAAGAGTCGGTGATTACCGCATTGTTTATTCAATCGATGACAATAATAATCTCGTAGACATCATCGCTGTGCGTGACAGAAAAGAAGCATACAAATAAATGGTTATTGCATAGAGCCCTGAAGATTCCAGTGGGGCGTGGAGTTATCCGGCAACTTTAGAATAATTTGTTCGACCTGACATCATATTTAATCATAATATAAACTGAGTACCGGAGACACCGATGAAAGTTCGCGAGATTCGACTGACCAACTTCAAGGGATTCACTGATGCCACAATCACTGATATTCCTGACTCAGCGCGGCTTGTGTTATTGGTTGGACCAAACGGGTGTGGCAAGTCCTCCCTGATCGACGCTGCCCATACTTGGCATCGGCATCATTGGGCACGCAGTGGGAACTGGGACGAGACCTACCATCACAAGCAAGTGCCTGGCGCAGCCGGAAACTGGCAGAATTCGGTAACACTGACCTTCCACGATCCACAACCCGCCACCGATGACCAGCGCCGGAAGGCTGTCTACGCGCGCTCTGCCTACCGAAACGATCCTGAGTT
>Ga0210031_1000861_pt1 | contig 18233 bp, 11 predicted proteins | sample CryGeyCG2014_080_FD_185455 | JGI IMG/M metagenome (GOLD analysis project Ga0210031, IMG submission 185455) | Groundwater microbial communities from aquifer - Crystal Geyser CG03_land_8/20/14_0.80 (SPAdes) (version 2) | ecosystem: Environmental > Aquatic > Deep subsurface > Groundwater | place... | reverse complement strand
AATTGGTGCAGACTGCTTTGGCATAGCATATCCATTATTAAAACCAGCGATGAAAAACACAAAAGCGGTTATTGATGAATTGAAAATCTTTATTGAGGAACTGAAGGATGCTATGTTTCTTGTTGGTGCAAAAAACATCAGGGAATTAAAGGATAAGACAGTGATTTTGGATTCTTCGGTTTTGTTGGAGTAAAAAATGAAGATTGCTTAGAGGCGTTTAAACAAACTTCTTTTTCCAGAAAATAAATGCAACTACGATACCAAATACTACACCACTAACCAATGCGCCCATAACCCTCTACATTAGATATTGCGTCTGCGTAAGAGAATAATAATTACTGCCAATAAACATACAAAGAGTAATAGGTTTGTCTCAAAACCAGGTATGAATCCACCTGATGGCTCTGAAGGTTTTTTCACTGTTATAATAATTTGTTTTGTGTCCGTGCCACCATTTCCGTCATCAACTATTAACGTTATTGTGTGTGTTCCCTTTGACAGTTTTCTGCTGAATGATGCTGTGTTTCCAATACTTCCATCAATATTGGATGTCCAAGTATAAGTTAGACTATCATTATCTGGGTCATAGGAGCCCGCAGCATCAAAAGGGATATTGTCGTTAGTTGAGAATTTCACATTTTGATCTGGAGAAGTTATTACAGCAACAGGTGCCCTGTTTACGTTTATAATTTCAAGTTTGAATGTTCGCCAAACCACATCTTCTCCATCTGTTACAGTAATATTGATAAAATATGCTCCTGCAGAATCGTAAGATGGAATAAATGAAATTAAGCCCGTTGTCGAGTTAATATCAAATAAAGTTGAGTTATCTGAAAAGATTAGAGCATCACCATCCAAGTCAATACCGTTGATTTGTAATGTGAATAATTGTCCTTCGCACGCAGTTTGGTTTTCTATCAGCTCAATAACAGGTTTTCTGTTTTTATTAAGCACTGTTAACCCCCAACTATGAGATGCGTAATCTTCGCTATCAAAAACAATAACTGTCATATTATAAATCCCTGAAGAAGTATAATTTGTATAAAAAATATAGCTCGTTTGATTTTCTGCTTCCAGATTCGCATTTATGTACCAGAAATACGATAAGTTTTGTCCATCTGGGTCTGTAGCATTAATGGAAAACGTTAGATTCTCAGTTTCATTAATTATAGGATCATACATTGGGGAATAATAGGTAATGTTCGGCAATCTATTAAGATTTCTCACAGTTAAATTCCATGAGTGGGAGGTATTGTAATTAGGATCTGAAACCATTACTGTTATGTTATAAACACCTGCTGAGTTGTAATCTGCATAGAAAGTGTGATTTGTTGTATTCGTAGCAACCAAACTGTTATTCACATACCAAGAATAATTCAATCTTTGATTATCAGGGTCAAAAGCGGTTATGTTGAATGTTATATTTTCAGTCTCACTAATTATTATGTTACTAGTTTCTGGATGTGAATAAGTTATCTCTGGTGAGAAACCAGGACTACGTTTATAGAAAACCTCTGGTGTATCATTATATCTTGTATCCTGCCAAACAACATGAAGAGTAGCATCAACAAGAGCAACAGCTGAAAAGCCAGAAGAGCCCTCAGAGTAAGTCAATCTAATATCATCACCCCAATGATTACCATAATCGCTACTATGTTTATAGTACAACTCACTTGTCTCAGCATCTCTTCCATCTGTCCATACAACAGTTAACCTACTCCCATCTGCAACAATCTGTGGACCACCACATCCTCCCCCTGTAACCTCTTGATCCACCAACTTTACAGGCAAACTCCAATTCTTACCACTATCCTCACTCTCAACAAACCAAATACTATAATATGGTGTACCACCAACCCATTTGTCCTCCCTGCCCACCAAATAAATATGGTTACCCCCTATTTCTACATCATCAACCCACCTATCAAAACTACCAAGTGGTGTTACATTTTTACCAACAGACCAATATTTACCATTGTTCTCAGAATAAGCATAATAAGGAGTACGCCAACCAGAGGATGTTTCCTGATCCCAAAAAACATACACACATGCACCATTCACAGCTATTACTGGACCAGCAGAATTCAAATCATCATCTGTTAACCTTCTCGGATTAGGATCTCCTAACCCGTCCTCCCAGTTCTCTCCATCATCCACACTTCTTTTATAATATATTTCCCCAAAACCAGGAGAACCACCAAAATCCTTAGTCTCCTTCCAAACCACATGAACACAACCACCGTCCACCGCAATACTTGGCTGATAAGACATCATACCATCATCCTCACTCAACAAAACATCAGAACCCCAACTATCCCCATTGTCAAGAGAGTGTTTGTAGTAGACTTCTGCAAGCCCTACTTCATAAACTAGATGAATAGTATTTTCTTTAACAGCAATCTTTGGATTTTCTGTGTAAGGTTGAATGTATGTCATTCTTTTTTCATCAGTCCATGATTTACCCCCATCAGAACTACGTCTATAGAGAAGTGGGTTTTCGTAGACAACATGAACAACTTCTCCATAGGTTGCTATATCTGGTTGTTCACCCCATGTTCCGTCTGTTAAATTACTAAGGAGGATATCCTCACTCCAACCAGCTACCAGAATTTTCACACACCTATGAGATTCAAAAGCCTCTGAGGAGAGTGGTACTACAGCTAAGAGACTAACTATGAACAGTAAGATGATAGTGTATCGAAATCTTTGTGTTTCAACTTTTTTCATCATATATACTATTATTCTTCTGTAATAAAAACCTTTCATGGTTAACTTTATAAACCCGCAAACTGATGAGAAAAAACAATTTGGAGGATTGAAAACATGGATAAAAGAAAGGAGAAATTATCTCAAAGAATAGGTAAGACGGTTGTAGAAATGTTTTGTGTAGTGATGATATGCACCATGGTTATAGGTGCAGTGAATGTATTGGTAGAAAACAGTGTAACAAACAATGTGACAGTAGAACAGAACACGTATATTGTATATGGTTATGTGGAACACCCCTATGTAATGAGACCAGTAGGAAATGCTGCTGTTGTGTTCCAAAACCTGCGGACAAATGAAACAAACATGACATATACTGATGGTGCTGGTTTTTACTCAGCCGACTTAGATTCTATGGGTATAAGCCATGAACAAGGAGATAAAATAAAAATACAAACCTACTATTTACAGTATACGAAAGAGAAAACAGTAAGCATAAGTGGTAACTCATCTCATCAAATAAATGTTAAACTGGAGAATAATAATCATAGAATACCTGGAATGTATGATACAGATTTTAACTTTACTGAACCTGAACTGCCTGATTTTGAAAATTACACATACCCAGAAAATTCAACTAAACATCTTCCGAACTTAACGGTTAGTGGCATTAGTTACGATAAATTAATTCTGGGAAATGAAACAATGCTTAATGTTACAATTAAAAATATTAACAACGAAACTGCGTATAACGTTACTGCCAACGTGTATTACGAAACTAATAATAATTTGTTGCTCGGCATACTAAGTTACGGGAATATTATGCAGAATGAAACAAAAACTAATTCTGTTCTATGGACGCCGACAATACCAGAAATAAATAATCTAAAGATGGTCATTTATGCAGATAATAAGGAAGAAAACATAGTAATTACTGGATTTTACGTAGTGGGCGATTATCCGCTGTACGAAGGACATACAGTAGAACCACCTCATATGGAACCACCTACAGATACGGAGGGAAATTGGATTGGTTCATGGAACATTACTGAGAACACTGTAGTATATAATGAAGATAGAAAATTGTTAGGTGATCTTATAGTTAAGTCTGGGTCTACTCTTACTTTTAAGGAAAACATGAGACTAAGAGTAGCAGGAAATATTACCATCGAGCCAGAAGCGACACTCACATTCAAGAAAAACGTGACGCTGATAATGATGACTCATCCCGATGCGGAAATTGGAATGAGATATAAAATCGAGGTTAAACCTAACGCAGGATTTGATATTTTAGGTGAGAAAGATGCTGGTGTAACAATGATAACAGCACAGGATCAGCAATATCCATTTGAGTTTGTTGTAAAGGGAGGGGTTTTAAGTGTTAAATCAAGCCAGGTATGGTTTACCTATGGGGACAGAAACGATCCTGATAAGCCTGGAGGGATACAACTGTTACCTGGGAGTAACTGCACAATCGAAGATTCTCTAATAACCAGAGGATACACACATAATATTTATTGTGAGAACGGAACCCTTGAAATCAGGAATAATACTACTATAAGTTATGCTGGACGAGGCACAAATACGGCATTCGGCGATGGTGTTAAGGCCGTGAGTGCTTCCAATGTCAGAATTGAAAATGCAATTATAGAAAACAACCCCTATGGAAATGGAAGTTGCTTTTTGTCATCATCAAACTGCAAAATTGTTAATTCATCATTCATTAACAACTCCAGAGGTATTATGCTGAGTTCATCATCAAACATTGACATTGTAAATGTTACAGCAAAAAACAACAGCTGTGGTATCCTAATGTACGGTGATGAAGAGGAAGATGCATCCAATGTTACAGTTTCATCCTGCAACCTAACAAACAATACATATGGTGTAAGCCTGCTGTCTAATGTTAGAGATGTCACCCTCTTCGGGTGTAACATTACACACAACATCTTTGGCGGGGTGAGATGCGGATTGTACTATCTTTACTATCCTGTTGTGGGCATTCCACAAAACATAACAATCTCAAACTGTAAAATAAACCATAATCTTGGGTATGGAGGCATAGTCTTTACTGAGAATACTCATAATAATACTATCATAAACTGCAACTGTGAAAATAACTCAAATGGTTTATATATGTGGCGTTCCTCATACAACCAAGTAAAAAACTGCGTATTTAACACCAGCTTGAATGAGGGAGTTATAGGCTTCTGTTCCACAAACAACACTATTGAAAACTGTAGTGTTTGCTCTAACGGAGACACAGGTATTTGGATATTTGGCCGCCGTATAGTCCATCCCCTTTCAGTAGGAGATAACCAAATTAAAAACTGTGTAATAAAAGGAAACGGGAAAGAAGGAACAATCCGTAACTCAGGCATATGCCTCTGGGTGGCTCCAAGAACTAGTGTATCAAACTGCATAATAGAGTCAAATGGTTATGGAACTGAGTATCTCCCACCCTCCGGGATACATATAAGAAGGAGTGAAAATATTACTGTGGAGAATTGTAATATAACCGACAATAATGGAATACACAAAGATGATTTGGGGGAGGAAACAATAGTTGGATTTGGAGTTTTAGTAGCTAACTCAACATTGAAAATAGTTGATAATAACATCATAAACAATCCAGAAGGTATTCATCTTTTGGATTACTCAAAAGCAGAGATTGTTAACAATAATATAACTTTTGATGAAAACATCTTTGAACTCTACCCAGAGCTTACTTACCCAGGAATTGATCTATGGGGTATAGTATGTGATAATACATCTACTGGTGATTGGGATGTCACAGAAACTGGTTGTGCAAAAAGCGAAATAGCCAGTATTCCTATGCATATGAGATTAGCTGGAAACATAACAGTAGAAACTACTGGGGGTTTACTTTTTAAAAACATAGAAAAGATGTTTGGTTCCACCCATAATGGTGAGTACAATATAGAGGTAAAATCAGATGGAAGCTTTTATGTCTATGATTCTAATCTAACAACAGATGATTTAGACTACAGTTATCTGTTCTGGATTATGGAAGAAGCCACTGCTGTAATAGAAAATACCGAGGTTCATAGATGCGGGTATGATTACAGAGTAGCAGGCATACCCCTTGCATCTCACATGGGAATGCTTGTTAAATCAAACAATGTAAACATACGCAACTCCCGATTTTCAGATAATTACTGCGGTGTCGTCTCCTATGCTGCTAGTTTCCGAGTTGTCAACAGCACAATAACCAACAATCTTTGGCAGGATATTTATCTAGACATGGAATCTAATCTCCGCCTTTTGAATACAACATTTGACAAAACAAAAGCATATTTTAGGGATCCCTACTCTGATCTGTATGTATCATGGTATCTACATCTTCGGGTGGTGGATGAGAATCATATACCTGTTAGTAATGCGGAAGTAAGCATTTATGATGTTTTTTCCACAAATGTTTTTACTGGTGTAACAAACTCAGAGGGAATACTAAGAAACATAGAGCTGAGAGATTACTGGTGGAAAGCCACAGTATCCAAAAATTATAATCCATATATTGTTATAGCAAAAAATGGTTCATTAATTGGATATGAGGTTGTTACCATGAATGAAACAAAAGGAATTAATGTAACAGTTCCAAGTCCACCATTTGTAAGTGTTTCTATCACAAAACCAGAGCAAAATGCAATATGCAAAGGTGTTGTAGAAATATCTGGAACTGCTTCAAGTGAGTTAAAACTTACAAAAGTAGAACTGATTATAAATAATGAGGTAATGGAACAATGGTTTTTTTCTCCTTCCACTTGGAGGTATTATTGGAATACGTACAATGTTAATGATGGATTTTATACTATATCTGCTAAAGCATACGATATTTCTGGGATAACAAACGTTATATCGATAAATGTTACTGTGGACAACCATCCGCCAACCACCACACATGATCTAACAGGAATACCCGGGGAGAATAACTGGTGGCAGAGTGATGTGACAGTAACATTAAATGCCACTGATACTGCTACGGGTGTTAACTACACAAAATATAGATTGAATGGAGGAAGCTGGGAAAGCTACAGCGTGTCTTTCAACATAACAGACGAAGGGAAACACAGTCTTGAATATTATTCAGTAGATAACGCAAACAATGTAGAGCCTGTAGAAGGACCTTTTACAATAAAAATTGATAAAACCCTACCAATCGGCTGGATAATAATAAATGAAGGCAGGGAATACACAAACTCAACAAATGCAACTCTGTATCTGTCCTCTTTGGATAGAACATCAAATGTTTCCAAGATGCGCTTCAGAAATAATACTGGGAATTGGACAGAATGGGAAGATTTTGATATTTTTAAAACATGGAATCTATCTCCGGATGATGGAAACAAGAAAGTAGAGGTAATGTACAGAAATTATGCTGGTTTAGTCTCAGATATATATAATGATTCTATTATATTAGATATGGTGAACGATCCTCCTTTTGCACATGTATGGGTGAGTCAAACATCGGCTGGTGAGGATTCAGTTATTCTATTTAACGCATCTGATTCCTCAGATCCAAATAAGGATGTTCTGACTTTTACTTGGGATTTTGGTGATGGTGCAACAGACACTGGGAATGTTACGGCACATAGTTATTCAAATGCAAGTACTTACACAGTCACACTCACAGCTACAGACTCAGAGGGTGTATTTTCTACAGACACAGTTACTATTGAAATAATAAACATCCCTCCAGTAGCAGATGCTGGTCTTAATCAGACAGTTGGTGTAAACACTCCCATGCTATTCAGCGGTTGTGCATCTATGGATAACATAAGCGATATGCCATCTTTACAATATGCTTGGGACTTTGGTGATGGAGAGACAGCAACAGGAAAAAGTGTATTACACAGTTACTCCACCCCCGGTACATATACAGCAACACTAACAGTTACAGATGATGATCTTGCAACAGGAACAGACACCTGCATAGTAAAAGTAGGCCCTGATCTAACAGTATCAGATATAGTTTGCTCACCAGCGTCTCCAAAGCCGGGGGATACTGTTACTATCACAGCAACTGTTAACAACGATGGAGTGGGTGATACCTCTAATGTGGTTGTTGAGTTCTGGGTAGATGGCGCACAACTAACTGTGAACTCCCAAATATCTGATGACTTTACAGTAGCACAGGGCGACTGGGTGTCAACTGCCGCTCCCGACACAATGCCTGAATGGGAGTGGGGCATAGCTACGAATATTGGCCCAGCAGGTACCACTTGCTGGGGAACAGACCTAGATAATACATACAACAGCAATACTGACTGCGCACTTCTTTCACCTATTTATGATCTAAGCACCGGCACAGGAGCCCTTCTTACATTCCAACACTGGTACAAAACAGCATCAGCTAATGACATGTGTACTGTTGAGGTAAGTGTTGGGGGAGGTGCTTGGACGCAAGTTGGACCAACATTTAAAGGAGATAGTAAGGGATGGGTTACAGACCAAATTGATTTGAGTACTTTTATGGGCAATAGTAATGTTCGCATCAGGTTCCATCTTGTTGATAGTACTACACCACCCACAGTAGATGCAGGCTGGTATATCCAAGCAGTAACTGTTAGTATAGATGGCACCTCCCCCGTAATATCTTCAATACCTTCAGGAGGAAGCGAGGCTGTAAATGTTGAGTGGACCCCGACAGTTGCTGGCGATTATACTATAACAGTGAATGTGGATCCAGCAAATAATATAGCAGAAGCAGATGAAACAAATAATCAGGCAACTTGTAGTGTAGCCGTTGGTATCGCAAAGGTTGCATTCGCTGTGACTGGGGGCATAACCGAAGACTTCTCTAGTGTAAACGTCACATTCTTAGGAATAGAAATATACAGCCCCCTGTTAGGATGGATAACGGTGTCAAACGAAACAAAAACCCTAGATGTTTTGTGGCTTTGTGAACATAATGAAAGTGAGCTTATTGGTATGGCTACTATACCATTTGGTAGTTACACAAAGTTTAGATTGTTCATAGAAAGTGTGACTGCTGTGGAGAAGGACACTGGTGAAACAGTATTGTTCCAAGTGCCTTCATACATGTTTGAATACGATTACAGCCTTTATGCAGACTTTGGTGAACTAGCAACCGCTACTATACATCTTGACCTAAAAAAATCAATATCACTAGTTGATGAAAACTACCGGTTTACACCAGTAGTTGAAAAGATAGAAGAGGAACATGAGTCATTATTCACTATGGAATTAACACCAGCATGCTATGTGGCAAAACCTGGTGAAACTAAAACATACACTGTAACAATACACAACACCTACGCTAAGACAACCACATATGAGATTAGTATTTTAACAGAAATAAACACAACATGGATAACACTTTCAGCATCGAATGTTACTATACCCTCACAGAGTAGTGCGAATGTCTCTCTGGAGATTACTCTACCCTCAGACCTTGCTCTAATGCAAAATGTAACTTATCTTTTTGAGGTAAAAGTAAAATCTGATTATGCAATACTCTCAGTTATCACAGAGTTTTCTCAAACAGCTAAAGGAAGACTAACAGTGAGTGCAACAAAAGAAAGCAAAATTATATACATAATAACAGAGACAGATAGTTTGATTGCAACTTTAACAGGAATGGACATGCCTCAAGGTATAAAAAACAGCTTAATGTCTAAGCTAGAAGAGGCAAAAGAAAAACTTGAAGATGCTTTAATACAACTGTTAGAAGGCGATGAAAATGATACAAATGATAAACTTGAAGATGTAAAAGAGGATATTATTGGCTTTGTTAATGAGGTTGAAGCACAGCGTGGGAAAAAGGTTAGTGAAGAGGATGCAGATACACTCTCAACTGCTGGGCAAACACTAATAACTCATATTGATGAAACAATAGATACACCCATTTAACCAACTGGAAAGGGATTAGTATGAGCATTTATGAAAGAGAGCTTAAAGGGGTATTGCAGGGAAATAAAAAGGTTTTGGAAAATATGATAAAATCCTGCGATGGAAACATAAAAAAAATATTTGGTAAGACATGTGAAAAGCCATTTATTGTTATAAGGGCTGCTGGCTCGTTTGGCATAGACCTTGTTGCTGTAAGGGAGGATTTTTCTTTTCCAATAGAAGTGAAAGCATCTGTTGATGATGTTTTTCATTTCAGCGATGACCCTAGGCTTACAGAGCAGGTTGAGGCATTAAGAAAAGAATGCTCAAATGCCGGTGTGATACCAATATATGCTTTTAGACTGAAAAGAATGAGAGGCGATCCCTGGAGAATTTTTACATTGAACGTTGATAACATCAAAGGCAGAATAAAGCTTTTTTATGAAAGGCTCCCAAAACTTGAAAAAACAGCTTCTGGAAATTATGTGATGAGATGGGAACATGGTATGCCGTTGCACAGGTTCATTGAGTATCTGTGCTGAAACTATTTTTTGCTTCCGCCAGTTCTTTCTCAATCTTCTCAAGCCATCCTTTTGCCCCTATCTTTTCAGAGAGGTTCTTAGCCTTCATCAGGTAGTCAAGCATTTCTTTTTTATCACCCTTGTCCTTATAGAGTAGGGCGAATTCATAGTATATTTCTGCAAGATCAAACGGCATATTTATTTCCTTGAGTATTTTTATGCAGTCCTGGGAATATTTTATGGCTTTCTCCCAGTCTTTTTTGAACCTGTATATTAGCCCATAGTTATGGTATGAGGCAGCAATCATGTATTTTTCATCAAGTTTTGTGAAAATCTTTAATGCTCTGTCGCAATAATCCTTTGCCATGTCCAACTCCATTTTTTTGGCGTAGCATTCACTGCTGTTGCTCAATCCAAATCCCATCAGTCTAACATAACCTGTTTTTTCCGCCATCTCTATCTGCTTTTTGTAGTACCAGATTGCCTCATCATATTTTCCTTCAGCCCTGTAGATTTCGCCAATATTGTTGTATGCTGCTGTCATTGTATGAAAATCCCCATGTCTTCCTGATATATCTATACTTTTTTGTAGATATTCTATACCCTTTTCTTTTTCTCCCTTCTCGGAATATACTGTGCCAATCCTCAGATTTGCATAAGCAATCATCCCTGGATCATTTATTTTTTTACCATATTCCATGATTTTATTGAAATAATCAAGTGATTTGTCAAATTCTGCTTTTCTCCAGTGCACATACCCTATGTTTTTGTACGCTTCACCCATGCCTCGGGCATCATTGTTTTTTTCCGATATTTTTAGTCCTTTCTCAAAGTTTTTTATCGCCTCATCCCATTCATTTCTTTCAGATTTAATTTCACCAATCTTTATGTAGGACTTTGCTTCTTGTTCCTCATTTTTTATCTCCCTGCTTATTTTTGCAGCGTTCTCATATTGTTGCAATGCAGGATCCCATTCACCAGTAACCCTGTAGATATCACCAAGATTTAAGATTGCATCTGCATTTTTTCCCTTGTTCTCCAATGTGGAGTCAAGTTTTTCTAAACTATCCAATGCTATTTTATAATATTTCATAGATTCATCAAATGCAAGAGCATCTTTTGCTTTTTTCCCGGCCATCATAGAATAACAAAGTGTTTTCTCATACTCATCCGTGTTGACAAAATGTCTAACAACATCATAAAGGACAGTGTCAATGTTGTCTTTGTAAATTTTTTCCATGTTTTCTGCTATTTTCTTATGAAGCCCTCCTATTTCATTTTGTGTCATTCTATGGTATATTATCTCCTGCATCATAGGGTGGGTGAATGTATAAATCCCGTCCTTTGTTTCATCTCTGAATATTATTCGCATATTTACAAGTTCGTCTAGTGATTCTACAAGTTTCTCCTCATCTATATGTACTATATCTCCTAGGATGTCTTCCTGGAATCTATAACCGATTGCTGATGCTGCTTCCAAGATTTTCCTGCTGTTTTCATCCAATTTATCAATGGTTTTGTTAAAAACACCCTTGATTGTTTCCGGTGTTTTCAAAAGGGAAAAGTCTTTTACAACCCATTCATCATTTTCCACATAAGCAACCCTGCTCCCTATCATGGATCTAACTATCTCATCGACAAAAAGGGGATTCCCATCTGTTTTTTCATAAACAAAATCAATTAAATGAAGGGGTACGTCATCCCTGCCTGTCATAGATTTTATCATCCTGGAAACACTGTCCCCGTTTAGTCTTTTTAGATCAATTGGAATAAACATTTTATCTTTTTCCATAAGTTGAATGGTTTCAGAATGCTTTCCCATTCTGGTGAGATTCAGCGTTTCAAGAGAATATGCGCAACACAGCATTATGTGTGAGTCACCTATACCCCTCATCAGATAATGTAAGAGGAACAATGAAGATTCATCTGCCCATTGTAGATTATCTAAAAAGATTACTATTGGTTTTCTACCAGAGATTCTAAGTATGAGGCTGTAAATGTTCTCAAAAATTCGTTCTTTCTCATCTCTAAAACTTGCGGATATTTCTTCTTTCTTTGTTATCCCAAATGCTTGAGAGAAAGCACTCATTATAGGCACCATTTTCAAAATGCTCAATGGTGTTTCCTCAATGATTTTTTTAATGTTTTCTCCTGATGCAATAGTTTGAAAATAATTTGTTAAGGCATCAATAAACGGAGAGTAGGGTTTTATGCTTCCATACTGCAGGCATTCACTTTTCAAAAAAAGCATTCCTTTTGAGAAAACATATCTTTCAAATTCCCAGGCAAGCCTTGTCTTGCCAACACCTGCTTCCCCCCTCAGAAAAACCGCAATTCCTTTTTCGTTAATGACATTTTCCATATTTTTTCTCAGTTCTTTTAATTCTTCATCCCTGTTTACAAACTCTGACTGGTTTTTTAACTGAAACATTTTTCTCACCCTATTTTAGTTCTATTGTTTCCTCCCTGCCAGGACCCAATGAAACAATCCCTACTGGAACCTTTGAGGAAGAAGAAATAAAATCAAGATACTTTTTCATGTTGTCAGGTAATGCATTGTATCCCTTTTTTACAACCTCTTTCCAGTTTTTTTCTTCCCATCCATTGAACTCCTCACAAACAGGCACACATTTTTCAAGGATTCCTGGATTGGCAGGAAAATCATTTATTATTCTATCACCATAGTGGTATGCTTTGCATATTTTCAGTTTTTTAATTCCGCTTAGAACATCCATCTTTGTTACAGCAAGAGAGGTGAAACCATTAATTCGGCAGGCATAGTTCACAACAACCATGTCAAGCCATCCGCATCTTCGCGGCCTTCCTGTTGTTGTACCATATTCGCCCCCTCTATCCCTGATGTGTTTGCCAGTTTCATCCTTCAATTCTGTTGGCAGAGGACCCTCACCAACCCTTGTCGTATATGCTTTCACAACACCGATTATCTCTTTTATCTTCAAAGGAGATATTCCTGAGCCTGTGCATCCACCGCCAGCAGTTGTGCTTGACGATGTGGTAAAAGGATATGTTCCATGGTCTATGTCCAGATGTGTGCCCTGCGCGCCCTCAAGCAAAACATTTTTTTTATCATCAAAAGCCCGAGCGATGATTAATGAGGTGTCAGCAACATATTTCTTTAATTTTTTTCCATATTCCAGATATTCTTTCAATATTTCATCATTTGACAGTACTGTATCTTCTCCAAAAGCCTGGAATATTTTTTGTTTTATCGGAATAATAGTTCTTAATTTTTCTTTTAGCGCTTTTTCATCGGTTAAATCTATCATCCTGATGCCGTATCTTGAAATTTTATCAGAATAGCACGGTCCTATGCCCCTTTTTGTTGTTCCTATTTTCTTTCCCCTGAGTTTTTCCTCAGCGGAGTCCATCATTTTATGGTAAGGCATTATCACATTTGCTCTTTCACTAATTAATAAATTAGGCGTAATACCTTTTTTTAATAGGCTTTCAATTTCATCAATCAAAACCTTTGGGTCAACAACAACACCATTACCTATGATAGATTTTTTTTCAGGATGCAGAACACCTGAGGGAAGCAGATGAAACTTGAATTTTTCATCCTTAACAACAATGGTGTGCCCAGCATTTGTTCCACCCTGGAATCTCACTGTCACATCAGCTTTCCCAGCAAAGTAATCTGTGATTTTCCCTTTTCCTTCATCACCCCACTGGGAGCCAAGAATCATCGTTGCAGGCATATTTAGCAAATAGGCATAATAGGTTAAAAGTTTTTTCTTCGGTAAATTTATAATATAGAATAACATTTCATAGTTGATGTCAAAAAAGATTTGGGGAATAATTGTTGCAATAGTCATAGTAATATCGTCGGTTGCAGCATACTGGTACATCCAGGAAAAGGAAGAAAAAGGGAAAGTAATAATGAAGGTTATAGTTGGAGACCATATTGAAGTTAATTACACTGGCAGATTCACTAATGGAACTGTTTTTGACACAAACATAGAGTCTGTGGCAAATGATAATAGCACACCAAAGTCTTATTCATTTAGCCACTCATCATATACACCGCTCATGTTCACAGTAGGCTCTGATGAAAAGATTGATGGATTTGGTGAGAACATGCCGGATATGTCTGATGAAATGATTCAATATTTTAATGGGTGTTTACTAAACATGAGCAAAGGAGGAAAAAAAAATATAACCTTCACTGCTGAGAATGGGTATGAGATTCATGAAGATTTGTTTATAAAAATAAACAAAACACAGTCTATTCCATTGTATGAAACCATTTCATCCCAAAGATTCCATGAGTTGTATCCCGGGGAGATCCTAAATGAGACAGTATCATTCAAACATTATTTCTGGGGATGGAATGCAACAATTGAATGGATAGATGGAGACAATGTGACGATAAGAAATAATCCTGAAAATGACTCAATGATAAATGTGTTCGGTTGGAATTCAACGATAATAGAAATAGACAACAGTTATAATGGTGGTGAAGGAAGAATCCTTTTGCAGCATAATCCTGCAGGAAATATCACCATAGGTAAAGAGAAAACAAAATTCCTCATGATTGATAATGGAGCACTAAATTATGTTGTTTCACAGATCAACATTGGGAACTCATCTGTCAGCGACATAGGCATAGTTTCACGGGTGGATACTGGCACATTCACAATTGATTACAATCCTGAAGTCGTTGGAAAAACATTAATTTTTGAGGTAACAATTATTAGCATAAGCAGAGGGTGATAGCATGTATGCAGTGTTTAGTGTGGAAAAAAACAATATTGGAAAAGCAGATGAGATTTTGAAAGACGATGCAGTGAGCAGACAGAGTATTGCTATAAGGGATGCATCCGCGCTCGGAGTAGATAGCGAAAACAGATATATTTTGATAGAGGGAAACGAGCAGGCAATCAAAAGGGCTGAGGAACTATTTAAAGGAATAGAAGAAAAACTTGCTGAGAAAGAAATAGGAAAGGGTGTTAAAATAGAGTCTGGAGAAGAATTCCCAGAGGCGACTGAGAAAAAAGCAGAAGAAGTACCCAAGAAGGAAATAGGGAAAAAACTACCTGAGAAAAAGGCAAAGGAAATCTATGATAAAATAAAAAAGGAAGAGGAAAATGTTGCTGAGGGCGTAGGATTCATATTTGGGGAGTAATCACAGCCCTTTCTTCATCATATAATCTACAAGGTCAATTAATCTATAAGAATATCCTATTTCGTTATCGTACCATGCAACAACTTTTACCAGGTTTCCAACTGCCATTGTAGAAAGCGCATCCACTATACTGGAATTTTTATTTCCCTTGAAATCAATTGACACCAGTGGCTCATCCGCAACATCAAGTATGCCTTTGAGCTTGACTTTTGCAGCAGTGCGAAATGCGCTGTTAACCTCTTCCGCAGTTACCTCCCGCTTCAGTTGTGTGACTAAATCTACAGCAGAAACCGTAGGCATTGGGACGCGCATTGCAAAACCATCGAACTTCCCTTTTAGTTCTGGAATAACAAGACCTGTTGCTCTTGCAGCTCCAGTTGTCGTAGGTATCATAGAAATTGCGGCTGATCTCGCTCTGCGCAGGTCCTTATGCGGCGCGTCCAAAAGCTTTTGATCCATTGTGTACGCATGCACAGTAGTCATCAAAGCGTTCACTATACCGAAGTTCTCGTTTAATATTTTTGCTACAGGCGCTAAACAGTTCGTCGTACAAGAAGCGTTTGAAATAATAAAATGTTTCTTCGGGTCGTATTTGTCTTCATTCACGCCTATTACAATAGTGATATCTTCGTTTTTCGCAGGCGCAGAAATAATAACCCTTTTCGCTCCTGCGGTTAAATGTGCTTTCGCTTTTACAGCATCTGTAAACAAGCCTGTTGATTCTATAACAATATCTATTTGTAAATCCTTCCACGGCAACATGGCTGGGTCTTTCTGCGAAAGAACTTTTACTTCTTTACCATTAACTATTATTGAATTCTCAGAACTCTCTACCTTCCCATCAAATATTCCGTAAACCGAGTCGTATTTGAACAGGTGCGCAAGTGTTTTTGCATCTGTAATATCATTTATAGCAATAACATCTACACCTTTTTTTTCAATTGCAGCCCTGAATGCAAGTCTACCTACCCTGCCAAATCCATTTATTGCCACTTTTACATTCATTTTATCACCAAAAGCAAATAAGATTATGAGGATTTAAGTTTTACCTAACACATATTTCCTGCCTGTTTATAAATCACCCGTACATCTGCGGTGTAAGTTTTGGTTCTGCAGCAGGCTTTGATTTCTCCCTCAATACTCTCAGATAGTTTTCTATTCTTTCAGCCTCCTTGTACAATGGTTTCACATCAATTTTTATTGATGGAATGAGTCTGTCAACAACCTCAATGATTTTTGCTGCAGCCCTAGCATCAGGCATCCCTGTGTTCACTTCAGCCAGTAAAGATATTACATCAAAGTTCGCCCTTCTACCCTCATTTAACAGCACGCCTGCAACACCTGTGACTATACCTGTTTTAAGCTGGTTTATGTGATATTTTTTCATATCAGCCCTTGCCTTGTCAGTACTTCCAACACCATAAACATCTAGTTCCTCTGCCTCAGGTTTTTCTGTTGGAATACCCTCGGGTATAATAATCCTTCTGCATTTATGTTTTATTGACCAGTCAAGAACTATTTTTGCGAGCGCCCTTGCAAGATGCGGCGGTGGCGTGAACTCTGACAAAAACACTACAACCTTTTTGTTTTCATCCGCGTATATTCGTGCAGGAAACTTTGGTTTGTTTGCATAAATCATTGAAACTGGTGGGAAGTCAGATGAGTCTAAAACACTTATCTGGTCCAGCTTAAGCTCACCAATGAGATAGTTTGCTGCAATCGTGCTCACCAGCCCAACTGTTGGAAAACCATCTACAACAGTGGCACCCTTAACATCCATGTCCTTGAATTTGTGTATTGTAATCTCAACCATATCCCTTAATCTATCTGTCGGTATTTAAATGTATAGAAAATAATGTCTTATCTGAAACATATATCCGTTTGATGAGAGTTATCATTAACTGCGCAATGTCTGTAGATGGAAAAGTTGCGCTCCCTTCAAGGGTTCAGACGAAAATATCAAATGAGGAGGACATGAAAAGGGTTCATCTGCTGAGAAATGAATGTGATGCTGTTCTTGTTGGGATAAATACAATAATTTCTGACGACCCGAAACTTACTGTGAATGAAAGGTGTGTTAAAAATCCAAGGAAACCTGTGAGAATTGTTCTTGACTCAAAACTCAGAATACCTGATAATGCGAATGTTTTGGATGGAAGCGCATCAACTATTATTGCAGTAACAGATGGATATTCAAGAAAAATAAAGAATGCAGAAATTATTGAGTGTGGAAAATACAGCGTTGACTTAAAAAAACTTTTAAGAATCCTGGACGAGAGAGGTATTAAAAAACTGCTTGTTGAAGGGGGCAGCACAACTATCTGGTCATTCCTGAATCAGAGACTGGCTGATGAACTTATGGTGTTTGTTGGCTCTGTTGTTATCGGTGGAGAAAAATCACCAACGCCTGCAGGCGGGGAGGGTGTGAAATCTTTTGAGGAAATCCTTCCATTAAAATTAATTGATGTTAAAAGAATAGGTGATGGTGTTCTGCTGCATTACAGAGTGGTAAAATGAAGTTTGTTGCTGATATCATGCTTGGTAGACTTGCAAGATGGATGCGCCTCCTGGGATTTGATGTTCTTTACCCTGACACATCTGATGATAAAGAACTGCTGAAGTTTGCGGGTGAAAGAATTATTCTTACAAGGGACAAAGACTTGGGAAAAAAGAAAAACGTTCTCCTGATTAAAAGTGTGAATGTCAATGAGCAGCTGAAGCAGGTGGTAAATGAATTAAATTTAAAGATAAGCAGGCCTCTTTCAAGGTGCTCAGTCTGCAACAAGATTTTGATTGAGGAGGAAAAAAAATCTGTAAGAAATCTTGTGCCTGAAAGGATTTACAGCAGCCATAATATATTTTGGAGATGCCCTGGTTGCGAAAGAATATACTGGAAGGGAAGTCATTATGACAAAATCATGGATACGGTTTCGCGCTTGAAAAGCAAATGACAAAACTTTTATACTGAGAAACCATTAAAAATATTG
>Ga0210031_1000854_pt1 | contig 18305 bp, 15 predicted proteins | sample CryGeyCG2014_080_FD_185455 | JGI IMG/M metagenome (GOLD analysis project Ga0210031, IMG submission 185455) | Groundwater microbial communities from aquifer - Crystal Geyser CG03_land_8/20/14_0.80 (SPAdes) (version 2) | ecosystem: Environmental > Aquatic > Deep subsurface > Groundwater | place... | reverse complement strand
AAGTGCTCTACGCCCTAGCCGAAGACAAAAAAATATCCGAGGAAACGCTCTTTAACAAGGATTTTTTGTTTAACATTGAGAAAAAATTCTTAAAATTAAAAAGAAAGGGTACCCCGCCATTAACCACTCACGATTTGGTTAGCCAACAAGACGCTATTTTAGATGCCTTGCAAGCGGCTGGCATAGACAATAAACCCGAGGATAAAGTTAAAGCGGTTTTTTATCCTATTTACCTTTCTGGCCACGACGGCTTAACCAATCTTACTTACGAAGAATTTCTAAAAGGCGCTCACTTAGGAGTTTTCCCGTCGTTTTACGAGCCCTGGGGTTATACTCCTTTGGAAACCGCTGGCTTTGGCGTACCATCAATCACTAGCGACCTTACCGGATTTGGCCGAGCTTGCCAAGAACACATTAAAAACAAAAAATACCCTGGTATTTTTATCTTAAAAAGAACTGGCAAAAAAGACGAGGAAGTTGTTGATTCATTAGCCAATACTTTGTTTGATTTCGCGCAATACCAACGCAAAGAAAGAGTAGAAAACAAAATGCGCGCCAAAGATCTTTCTGCGTTTTTTGGCTGGAAAAAATTAGCCGCTAATTATTTTAAGGCCCATAAAATGACGCTCCAAGAACGCGAGCCATAAGCGAAGCGCGATTGGCTAGCGGGATTTTACCCCGTGAAGTAATTTCAATTTTTTCAAAATTAAAATTGAAATTTGCAAAGCAAATTTCTACTTCACAGGGTGTAAAAACTCGTAAATTCGTCGCTTCGCTCCTCATTAACGATTTCTAACATGAAAATAATTCACTATTTTAACGAAAATAACCGGGTAGTTAAAACCGTAGAAAAGCAAAATGGTTTTTTATTAACTAATCTTTTGGGCGGATATTTTTGGCTGGCTGAAAAGCCATTCAGCCGCTATCAGGGATGGTTTTTTACTCCCAGCCGGCTGGCTGGCAATAAAATTTTTCGCGTTCTTGAAAATATTGAGATAGAGGGAGGGGCAGATGTTAGTGAAATAAAAAATAATTTTTGGCAAGTAGAGAGAAAGAGGGGAGAAACCAACGAAACATTTTTCACGCCGTCATTCTTAAATGTTTTAGTTTATGAAACAACTTTGCCCAGCGACATTAAACTATTTTTTGACGCCAAAGAATCCTACGACAACCAAAACAGCGCGGCTTACGAAATCTTTGAACAAGCTGGCCTGGTGGTGGTAAAATGCCAAACAGTTGATGAGGCAATGAAAGAATTTTTTGTAGCCATCAAGGCCGACACCGCCACCCACGAAAGGCCCAACCAATGGGTAACCCGCGACTACACTTTTGACAAAAACCGCCATTCGGCTCCCTTTGAACGGTCGGTTTATTTGGCCTTAAAATTCAAAAACAGCCAGCGGTTGGTTTTAGCAGCGGCTCAAACCAAAGACCAAGCCATAGAGCAGGCGCAATTCGGCGCTAATCATTTAAGATCGCTCAAAAAGAAAGCGGTTCGGGAAATAAAAAATCTTTGGCCATTTTTTAATCGCCCCAAGATCAAAGATTCAGAATTAAGATTGGCCTATCTTTGCGCCAAAAACTCTCTTAGAAGCTGTTTGGTGTTTGACGAAAAGAAAAAAATCAAAGGGCTTTATGCTGGCCTGCCTTGGTTTTTTCAATTTTGGCAAAGAGATGCCGCTCTTTGCCTGCCAGCCCTCAAAATGCTCAATAAGCCCGCCAGCCAGACAATTTGGCATAATCTTATTAGAGATATTATTAGGGGTGAAAAAAACAATTCAGCAGAAGATGGTTGGGGCTGGGCTATTAAGCGAGCTGATATTTTTCAACAATGGCATAGAAAGTTTTTATTAACAGCTATACAAGAGTTTGAAAAATCAGTCAGCCAAAATTTATTCTGGCACGGTCAAAAAGCCACCTGGATGGACACAGTTGACCGTTACCCCGCAACTATTGAATTGCAAACTCTTTTTCTGGCCGCTTGCCGCATTGCTTCCAAAAATTTTGAATTTTGGCGCAAAAAATTCTTTTATGATAATTTAGAAGACGACAGCCATATTTTAATCAAAGAAAAATTTTGGAATGGCCAAGCATTGGCTGATGGTTTTAATGGCCAATTGGCAGACCTCACTGCTCGGCCCAATGTTTTTCTGGGCTATCATAGCTATTCTCAACTTTTAACTAAGGGTGAGTGGGAAAAATGCTTCACCAATCTTTTGCCCCGCCTTTGGTTGGACTGGGGCGGCCTGTCAACCGTTGATAAATACAGCCCGACCTTCCATAACGAGCACAGCGGCGAAACCCCAATTAGTTATCATCAGGGCGATAGCTGGTTTTTCATTAATAATTTAGCCGCCTTGGTTTTGGCCAAAATCAACCAAAAAAAGTTTAAGCCCTACATTGAACAAATCATCAAAGCCAGCGCCCAAGACATTCTCTGGCAGGGAATAGTTGGCCACCATTCAGAACTAAGCTCGGCCCGCAGTTTGCAAGCCGAGGGTTGCTTATGCCAGGCCTGGAGCTCGGCCCTCTTCCTTGAACTTCTACAAAAATTATACTAGGCAATGTCTTAGGGCAGACCTAATACAAGCTTGTATTAGGTCTGCCCTAAGACACTATACCATTTTATATGTGCGGCATATTTGGTTATATTGGCTTTCAAAAAGCAACACCCCTGCTTGTTAACGGCTTGCGAAAATTAGAATACCGCGGTTATGACAGCGCGGGTATTTGTTTATTAGAGCCCAACAAACTAAAAACCATCAAAGCCAAAGGCAGGGTAGGAGAGTTGGCGCGAAAAGTGGACAACGAAATTCTACCCGCCACCATAGGCATTAGCCATACCCGTTGGGCCACGCACGGCGAGCCTTCCGAACGCAATGCTCATCCTCACTTGGATTGCCAAGAAAAAATCGCCGTAGTTCACAACGGCATTATTGAAAATTACCAAGCCCTTAAAAAACTTTTAGAAAAAGAGGGCCATTGTTTTCTTTCCGACACTGATACCGAGGTTGTCAGCCATTTAATTGAAAAATTTTGCCTAAATAACAATTTTGAAGAAGCGGTTTTGAAAACCCTGGCGCTTTTAGAGGGCGCTTGGGGCTTGGCTATTTTGAAGGCGGGCGAAAATAAAATTATTGCCGCTAAAAAGGGCTCTCCGTTAATCTTGGGCATAGGCAACAATGAAATGTTTTTGGCTTCGGACGCTTCAGCCATTCTTGAACACACTAAAAAAGTGGTCTATTTCAATGATGGGGAAATGGTTGTCATAGACCAAAAAGGCTTTTTAACAAAAATGGCTAACGGAGACATCGTTAAAAAAGAAATTCAAGAGCTAAAATGGGATGTCGGCCAAATTGAAAAAGCTGGCTTTAAGCATTTTATGCTCAAGGAGATATTTGAACAGCCCCAAGCCATCGCCAACACCTTGCGGGGCCGAATCACTGACAACGAAGTGAAATTATCTATTGATATTGATCCAGCCAGCATTAAAAGAATTATTATGGTGGCTTGCGGCACCAGTTTTTATTCCGGGCTAATCGGCAAACATTTATTTGAAAAAATTTGTCGTTTGCCGGTTGAAGTAGAATATGCCTCGGAATTTCGCTACCGGGACCCGATTATCAATAATAATGACTTGGCTATTGCCATCTCTCAATCAGGCGAAACCGCCGACACCTTGGCCGCCCTAAACGAGGCTAAGCGAAAAGGAGCAAAAACATTGGGCATTATTAATGTAGTGGGTTCAACTATCTCGCGCGAAGTTGATAGCGGTATTTATTTGCACGCCGGGCCAGAGATTGGCGTGGCCTCCACCAAGGCCTTTACTTGCCAAATAACCGCTTTAGTTTTGCTGGCGCTATACTTACAGCAAGAAAAAAACGCGCAAATTGATAAAAACATCATCAAAGAGTTGAAACTAATTCCCGAAAAAATCCAACAGGTTCTCAATCAAGCCGAGCTGGTCAAGGCCTTGGCCAATTTTATAAAAAATAGCTCTAACGCCCTATTTCTTGGTCGGGGGTTTAGCTATCCAGTTGCTTTGGAAGGCGCCTTGAAACTTAAAGAAATTTCCTATATTCACGCAGAGGGCTATCCGGCCGCGGAAATGAAACACGGGCCCATTGCCTTAGTTGACGAAAATATGCCGGTGGTATTTATCGCCACCAATGATCAAACCTATGAAAAAATCTTGAGCAATATGCAGGAAATAAAAGCCAGAAACGGTAAAATCTTGGCCATTGTTAATCCAGGCGATATTCGAGCAAGCCAGTTGGCCAACTGGACGATAGAAACGCCCAAAACTATTGACTTGTTATCACCAATAGTCAATGTGATTCCCTTACAGCTTTTGGCCTATTATGTGGCCGACGCCAAGGGCATTGATGTAGACAAGCCGCGCAATTTGGCAAAATCCGTCACCGTAGAATAGAAACAAACCATTGTTTAATTCGTGCGATCGCACGAATTAAACTACGGCTTAAGTTTATGATAAAAATTCAATCATTAAACAAAAAAGATCTGTTTGAAATAGCCAGAATTGCCAACCAGTGTTTTAAGGGCTATGGCAGTTTGGCTGGCGCTAAAAAGTGGCTAATTTGCAATTTTAGCGCTTTTCCGCGAACGCAATATTTTGTGGCCAAAGAAAAAGACGAAATTTTGGGCTATATTTTGTGGCTGGAAAAAGGCGGTTTTAGAAAATCAGCGGTTTGGGAACTGGAGCAAATCGCGGTTAAAGAAACAGCCCGAGGCAGGGGAGTGGCTTCGTTTTTGATTGAACAATCGCTAAAAAAGATTTTAGATTATCTAAAAAAACGCAGCGCGAAACTAAAAATAGTTGAGGTAACCACTGGCACCGAAAATCAAGCCCAGCGGCTCTATCAAAAAACCTTAGACGCCCAGCCCGAAGCCATCATTAAAGACCTCTTCCGCGGCGATGAAGTCATCATGATAGCTCGCTTTAGCTAAAAATTTTAGCTAAAACTGAAAAAATCATCTCTGCCATTTTGTTTCAAAAAGTGTCCGATCGGGGGATAAGTAAATTAATTTGGTTGGCGCGATTTGGGTTTTTGCTTGCTCTGAACTCGCCGAAAGAGTAAAATAGGGCAATATGAAAATACATTTTATTGGTATTGGGGGCATTGCCATTTCGGCTTTGGCCAATATCTACCAACAAAAAAGGCATACTGTTGCGGGCTCGGATGCCGAGGCCTCGGAAATCACCGAAGAGCTAAATAAACAGGGGATTAAGGTTTTTATTGGCCACAAGGCCGCCAATGTCACTAAAAATATTGATTTAGTTATTTATTCCGAGGCGGTGCCGCAAAATAATCCCGAGCTAAAAGAAGCGCGACGGCTGAAAATTCGCTGTTCGTCGGGGGCAGAGGCCCTGGCTGAATTGAGTCGTGACTATTTTACCATTGCGGTTTCGGGTATGCACGGTAAAAGCACTACCGCCTCCATGATTGCCCAAATTTTAATTAAGGCTGGACTTGACCCGACATTTGTTATTGGCACCAAGCCGGGCTTTCGTCTAGGCAAAGGCAAGTATTTAGTTATTGAAGCCGACGACTACCAAGCCAAGTTTTTGCATTACCACCCGGATATTTTGGTTTTAACCAATATTGAGGAGGAGCATATGGACTTTTTCAAAAACTTTTCTCACATAAAAAAAGTTTTTACCCAATATTTAAGACAAGTTAAAAATTTTATTATTGCTAATGGAGACGACACGGGCGTGAAAAAAGTTTTAATTTTCAATTTTCAATTTTCAATTTTCAAACCAAAAATAAATTTTTATTCATTAAAAGATGCGGACGCGGAAAAGTTAAAAAAAATCCTGCAGGTGCCCGGAAAACATAATATTTCCAATGCTTTAGCTTCGTTGAATACAGGGCGATTGTTGGGTATTAACGATAAGATTACTTTGCAAGCGCTTAGCGAATATAAAAGCGTTTGGCGTCGCTTTGAAGAGTTTCCTTTTAAGATTAAAAACTTAAAATTAAAAATCATCTCTGATTATGCCCACCACCCCACGGAAATAGCCGCCACCTTGCAGGCCTTGGCGGAAAAATATCCCAAGCAAAAAAAGTGGGTGGTTTTTCAACCCCACCAATATCAAAGAACTTTTTATTTATTTGATAATTTCGTAAAAACCCTTCGCCAAGCCAAGAATAAATACGGCATAAATAAACTAATTATTACTGACATTTACACGGTAGAAGGCCGGGAAAGCCAAACCATTAAGCAAAAAGTAAGCAGCCAAAAACTGGTTAAAGCCATCAATAAAAAATGGGCTGTTTATCAGCCCGAGGCCTCTTTGGCTAATTACTTAAAAACCAATGTCGGCCAGTGGCAAGTAGCAGCCATCTTAGGAGCGGGCAGTGTTTACAAGGCAGCCGATCAATTAATTAAAGTTTTCCACAAATTAGAAATTGACGAAAAAAATCAAAAGAGTAAAATAAAACAATAATTTAAAAATTAGCTAAAAGGTCCGCAAGAACATTTATTTATATCATTATGAGCACACTTATTATTGCTTTAATCGCGCTGTTAGTAGTTTTAGTAGTTGTTTTAATAGTTGTTAAGTCCAAAAAGAAGGGGGGCAAAGCGGTCATGGCCAAACCACAACCGCCAGTACAGCCAGGAGGACAAAGCTAAATAATCTCCAAAAAGGGGTCTAAACACAAAAGAGGGCTTTTATGTCCTCTTTTGCATTCTTAAAAAACCCGCTGTTTAATTCTTGCGATCGGCCTAAATTAAACTACGGCTTTATTTTAATTCAAACAACTTGAATAAACTAACCAAAAGCATTAAAATAAAATAATATCCAAATTAAAATGCGGTATAACCCATAAAATAAAAAAAATGAGGGAAGGTGAACCAAAAAACGAACCAAACGGACAAAAATATCTAAATCTTTTATATATGAAGTTTAGAGATAGCGATCCGTTATAACATTTCAACTACAATAATTCATGGACATAACACAATTTTTAAAAAATTGGTTTTCGCTCAAGCTATTGCTTTATTTAAAAAAAAGCAATATTATTTTCAAACAACGAAAATTATGGTGGTGCAGTTTGGGCGTTAACTTAGGCGAAAAAATTTTCGGAAAAGGCCTAAAATTTACAAGGCCAGTTTTAATTTTTAAAAAATTAACGAGTAACTCTTTCTTGGGACTACCGCTTACTAGCCAAGAGAAAACTGGCACATGGTATGTGAAAATAAAACAAGGCGGTAAAACGAACTGGGTAATATTAAACCAAGCTAGGATTTTAGATAAAAAACGATTAACAAATAGAATTGGCGTAATTGGCGACACTGATTTTCAAAAAGTAAAACAAAACTTTTTAGATTTTTTTGGTTCTTAAAAAAAGTCATCCCACCCTTTCGGGCGGGAATCAATGGGAAAATTCCAAATTGTATTTTAATTATACCTCTTTCAAAAAATATGTCAATAGAACCTGAAAAAACATACAACCCAAAAGAAAGCGAGGAGCGCTGGAGGGAGTTTTGGGAGAAAGAAGAAATTTATCGGTTTGATGAAAAAAGCAAAAAGCCAATTTTTTCCGTGGACACGCCCCCGCCCTATGTTTCAGCCGACCACTTGCACCAAGGCCATATTATGAGCTATTCACAGGCCGAATTTGTAGTGCGCTATAAACGAATGCGGGGTTTTGAGGTTTATTACCCCATGGGCTTTGACGACAACGGCCTGCCCACGGAAAGATTCGTGGAAAAAAAATATAATTTGAATAAAAATAAAATTTCCCGAAACGACTTCATTGCTAAATGTTTAGAAGAAACAAAAATTGGCTCAAAAACCTATCAGGATTTATGGCGGTTGTTGGGCATCTCGGTTGATTGGACAAAAACATACAGCACTATAAATGAACACAGCCAAAAAATATCCCAAGTGTCTTTTTTGGATTTGGTTAAAAAACAAAAGGCCTACCGAGCCAAAAAGCCAATTATGTGGTGTACCACCTGCCAAACAGCTCTAGCCCAGGCGGACTTAGAAGACGAAGAAAAAGAAACGAACTTGGTTTATATCAAGGCCAAAACCCAAGCTGGCCAGGAAGTTGTTTTTGCCACTACCAGACCCGAGTTGTTGCCTTCTTGCGTTGGTATGTCGGTTCACCCCACTGACGAAAGATACAAAAACTTGGTGGGCCAAAAAGCTATTCTGCCCATCAGCCAGGCTCAGGTAGAAATAACCACCGATGAAATGGTTGACCCGAATTTTGCCACCGGCATTGTGTATTTTTGCAGCTCCGGAGACAGGCAATTTTTGGACTGGGAGACAAAGCACCCGATTAAAAATAAAATTTATTTGTTAGACCCCAACGGCAAAATGAATAGATTGGCTGGAAAATATGAGGGCCTGACTGTTTTAGAAACCAGAAAGCAAATTATCGACGACTTGCAAGCCCTTGGCTATGTTGAAAAAATTGAAAAAATAACTCACTCGGTTAACACCCACGAGCGATGCGGCACCGACATAGAGTTTGTTGATTCCGAGCAATGGTTTATTGATGTTTTGAATTTTAAAAAAGAATTGCTAGCCCAAGCCGACAAAATGCGCTGGTTTCCTTTGTTTATGAAACAAAAATACATTGACTGGGTAAGCAATTTGCGGTGGGACTGGTGTATTTCTAGGCAGCGCTATTATGGCGTGCCTTTTCCAGTTTGGTATTGCCAAAAATGCCGAGAGATTATTTTAGCCCAAGAAAGCGATCTGCCCATTGACCCAACTATGCAAAAGCCAAAAATTGAACAATGCCCTAAGTGCGGTTGCGCTGATTTTGAGCCCGAAAAAGATGTCATGGACACTTGGGCCACCTCGTCGGTATCGCCCAGTATAGCGGCTGGATTAGTGGAAAACCAAGCAACCAAAGCCAAGCTTTATCCTACAACCCTAAGGCCGCAGGCCTTTGAAATTATCCGAACCTGGCTTTTTTACACAGTGGTGAAGTCGCTTTATAATTTTGATTCCATACCCTTTAAAGACATTATGATTTCCGGACACGGAGTTGACAGCCAGGGCAAGAAAATTTCCAAGCGCTTGGGCAATTACACCGACCCCAAAGAAATTATCGCCCAGTACGGAGCCGATAGCTTGCGATATTGGGCAACCGGGGCTTTGCTGGGCAGCAACTTAAAATACTCCGAAGAGGGAGTTAGAAAAGGCAAAAGAACCGTCACCAAGCTTTTTAACGCGGGCAATTTTTGCTTTGCTCATTTTGAAAAAAACAATTTTCAAAAAATTGACTTGGCAGGCCTGAAAGCGGAGGATAAATGGATTTTATTTAATTTATCCTTGGCTATTAAAAAAATAACTGACCACTTTGACAATTACGAATACTCCAAAGCCAAAGACGAAACAGACAACTTTTTTTGGCATTATTTTTGCGACAATTATTTGGAGTTCGTTAAACATCGGCTTTATCAAGACCAGCCCGACCCAACAGCCAAACAGGTTTTATACAGAGTTCTGCTGGACATTCTTAAAATGTACAGCCCCTTAATGCCGTTTATCACGGAAAAGTTATATCAGGATTATTTTAGGCAATTTGAAGAAACAAAAAGCATTCACATCTCCGCTTGGCCAGAGCCAATGGAAAGTTTAGATTCTAGCCAAAAAGAGCAAGCCGACTTCGCCCAAGCCCTTTTGGTGATTGACAAAATCAGGGCCTATAAATCGTCAAAACAATTATCGCAAGGCAAAGAAATTGAATTCTTTAAAACCAAAATCCCCCTGCCTAAAAACCTAATAACCTTTGTTAAATCCGTCTGTAAAGTAAAGGATATTAAATTCTAATATGAAAAAACAAATAAAAGCTAAAGTACTGGCCGTGGATTTTGACGGGGTTATACATAAATACTCCAAGGGCTGGGTTGATGGCACAATTTATGATAAACCGATGCCTGGCGCCTCGGAAATAATGGGGGAGTTAACCAAGCGGGGCCTTGGCATAATTATTCACACCACTCGCCTCAACCCGGAAGTGCGCAATTTGACTGAAGTTGAACAACAAACCCAAATGATCAACCAATGGCTCAAGAAAAATAATTTTGTGAAAGGTGAGCATTACCAAGCCATTACCGCCCTAAAACCCAAAGCCAGTTATTACATTGACGATCGAGCCATAAAATTTACGGATTGGCCAAAAATCCGCGAATTTTTTCTGCTAAAATAGCTAAATTTATTTATGGCGAAAAAGATTTTTCCCAAACTTAATTTTTGGCAAAAGGGCATTATTTTTTTAGATGTTATGGCCATAACCTTGCTCATCGCGGTTATTTTAATCAATCTTAATGTGGCTTCTATTAGCCAGACATATATTTTTACTGACCTAAAAAAACTGCCAAACTCGCAAACCGTTTTGGTGTTGGGCGCAAGCGTTTATCGCAATCAAATATTAAGCGATATGTTGCGCGACCGAGCCGACACGGCCATTGAATTATATCAAGCGGACAAAGTGAAAAATTTTTTAGTGAGCGGCGACAATCGTCAAAAAAATTACAACGAAACAGCCGCCATGCAAAAGTATCTTTTAGAGCAGGGCATACCCCGAGACAAAATTTTCCTTGACTACGCCGGCTTTGACACCTATGATAGCTTATACCGCGCCCGAGATGTTTTTCAAGCCCAGAGTGTGGTGGTTGCCACGCAAAACTTCCACTTACCCCGAGCGGTCTATATCGGCCGCCAATTGGGAATGGAGGTCTATGGCTTCTCGGCAGATAAACACACTTATCGCAATGTCTGGCTAAATATCGCCCGGGAAAAGCTGGCCAATGTCAAAGCGTGGCTGGATCTCAACATCAATGCAATGCCCCAATTTTTAGGGCAAGTAGCGCCAATCAATTAATCTAATATGCCAAATAATAAAACCTTTGTAATTTCTTTGGGCGGGTCGGTGATGTATCCGCAAACATTAGACGAAACCTATATTAAAAAATTCCGTGATTTTTTAATAAAAAACATTAAGGCGGGTTTTAAGTTTGCCATTGTCGCGGGCGGCGGGCAACTGGCTCGTAGTTATCAACAAACAGCTCTGAAAATTTCTAAAATTTCTAATGACGAACGCGATTGGTTAGGTATTGAGACCATCAAACTAAATGCTTTATTACTTAAAACGATATTGGGAAATCGAGCGCGACTCATCTCGTCAAACAACAAAAACAATTCTAAAATTTTTAATAAATACCCAATAATCATAACCTGCTTCGGCCAGCCGGGGCATTCAAGCGATTTAACGGCAGTGCAAACAGCTGTTGATTTAAAAATCAGTACAGTTATCAACTTAGGCAAGCCGCATTTCGTCTACACCGCCAACCCGGATAAAGACCCTTCCGCCAAACCCCTTGCCCAATTAAGCTGGCAGGATTATTTCAAAATTATTCCGAGCAAATGGACGCCTGGCCTGAACACGCCTTTTGATCCGGTGGCCAGCCGCTTGGCGCAGAAAAATAAGATCACCGTAATTGTGGCTGACGGCCGCAACTTGCCAAATTTTCAAAAAATAATCGCTAACCAGAAGTTCGCAGGCACAACGATAACTAATTAAACCCAAAAAACCATCTCCTAATTTGTGCCGATCGCACAAATTGTGAGACGGCTATAAATTAACCGAACGATGATTTTATGAACATTGAAGCAATTAAAAATAATATTTTAGAACTCATTAATAGAGCCTTTGCAAAATCTTTCTTTGATATTCAAGAGGATTTTCATTTAGTAATGATTGCTGACCCTAGCAACTGGGGCAATTTTTCTTTTGAATGTTTTCCCTTCACTAAGAAATTAGAATTAGCTCCTGAAAAAATAGCTGAAATACTAGAAAAAAATATAAAAGATGAAAACAGTCCAATTTTAGAAAAAGTTGAGGCTATGGGTCCATATCTTAATTTTACAATAAAAAATGATATACTCTTTGCCACGATTATTGAAGAATCGCTGCGAGGCGAAAATAAAAAAATAAACCATCAAAGAGTAATGGTAGAGTATCTCTCGCCCAACACCAACAAGCCCTTGCATTTAGGCCACTTGCGCAACGGCGCTTTGGGCATGGCTATGGCCAATATCTTACAAGCCACTGGCTGTAAAGTTGTTAAAGCCAATTTAGTCAATGATAGGGGAGTGCATATCTGCAAATCAATGTTGGCTTGGCAGAAGTGGGCAGATGGGGCCACTCCGCAGTCAACCAATACTAAAGGCGATCATTTTGTGGGCCAATGGTATATCCGATACGCCCTTGAGGCGGAAAAAGACCCGAATTTAGAGCAAGAAGCGCAAGTAATGCTGCAAAAATGGGAGCAAGGCGACCCCGAGACCATCAAGCTGTGGGAAATGATGAATAACTGGGTCTATGAGGGCTTTAAGGCCACCTACGCGCGATTTGGCCTGCAATTTGACGCCTTGTTCTATGAAAGCCAAACCTACAAATTAGGTAAAGATATCGTGGAAAAAGGCCTCAAGCAAGGCGTTTTTCAGAAAACCGAGCAAGGCGGCGTGGTGGCTGAATTGCCGGTTGAAGAATTCGGACTGGAACAAAATGGCCAGCCCAAAAAGATTACTTTGCTTCGTGAAGACGGCACCAGCGTTTATATCACACAAGATCTGGGCGCGGCTGTTTTGAAATTCCAGGATTATAGTTTAGACCAATCAATTTATGTGGTGGGCTCGGAGCAAAATTACCATTTCCGAATTTTATTCTGGCTGTTAGAAAAACTGGGCTATGCCTGGGCCAAAAACTGCCGCCACTTGTCTTATGGTATGGTTTATCTGCCTGAAGGCAAAATGAAATCCCGCGAGGGCAAGGTGGTTGACGCTGACGATTTAATCAGCCAAATGGAAAATTTGGCCATAAAAGAAATTGAAAAGCGCAACAGCGAAAAAAATATCGGGCAAGAAGAAATCAGCCAAAGAGCGGCAAAAATCGCTTTGTCAGCCATTAAGTTTTATCTTTTGCGGGTGGGAACGGAACAGGATATTCATTTTAATCCGCAAGAGTCGCTGTCGTTTGACGGCTTTACCGGGCCTTATTGCCAATACACTTACGCTCGGGCCAAAAGTATTTTACGAGCCGCCCCAAAATTGGAAGGGCAGACCTTCCAATATAACTTACTGGGCAATGAACAAGAACTTTTGTTGGCGCAAAAACTGATGGCTTTTGAACAAGCCGTCTCAACCGCCGGCGAAACCCTTAACCCCTCAAAAATAGCGCTTTATGCCTATGATTTAGCTAAAGCCTTTAACCAATTTTACCAAAAACATTCGGTGTTGAGCACCGACAATCCACAATTAGTTGCCGCCCGGCTTGGCCTCGTTTCGGCCACGGCCATAATCTTGCGAAAATCTCTCAACCTCTTGGCTATTGAAACCTTAGAAGAAATGTAAACAAAGGACTCTTGACATATTTTTTTTATTTGCTATACTTTACCTTAATAAAGCGCTTTATTAAGGTAAAGCAAAGATATGACCAAATGGAACACCAAAACAACTGAAAATTTGCTCAAGGCGATTTTGACCTTGAAAAATACCAACGAGGCCAAGAAGTTTTTTCGCGACCTGCTCACCGAGCAGGAGATTTGCGAATTTGGCAAAAGATGGCAAGCAGCTCAAATGCTTAGCCAAAAAATTTCGTATGCGGCAATTGAAAAGAAGACAGGCTTAAGCTCTACCACCGTGGCGCGTATCTCCAAATGGCTCAATAAAGGAATGGGCGGCTACCAGCTAATAATCAATCGCTTAAACCATCACAACTCTGTCCCCAAAGGGAGAGGGTTGTCTTGAAATTAACTTTGCAACAAATATGAACGATCGTTCATATTTGTTGCAAAATCTAATCTTCAAAATTCAAAATAACCCCCTCCCAGTTGGGAGGGGGTTATTTTGTCTGCCCGCGATAAAACGGCAAAATCAGTCCTTTCAAAAAGAGGTGCTAAAAATGTGCTTTGGACAAGGATTCCCAATGTATCCAATAAAAAAATCCAAAGAATGCTGTCCTTTGGGTTATAAGAGACGAAATCGCTGGTGCTTAAAAAAATGCACATCCATGGCAAGATACCCACGACCTGGCCATGGTGGCAATCCACCTACAGTAGATCCGTTTCCCTGCAAAGACAAAGAATAGGGGAACGAACCAAAAAGGAAGGAGCTTCACTCCTTCCTTTTTTCTTTTCTTTTTGGTTTTTCACAGTTGCGCCCGCTGTGGTTTTTGGGTATGATAGGGGAATGAAAATAAATACTGACCCAAACAAAATCAAGGATATTTTAGAGAGGGGAGTAGAGGAGGTGATTGACAGAGGGCATCTGGAAACGGCTTTGCGGTCTGGCAAGCAATTGCGGGCGAAGCTTGGCATTGACCCAACAAGCCCCAATATTCATATTGGCCGAGCTGTTCCTTTATTTAAGCTTAGAGATTTCCAAGAGCTTGGACACAAAATTGTCTTGATTATCGGCGACTTCACTGGCGTAATTGGCGACACTTCAGACAAAGACAGCGAGCGGCCAATGCTCACAGAAGTAGAGGTTAAAAAAAATCTTGAAAGCTATATCAAGCAGGCCGAAAAAGTTATTGATGTAAAAAAATGCGAAGTTCGCTATAATAGCGAATGGCTGGGTAAATTGAATTACCACGAAATTGGCCGGCAGGCCGATATTTTTTCGCTAAGCGAATTTATCGCGCGGGAAAATATTAAAAAAAGATTAGACGCGGGCAAGAGAATATCGTTAAGAGAGTTGCTTTATCCTCTGATGCAGGGGTATGACTCGGTGGCCATTAAGGCGGATGTGGAAATTGGCGGCACCGACCAACGGTTTAATTTGCTGGCTGGCCGAGAGTTGCAGCGCCGCTACAACCAAGAGCCGCAAGACATCATCACCAACCCTTTAATTGAGGGTTTAGATGGCCGAAAAATGAGCTCAAGTTGGGGCAATGGCATTAATCTATTTGATCCCGCCGATGATATGTTTGGCAAGGTAATGTCGCTTAAGGATGAATTAATTATAAAATATTTTATTTTGACCACTAGGGTGGGTCTAGCTGAAATTAAAAAATATCAAAAGCAATTAGTCAGCGGCCACAACCCGCGCGACTTAAAAGTGAAATTAGCTTTTGAGATTGTTAGACAATACCATGGCGAAGCGGCCAGTCAAAAAGCCAAAACCGAGTTTGAAAATGTTTTCCAAAAAAAAGAGTTGCCCAGCGACATGCCCGAATGGCCAGCTAAAAAAGGGGAGTATAATATCTTAGATTTATTGTTTGAAAGCGAATTAACTCCATCAAAAGCCGAGGCCAAAAGAATGGTTGCAGCGGGCGCTGTTGAGATAAGCGGCCAAACAAAAACTGATTGGCAAGAGATTATAAAAATTGAAAATGGCATAACCATTCAAGTTGGCAAAAGAAAATTTATCAAAATTCTATGTCCAAAATTTTTATAATTGAAGACGAACCCTTGTTGAGAGAAATGTATTGCCAAGTTTTTGCTGAACACGGATTTGAGGTTATATCAGCGGAAAGCGCTGAAGAGGGTTTGATAATGATAGAGCAAGAAGTTCCGGATTTAATTTTATTAGATATTTTATTGCCCAACGCCAGCGGTTTGGAAATGTTAGAACAATTGAGACATATTCCCAGCAATATAGCTAAAACTAAAGTGGTAGCTTTTTCTAATTACGACAATAAAATTGCCAGAGAAAAAGCTAAAACATTAGGCGTGCTGGACTACTTAATCAAAACTGAGTTCAGTCCCCAGGAAATCGTAGAAAGAATAATGACTTATCTCTCATAACATAAATTATGAAAAAAATAATTTCCATCTTTTTAATAGCCATCGTTAGCGGGGCAATTGTCGGTTTTGGAATCAATGATTGGCAAAAAACAACTTTTGCTTACAAGCAGTCCTTCACAGCCAACATAGAGCAGGCCGCCTCCCAAGCCGACAGCCTAACCGCGCCCGGCCAAGAACCAAAAATCGCGGCCGCCAGCGCTTTGCTGGCCGAAATAACTGAAAATGGCGAACCTAAAATTATCTTTGCCAAAAACCAAGAACAAAAAAATCCTATTGCCAGCTTAACAAAAATAATGACGGCTGTCATAGCCAGCGAATTTTACGAAAAAAATCAAACTATTATCATCAACAAACAAGCCATAGAACAGTTTGACGCCAGCGGCAACCTAAAAGCAGGGGAGCAGTTTAATTTAAATAACTTACTGCGAGTTATGCTGATTGAATCCAGCAACGACGCGGCTTTTGCTTTAACCGAACCAATGGCCGGGCCAGCTGGCTTTGTGGCTTTAATGAACCTCAAAGCCAAGGATTTGGGCCTGGAAAATACCGCCTTTTTTAGCCCGAGCGGCCTTGACCCCGAAGATGCTGGCTTGCCAGCCGAACAAATCAATCAATCAACTGTGATTGACTTAGCCAAGTTAGCTCAATTCGTTGTTTATCATCATCCTGAAATAACCAAAATTTTAAGCGAAAAAGAAACAGCCGTTTATTCGCAAGGCAACGAATTTTACCACTCATTAGTCAATACCAACGAATTATTGGGCAAGTTTTCCAGCATCATTGGCGGCAAAACCGGCACCACCGAGCGGGCTGGCGGCTGTTTATTGCTGATCTTGCAAGGTAAAAACCCGCCAAGCCGTTTCGTGGCCGTGGTGCTAAATTCGCCCGACAAATTTAAGGATATGGAAAACATTATTACCGCTTATGGCTTCTGAACACATTATTAAGGTTTTACTGCTTTGCGCTTTTTCTTCAATATTGGCTGTCTTGTGGACGCCATTTTTGACTAACTTTTTATACAAACATAAAATGTGGCGCAAAACCGCCCGCGTTAAAGCCATTGACGGCTCTCCGGCCACGGTTTTTCACCAGTTACACAAAGAAAAAGAGGTTTCCACGCCGCGAATGGGCGGGTTGCTGATTTGGCTCACCACGGTGTTTGTGATTTTTTTATTTGCCATACTTGACGCCATTTTCCCGCGAAACCCTGTTTGGAGCCATCTCAACTTTTTATCTCGCAGCCAAACCTGGCTACCCTTGGGATTATTAGTGGCGGGCAGTTTATTAGGGCTGGGAGATGATATTTTGCAGGTTTTGAGCAAGGGTAAATATGTGGGCGGGGGCATGCGTTTTACCCGAAGATTGGCTATTGTGCTATTAATGGGCTTGATTGGAGCATGGTGGTTTTATTTTAAGCTGGGTTATAGCTCCATCCATATTCCAGGCAACGGCGAGATAGAAATTGGCCTGTGGTATTTGCCGCTGTTTGTCATAACTACTCTGGCTTGCTGGGCGGGCGGAGTGATTGACGGCATTGATGGCTTGGCTGGCGGCGTTTTTAGTATAATGTTTGGCGCTTTCACCATTATTGCCTACACCAACGGCCAATACGATATAGCTACTCTCTGCGCGGTGATTGCCGGGGCTACTTTGTCTTTTTTATGGTTCAATATCCCGCCGGCCCGCTTTTATATGAGCGAAACCGGCTCGCTCGGCCTAACAGTTGTTTTGGCGGCCGTGGCTTTTTTAACTGATTCTTTACTGGTTTTGCCGATAATAGCGGGGCTTTTAGTGGTTGAAGTTGGCTCAATTATTATCCAGCTTTTTTCCAAAAAGTTTTTCCACAAAAAAATATTTCTTTGTACACCTATTCATCACCATTTAGAAGCCATCGGCTGGTCGCGGGAAAAAATCACCATGCGCTTTTGGATAGTCAACTTAGTGCTAGCCATCATCGGCGTAGCCATTAGATTGCTGGGCTAAAAAATATTACAAAGCAATGCGAACTTTTTTATCGTAGGGCGGAGTCTCTCCGCCCTAAGTATAATGTTTTTTTCCTTAACGATTGACAGGATACCACGCCTGTTAAGGCGTGTAGGATGTCATAAAAATTCGTAATATTTTTTAATAATTTCATACTTGTTAGATTCTCAAAAAACTCTTAATAAAAGGGAAAGGAGCTTACGATGCGCGAAATAGATAACGAGTTATTGATAGGTTTATATGTTGAGCAAGAGATGAGCTTGCGGCGAATAGAAAAAGAGTTTAATCTGCCTAAGGGCAGAGCAAAAAAACTGCTGATAAACTACGAAGTTCCGGTTAGAACGAGAAAGCAGCAGTGCAATACGCCGAACCATAAAGCCCGCCAGCAAGATGTTGACTACATAGCGAATCAAATAATCGCTGCTGAAAAAAGCTGGCAAGATCCCAAAATTAGAGCAAAAAAAATTGCTGGCATAATTGAGGCCAACGAACGGCCAGAAGTTAAAGAAAAAAAGAGG
>Ga0210031_1000841_pt1 | contig 18487 bp, 21 predicted proteins | sample CryGeyCG2014_080_FD_185455 | JGI IMG/M metagenome (GOLD analysis project Ga0210031, IMG submission 185455) | Groundwater microbial communities from aquifer - Crystal Geyser CG03_land_8/20/14_0.80 (SPAdes) (version 2) | ecosystem: Environmental > Aquatic > Deep subsurface > Groundwater | place... | reverse complement strand
TTCTTGATAATTCGCTTGCGACCTTTTCGAATTAACTGATTAAATGTAGGCATAATAATAAATTCAAAAATCAAAAATCAAAAGTCAAAATTAATAACAAAACAACTAATCATCAGTTTAGCAAATAAGGAATTATTTGTCAATTTAAGGTCGTTAGTTAATGAAAGCCAGTAAAAAGATAGAACAACAAAGCAATTAAGGGATAGATTAAGCTCCAACCAAACATGATAAAAATCAACAAAATGATAAAGCTATATTGATAGAGAAACATTTCTAATTTAGGAGAGGGCCAAAAATAAAACAAAATTTTTGAACCATCTAAAGGAGGGATGGGTAATAAATTAAAAATGGCTAAAATCAAATTAATCTGAACAATTATTCCTAAAAAGGACAGGAAAGGCAACCCGAGAGCAAAATGAGCTCCTATCCTCATTAAAAGACCAAAAACTAAAGCTAAGCTGAAATTAGCTGCTGGTCCAGCCAAAGCCAAAAGAGCTGAATCACGCAAAGGTTTTCTTAATTTTAAGGGATTGTAAGGTACTGGTTTGGCCCAGCCAAAAATGACACCAGCATGAGTAATAATAAGTATTAATGGTAATAAAATTGAACCAAAAAGATCTAAATGGGGTATGGGGTTCAAGGTTAATCTTCCCATTTTCTCTGCCGTATCATCCCCTAATTTTAAAGCTGCCCAGCCATGGGATACTTCATGAATGACTACTGAGAAAAGTAAAACTATGATAGAAAAAAATTGGTTTGGTTGAATCATTTGGTAAAATTGTAAGTTATGAAATGCTTCTTATCATTTTATCTTTCTCAACAATTGGTAGCCTAGTCTTTTTAACTAAATTTTTCAAGGTGTTAATAGTTTGATCGTAAGTGATTCGATCTACTGGATAAGGCGTAGCATCTTTACCACCAAGAGCGAAAGAATATCTAGCCGGATCTTCATAAGATGGCTTAGCGCCATAAATTATTTCTGCCACCAAAGCTAAAGCTCTGATAGTTTTTGGTCCCACGCCATAAGTGGCCAACAAATTTTCATAATTTTCAGGCTTTTCTTCTGTCAAACGATATAAAATTTTTTGCAGATATTTATTCAAAAAGAAATTCTCCTTCACTACCGGATGATATTTAAATTCTCTGCTCTCTAAATTTAAAAGAGTCAATTGCTGTTTTTTGTTCCCTAATTTTACCATTTGGCTGAACTCTGATGAATACTTAGCTAAAAGTTTGACATCTTTTAATAAGCTGAGAAAATTTTGATTCACTAATCCCACGCTGGTATTTTGAGTAGCCACGCTATTTTTAGATACAAGATTTAAAACTTTTTTCCTTTGATCTGCCACAATACCCTGATGTGGTTCTATAACCATAGTTTGAGAACCTTTTAAAGAATGGAAGCTTAAGCTATCAGAAAACCAATGATAACGCCTGGCAGTCACGCTCTGGGTATTCATTCCTTGCTGGACAACTGCCCAAGCTCCGTTTTGGGAAAAGAAAAAAGTATGATGATAAATTTGAAATCCGTCTTGCACTAAACTATTATCTACCTTAGCTACCATTTTAGAATTATAAACTAATTGATTAGCTTTCTCGAAGGGAAGGCTTAAAGTATGCCCCCAGGTCAAAATTTCCTTAGGGGTCTTGCGGGAAGTTTTCCCTTTGCCACCACAAATAAAAATACCAAAATCTTTTTCTCTTCCTCTAATCGCTTCTTTTAAAGCTGCGGTTAAAGTGGTGGTTAATCCTGAAGCATTCCAATCAAAGGCTAAAACCGTACCTAATGATTGAAACCAAACTGGATCAGCAATTCTTTTTAAAAATTCATCAGGACCATATTCTTGAATCATTACTTCAATCATTTCCTGTCCTAATCTAACCATGCGCTCAAAAAGCCATTTTGGGCATCTACCATAATCCAAACCAAAGGTTGCGACTCCTCTTTGAAACATATTCCTTTTTTAATTTTAACATTTTTCATTTAATAACAACAGGCACAAAAAAGTGCCTGTTGTCAGCAAACTCACTTAACTTTTAATTCTTTCTATAATAATCCTTGATACATCAAAAAGGCTACCACTAAACACAGAATTCCGAAAATTCGATAAAAGATATCAGGGAAATTGGTACAACAACTTGATAGGTTTTCTAATTTGTTCTTCGACATAAGCAATAATAACAATCCTTTAATACCAGCGGCAATGGCAATAATTTGAACTACTAAGGGATAAATAAAGAAAAACTGGGATTGCCAAATGAAATAAGCTAAACCTAAAATAATCACACCCCAAAGCCAATGAGGTATAACTGTCATAAATGTCTTAGGCCAAGCTTTCACTTTCTTCGGCCAAATAAGGGCAATAAGACCGAATATCGCCCATACAACTATCAATAAATAAAGAGGCCAGTTCATATTTTTTATAAATTTTAATTAAATTTTTCGACCTAATTGTATTATACTCCTAAAATAACTGTCAAGCCAACAAGGAAACAGTAATAAGCAAAATAAACTAAGTTTTTTTGGTTTAATTTCAAAATTTTCATCAAAAGTTTAAGGGAAAATAAACTCACGAAAAAAGAAACCAAAAACCCGATAAAATAAATCAATAGCAAACCAGAAGAAACGGATATAATTTTAGGTATTTCTAGAACAGCTGCTCCAGTAATAAGAGGAATAGCCAAAAGAAAAGAAAATTCTGTGGCGACATTACTTTTTAAACCAGAACCAATTCCAGCACTAATAGTTAAACCTGAACGAGAAATTCCAGGAAAAACTGCTAAAGCTTGACCAAGACCCACCATGATCGCTTCTTTGAAACCAACTTTATCTTTATTATTTCCTTTTTTTCGGCTGGCTAAAAATAAAACAATACCTGTGCCAATCAACATGATTCCGGCAAAACGGAGATTAGAAAAAGATGTTTCTACTATTTTCCTGAATGGAAAAACTATGACCACGGTAATGATGGTAGCTAAAATAAGAACCCTCGCTTCGCTCAGAACCTTTTTTCTCGTTTCTCTCGAAATAAGAACCCTCGCTTCGCTCAGAACCTTTTTTCTCGCTTTGCTCGAAATAAGAACCCTCGCTTCGCTCAGAACCTTTTTTCTCGTTTCTCTCGAAATAAGAACCCTCGCTTCGCTCAGAACCTTTTTTCTCGCTTTGCTCGAAATAATACTGCTGATTAATTTTTTATCAATAAAAATATTTTTTATTTTTGAAAAAAAATAAACTAACAGAGCCAGTAAAGAACCCAAATGCAACATCAGATCTAAAACTACTGGCTGTTGATTAACTAAGGGTAAAAAATGCTGAATAATCACCAAATGGCCAGAACTGGAAACTGGCAAGAATTCTGTTAACCCCTGTACCAAACCTAAAAAAGAAACTTGGAAAATTGATTGTAAAAAATACATAAAAATTCTTATTGAAAATAAGAACCCTCGCTTCGCTCAGAACCTTTTTTCTCGTTTCTCTCGAAATAAGAACCCTCGCTTCGCTCAGAACCTTTTTTCTCGTTTCTCTCGAAATAAGAACCCTCGCTTCGCTCAGAACCTTTTTTCTCGTTTCTCTCGAAATGGTACAATTCTGTCTTTTGCAATTCAGCCAAAGCTAAATGTAAACGTTGCTCATTATCAGTATAGAGCGTCATTAAAGTCTCGCCAACTTCCACTTTTTCTCCCACGGTCTTCTGGAAATAAACTCCAGCTTCTTTAGTAATCGGCGAACCTAATAAACGGACAATTCTAATTAACTGTTTTAAATCAATCTTTTCAATGATGCCTTTTTTGTCGGATTTTATTTGATAAGTAGTAGCTCCCAAAATCAAATTTTCTGAATCTAGGCCTTCTTTTCCGCCTTGAGCTTTAACAATGTTTTGAAATTGTTTAAAAGCTTCGCCAGAAATTAATTGTTGATAAGCTAATTTTTCTCCTTGCCCTCGTCTGGCTTTACCTATAATTTCTAAAAGATTACCGGCTAATTTTATGGCTCTTTTTTCTAAATCAAGAGGACGATTTTCTCTTTGTTGCAAAATTCTCAGGACATCGCGCATTTCTAAAATGGGACCTATCCCCCTACCTACAGGTTTACCAACATTTTCTATCATTACTCTCACTTTGATATTAAATTTCTTGCCCAAAAATTCAAAAATCTTTTTTATTTTTATGGCTTCTCTGTAGTTTTCAATTTTCGCTCCTTCGCCAATGGGCATATCAATGACCAAATGAGTAGCGCCAATAGCTACTTTTTTCGCCATAATGCTCACAATCATTTTTGAATAAGGTTCAATGCCTAATTCATAACTCACTTTTAAAATCCTATCATCAGCTGGCGCTAATCTTAAAGCTCCGCCCCAAACTATACAAGCTTTAGTTTTGTCAACTATTTCTCTAATTTTATCTGAATTAAATTCCACTGGGGTTAAAACCTCCATCACATCAGCTGTACCAGCTTCAGAAGTGATAGCGCGGGAAGAAGTCTTGGGCATTAAAATCCCTAAACTAGAAACAATAGAAACAATAATGGGAGTGGTACGATTGCCTGGTAAACCGCCAATAGAATGTTTATCAGCCACTATTCCCTGCCAATGCATCATCTCCCCTGTTTCTGCCATGGCTTTGGTCAAATAATAAATTTCTTGTTTCGAAAATACTTCTTTTCCAAAAGCCGAAGCTACAAAAAAGGCAATTTGGATATCATCCAAATGATAATGAACAATATCATAAATAATAGACTTGGCTTCTGGATAAGATAATCTTTTGCCAACTAATTTTTTCTGAATACATTCTAATGATGAGGCTGCTGGAGCTAAAGTTAATTCTAAAACATCACCTGCTTTAATTTTGTATCTTTCAACAATATCTCTAAAAAGGCCTATTTCTCCTGGTTTAATCAGATTTCTGGTCATATCAACCCCCACCTCAGTTTTTCTATGATTCCATTTAACGCTTAATTCATCACCAGCTCTCACTCCATAAACCTTGCCATCTTCTTCATGAATTAAAACTACCCAGGGATGGCCGGTTTGAATATCCAAATATTTGGCTTTCAAAAAAAACTCACCATCTTCTTGAATTTTTTCTTTTTTCCCTTGGATCATAGTTGTGTTATCTTTTTTAAAAATCTGGCTAAAGGTTCAACAATATCCAGTTCATATTTTGAATTTTCTATGGTATTGGTAGTAATTATTTTTTGGGGATGAATTGTTTTTAAAGATTCAATTGATTGATCGCCAAAAATAGGATGAACAAAAGCGAAACTAATAGTTTTAGCTTTGAGCTGGTGAACAATTTTAGCTGCTTCTAAAATAGTGCCACCAGTAGCCACAATATCATCAACTATAATCACCTCTTTACCTACTAAATCTTCTTGGGGATAAGAAAAAGTAATTTTGCCAGTTTTGGTATCTCTTTGTTTCAGAAAAACTAATTTTTGGGCTGAGAAATTTAGGCAAAAATCATCCACAAAGGTTTTGGCTTCCCTATCTGGCCCTATCACCACTGTTTCTTTGGAATCAAAATCTGAAAATTTTTCCGCTAAATCTTTAAATAAAAAAAGATTATGAGCAGGGATTTTAAATAAATCTTTGATTCTTTTGCGATGCTCATGCAGATTGCAAGTAATAAAAACATCTAAATTCTTTTCAATTAACTCATCAACATATAAAGCAGAAAGCGATTCTCCTTCTTGAAAAACTGCATCCTGTCTAGCATAGGGTAGATAAGGCATAATGCCAACTACTTTTGGGGCTAAATCTTTGGCTTTTCTGGCTAAAAGAAAATATTTCAAAAGATAGGAGTTAATATTTTCGTCAGTCCTCTTTTGTAGAATTAAAATTATTTGCTCAGCTTTTTTCTCTTTTTGAAGTCTCGGTTGTAATTCACCATCAGGAAAAATCCTCTCCTCAATTAAAATAGCTTCTAAATTGAGAAGCTGGGCTAATTTTTCGGCTAAATCATCACCAATAACAATAGTTTTCATACTAATAAAGAGGAAACTTCACGCATAATTTTTCTATCTCTCTTTTGATTATAACGGGTTTTTCCTTTTTTATCAAAACTCGAGAAATTAATTCAGCAATTTTCTTCATTTCTTTTTCCTTCATTCCCCTGGTCGTCACCGCGGGTGTTCCTATTCTTATTCCTGAAGGATGAAAAGGACTCATATCGCCAACAACTACATTGCGATTAGCCATAATACCCGCTTTTTCTAATAAATTTTCTGCTTCCATGCCTGAAATACCATTATTTCTTAAATCCAAAATCATTAAATGATTATCAGTGCCATTAGTTGTTAACCGAAAACCTAATTTTTTTAAGGCCTCTGCTAAAGCGCGGCTATTTTTCAGAATTTGTTTTTGATAATTTTTAAAACTCTGTGCTTGGACTAATTTAAAAGTTAAAGCAATGGCAGCCGTAACATTATTATGAGGGCCGCCCTGCATTTGCGGAAAAACAGATTTATTAATGGCGTTTTCTAAATCAATTTTATTTTTTTGGGCAATGAAAGATTCTTTATTAATAAAAATAATTGCTCCTCTCGGCCCTCTTAAAGTTTTATGGATAGTGGTGGTTACGATATCACATGAAATAAAGGGATCAGGATACAAACCAGCTAAAACCAAACCAGCCACATGAGAAATATCAGCCATAGCATAAGCGCCTAATCGATGGGCGATTTCACTAATTTTACTAAAATCAATTTTCCGGGGATAGGAAGTCAATCCCGAAACAATAATTTTAGGATGATATTTCTGCGTCAAGTTTTCAATTTCTTGATAATCAATTAATTCAGTTTTAGGATTTAAATTATATTGAATCGATTGATATAATTTTCCGGATAAATTAGCTTTATGACCATGAGTTAAATGGCCACCACTCGTTAAACTCATGCCCATTAAAACATCACCTGGTTGAAGTAAAGCATTATAAACTTCCAAATTGGCTGGCGAACCAGAATAAGGTTGGACATTAACGCTCCATTTTTTGGGATTTAAACCAAAAGCTTTTAAAGCTCTTTTTTGAGCTAATTCTTCAATTTGATCATAATAAACATTACCCGGATAATAACGTTTCTGGGGATAACCTTCTGAGTATTTATTAGTTAAAGCTGAACCTAAAACTTCAAAAAACACTTCGGGTACAAAGTTTTCCGAAGCAATTAAATCAATGGTTTGTTTTTGCCTAATAATCTCCTTTTGAATTAAGCGAAAAAGTTTAGGATCTGCTTTTTTGAGCAAAGGAAAATTCATACTCCATTTATTATACCATATTTATATTATATTTGTTAATTTAAAAACCCGACTTTTTAGTCGGGTTTTTAGGGATTTATGAATATCTTTTATAATTTCTATCTCTTTAATATGCCTGTAATTGAAGCTGTTAATTTATCAATAATGTCCTTTACTTCAGCTAATTGACATTTAATAGTGTCTAGTAAACTAGAAAGATTAGTTTTCACAGAAAAAGTTACAGTCTTGGTATCTAAAACCTGATCACCCTCACTCAAAGTTACTTTCATAGTATAGTTCCAATTACCCGGAAAATAAGATGACCAATTCGATTGCCAAGTAGCCGATTCTCCTGGTTTAACTACCCTATCATTTGTAAAAAATCTCGAGTATTTGTCTATCATATAAGATGGATTGCCTGGGTTTTGCGTCACACCATACATAAGATGAGCAAAAATTGGCTCCTCACCTGTATTCTTAAAAGTAACGTCCAGAGCAAAAATCGCACTAGGAGAAGCTCCGCCGCAATGACTGATAGCAGGGAATACTGTACCATCAAGCAATTGTCCGCTAACTATCCAATGAGCACCATTTTTTATTGTATCCATTAAATATTTTAATTCTATTATTTCGGCTGATAGCGGTTTACTGGGAATCCTTAATAACGCAACATCTTTATTCAAAGTACCATCATATTTACTAATGTCATCGGGTAAAACAATGGTATCAATATAATTGTAATACCCCGCTTTAGTAATTTTGAGTGTATATTTACCTTTTGGAATATTATCAAAATGATACTTAGCCAGATTACCTGATTTACCCCAGTGTCCACAGGTAATAGTTTTACCTGTGCTTAAATTAGTTAAGGTTACTTTTGCATCATATACGCCATATGGTTCTTCCTTCAAGGCCTTTTTTATCTTATCCCAAACAAGAATAGTAAAAGATACTGTTTCTGATGGCTTTGTAGTAGTAATTGTAGTAGATGGTTTCGTAGTGGTTGTAGTTGTTGTTGTTGTAGCAACTTGATTGCCACAAGTGATTGTGATTATTTGAGAATTATTATTTTCATTAGATTCTAAAACTTGTCCTGTTGCAACTTGATGAATATAATCAGCCATGGCCGTAACGGTATGAGTACCAACCTTATAACAAGTATAAGGAGCAGATATAAATATAGGAGCCTTATATCCAGGAAGAATAGTATTAATTTCTATATAGTTCAATGGCGTTTCTATATTGTCCTCAAATATGCCAGTAAAATGGTGTCCGGCTGCTACAGAGCCAATGTTCTCTTCAAATGCTACAATCTCTGTAGTTTCGCCAATATTCAATGTAATAGGGGTCAGATCAGTAATAGGAAAATCAATAACGAGATCTGGTAAATTAGATGTCGGCAACCCAATACAGGTGCCGCCACAACATATAGAAATAGTTTTTTCATTATTAGTTTCGTTACTCTCCTGAATGATATTCTCTGAATCAACAACAGCTTTTACTGTAAAATCACCTGCCTCTGTACATTGCCAAGAAAAAGTGGCTTGCTCTGTTTGACCAGCTCTTACAATGCCATAAACACTATATGTAGATTTACTCCCAACAAAAGCTTCTAATTTATGAGTTGAAGCATCTACTGAGCTGCTGTTATGTATAGTAATATTACATTGAGTTGATTGACCTAATTGAATATTATTGTTAGGAGAACAGGTTAAATCAGTGATAGTTAAATCTGGTAAAGATGAAGATGCTGAGGTAGTTAATAATTGTGATATCTCGCATTCACCGCTTACTCCATTTTCTGCACATCGATAACCTGCTGGAGGTATCACATCAGCACAAGACATTCCTGCTGTTTTTCTCACACAGGTATTGCCACACCAACCACAATTTCCAATACTAATTCCTCCTTGCCAAAAAGAACAAAGTTTTGCTCTAGTCTGAGGTCCAACTTGACCAGTGACTTGAATACCATACTGTGTTTGAAATCTTGAAACAGCTGCTTCTGTTAAACGACCAAAATATCCTGTTACTAACCCTTCTGGATAAATTGAAGGATATTGTTTTAAAAATTTCTGCAATTCTGTAGTCTCGGCAGTTGGAGACTCAGAGTATCCCCTATACATGATAGAAACAAAAGGACATGTAGAAGTTGATGGCTGAGACTGAACCGAAGTTGAAGTCTGATTTATTGTCTGGATTTGAACTTTCAAGCTATTAATAGCCTGAAGTAATTGTTGAATTTGGGCCTGTACCTCTTCTAAAGTAATAGCTTTCGTTACCAAAGTATTAAAAACAGAAAACACCAAAATACCCGTTAAAATTATGGCTAAAGCAATGATTTTTCGCATATTATTTTAATATTTTAAAATTTTGTAAAAACGACCTGATATCATTTTAAATTACCTAATCATATTTGTCAATAATAAAACTTTAAGTATACTTTCTAACCTTTTTCTTCAGGTTTTATTTCCATTATTTGTTTATCTTTCGCGATAGTTTTTCTTTCGTATCTGCTAAAAATAAATAAATAAAGAATTTCTAGGAGGCCAATGGTATGAATAAATAGAAAAACAATAAACCAAAGCTTTTCTTTTCTTTGGGCAGCTTTCCATAATGCAAAACCTTGCCAAATAACAGACCATAATAAGATCGATTCTAAAATATAAGGATGTGAAAGGAAAAATTGATTTAAAAAATTATTTAAGTACAAATAATTGTTCATATTTTTATTTTTTTATTCCGCCGGCTGGCGGATTTTAAATTTTTTAAACTAAAGGCACAAAAACAAAGCCGGGAAATTCTTGCTTTTTATAATCATTCTGAGAAGTTTTTTCTATCAAAACTATCGATTCTTCAATAGGCAAAACCATTTTCCCTCCTATTTTTAATTGTTTGAATAATTCTTGAGGCACTTCAAAAGCACTGGCTGATACTAATATTTTATCATACGGAGATTCTTTTTCATAGCCCAGTTTACCATCAGCGCAAAGAAACTGCACTATTCCCTTTTTCACGAAGTTATATTTTCCCACGTTCTTTTTAGCAAATTCCACTAATTCAGGAATAATATCCATCGCTATCACTTTTCCCTTTGGTTTTACTAAATAAGCTAAAATGGCTGTAGTCCAACCAGAGCCAGAACCAATATCTAAAATTTTTTCTCCTGATTGAGGACTTAAAAGTTCTATCATCAACACCACTACCAAAGGTTGGGAAATTGTCTGATTATAACCTATAGAAAGAGCGTCATTAATATAAGCCCAATCCTTTTCTTCTTCTAAAACGAAATCCTCCCTTTTGATTTGCGAAAAAGTCTCAATCATCCTAGGTGTCTTAAGCCAACCAGAAGCGATCAACTCTGTTATTAAATTTTCTTGAGTTGGTTTCACAGAAGTGTATCTCATTTTATCACAAAAAAGCTATTTAATCTAAAACTGCCTTCTTATGTTTTCTTAAAAATTATTCGTAATTCTTTTTCTAATTTTTATCTATCTTTTGATATTTGACTTCTATCCTCTAAAATATTAAAATTTAAATAGAAGTTTATTCTATTTCTATGCAAACCTATTTTATTCTCATTCTTAACTCAGGATCTTCTTCGGTTAAATACGCCTTGTTTAAAGACAAAAAGTGCCTCTTTCGAGGGATTAAAGAAAATATTGGGCTCAAAACTGGAGAAAAAAACCATGAAATAGCTATTAAAAAAATTCTCAATCGATTAGTTAATGATAAGTTTATAAAAGATATTTCTGAAATAAAGATTATCGGTCACCGTGTCGTTCATGGCGGTGAATTTTTTAAAAAATCGATTGTTATTAATAAAAATAATTTAAAGAAAATAAAAGAGATTTCTTATTTAGCTCCCCTTCATAATCCTCCTAATATTCTGGGAATAGAAATTTGCCAAAAAATTTTACCAAAAGCAAAAAATGTGGCAGTTTTCGATACTGAATTTTATTCGTCTCTCCCTAAATCAGCCTATCTTTATGCTCTCCCCTACGAATTTTATCAAAAATATAAAATAAGAAGATATGGCTTTCACGGTATTTCTCATAAATATGTAGCGAGTTTAGCAGAAGAAATTCTTGGAAAAAAAATAAATCGACTAATCACCTGTCACTTAGGAGCAGGAAGCTCAATTACTGCCATTAAAAATGGCAAACCAATTGATACTTCAATGGGCTTTACTCCTCTTGAGGGACTAGTGATGGAATCACGTTGCGGCAATATTGATCCTTCCATTCCCTTATTTTTAATTTCTAAATTCAATTATACCGCTTCTCAACTTGATGATATTTTAAATAAACAATCAGGTTATTTAGGAATTTGCGGGGTCAAAGATTTTAGAGAAATCCTCAAAATGAAAAACGAAAAAACAAAACTTTGTTATCAAATTTATTTAAGGAGTGTGGTAAAGCACATTGGCAGTTATATTGGATTGCTTGAAGGAGTAGACGCGATAGTTTTTACGGCAGGGATTGGTGAGGGATCAGCTAAGTTTAGAAAAGAGGTAATGGATTCTTTTAAATACCTGGGTGTTCAAATTGATAATAACAAAAATAACCAGCAGGAAAAAATCATTTCTACTTCTAATTCTAAAGTAAAGATTTTAGCTCTTCAAACCGATGAAGAACTGATGATTTATCAAGAAACTTTAAAACTACTTAGAATTTCATAAACTAAAATGGCAATTATAGAAAAAATAAAAAAAGAATTATCGCCCCAGAAATCACTTCCTAAAATTCTTTTCCCGGAAGGAGAAGACGAAAGAATAATAGAAGCTGCTAAAATTTTAAAAGGGGAAAAAATTGCCGAACCAATTTTAATAGGGAAAAAAGAAATAGATAACATCGAAGTTATTAATCCAGAAGCATCAAAAGATAAAGCAGAATTTGCAACAGAACTTTCCAAAATTACCGGTTTTTCTCCTCAAATTGCTCAAAATATAATTTTGCACCCTCTCTTTTTTGGAGCAGTCGCCTTAAAATTAGGAAAAGTTGAAGGCATGGTAGGAGGATGTATTTTTACTTCTGGAGAATTCATTACAGTGGCTAAACAAATAATTGGCTTAAAAGAAGGAATTTCTGTTCCCTCTTCTTATTTTCTAATGGACATACCGGATTATAAAGGAGGAGAAAAAGGAAAACTGATTTTTGCCGATGCTTCAGTAAATATCGACCCCAGTCCAGAGGAATTAGCCGACATTGCCATTACTACCGGCCATACAGCTAAAGATATCTTTGGCTGGGAACCAAGAGTAGCCCTACTTTCTTTTTCCACTCAAGGAAGCGCTTCTCATCCTCTGGTAGATAAAGTAGTTAAGGCTGCTGAAATTGCCAAAAAGAAAGCCCCGGAAATGGCAATAGAAGGAGAGCTTCAAGGAGATACCGCTTTAAGAGAAGATGTAGCTAAAAGGAAAATGAAAGAGATAGGAAAAGTTGGAGGGAAAGCAAATGTTTTAATTTTTCCTGACTTAAATGCTGGAAATATTGCCTACAAATTAGTTAATATTTTAGCCAGGGCATCGGCTTTGGGCCCAATCTTACAAGGTTTTAATAAACCTTTAAGTGATTTGTCGAGAGGAGTAAAAGTAGAAGAGATTGTTGAAATTGTAAAAATTCTGATAAAATAATGGTTTTTGGAATAGGTGTTGATATTTTAGAAATAGAACATTTTAAAAAAAATTTTAATTCTCTTAAAACAAGAAAGAGCCTGAATCGACTTTTTACTGAAGAAGAGATTGATTACGCAGAAAAAAATAGAAGAACAGAGAATTTAGCAACTACCTTTGCCGGAAAAGAAGCGGTTCTTAAAGCCTTAAATCTTAATTTAAGTAAAAAAAATTACTTTCCAGAAATTAAAATAAAAAGAGACTCATCAGGAAAGCCTTATGTTTTTTTAAAAGGTAATTTAGCAAAGAAATTTCCGAAAAGTAGATACCGAATCTTTATTTCCTTGAGTTTCGAATCTAAAATAGTAATTGCCTTTGCGATATTAGAAAAGGTTTAACTAATTACAATCGTACTACGTAACTTATTAAGTTCCCTATTGTTTTATCTCCTTGTACCTCTGAGGGAGGAATTTTTATTTTAAACTCACCTTCTAAAGCTGCTAATAAAGCCATTACATCAAGAGATTTCGCATGCAAATCAGAAATAAACTTTGTCTCCTCAGAAATTTCTTTTGGGTCTTTTTGGAAAATTTCGCTGACAATCTTTTTTATTTTCTCGGCAACTATAACTTTTTTGTCATCTTCTGGCATAATCTTATTTTCAAATTTTATAACAGGGCTATTTTTTCCTGAACACTACGATATTTACTCCTTCAGCTTTTTGAATTTCTGCTTTTACCTCTGCTGGAAGTAATTCATTTTCTTTTCTGATCTCTTCCGGAGTGGAGCATTTTACTCCTTCGATCTTGGTAAAGAAGCAAGGTCCCTCTTCTAATTTTACTAAACCATAAGCAATTGGTGCTAAATGAGCAAACTTTTTTGCCGGAAGAATTGAACTAGAAAACATAACTAATTTTCCTTTTCCGCTTATTTTTACCCATTCTACATTCCTACTGCTGCATTCGCGGCAAACGGTTAAAGGTGGAAAAGTATAAGCTCCGCAGTCTTTACATTTCGTTGCCATAATTACCCCTTGCGCTAATTGGTCATACCATTTTTTAGCAATTGGCTCCATAGTTTTTTAATTAATTTTAATTAATCTGCCGCTTTCAAAACGGTTACCGCAGTATGCATACCATAACCATGATTATGCTGAGCGGCAATTTTGGGCAAAGGGGTAATTTGTCTTCCCTTAGCTTCTCCTCTCATTTGTTTTACAATCTCATAAGTTTCAAATCCTGCTGAGGCTTCAAATGCATGCCCACCTCCATGTCGACCACCGGAGACATTTAAAGGTTTTTTGCCATCGAAAGCAAAATCCCCATTAAGAGCGTATTTCCAGGCCTGACCTTCGGGAATATAACCAGCTACTTCAGGGAGAATCAATTGATAAATCTGCATACAATCATGAACATAAAGATAATCCAAATCAGCTGGTTTTATTCCTGCCATCTTAAAGGCTTCTTTGAACGCAATTCGATCTTGAGGAAAGTCTGTAGCATCTTCCCCATACCAGGGAAAATTACTTACTGTCCAATGGAAACCTGTAATATCAACTGGCTTATTCTTTGCATACTTTTCAGGTTCTGAGGAAACAATTATCGCGGTTGCTCCATCAGCAGTATTCAAAGCGCTAAAAAGACGAGTTGGCCAAGCGAAAAAAGGATTTTTTGCCGATTTCCAGTAATCCTCAACGCTGGAAAAACCTTCTCTTTTCGCCTCCTCTTCTAAAGTTCCTTTTTCATAAAGGATTGCTTTTGGATTAACGGCAGAGTGTCTCCTCACTGTTTTGTTTACAGCACACATTACCTTATCCATTTCCTCAGAAGAAATCTTATTCTTCTTCATATACCCTATCGTGGGAAAAGCTCCATAAGCAGAAGCGACATCATAGAAATGATGATAAGCATAAACATGATCCACTCCAAAATCAGTCCATTCCCATAAAGTAGAGGCATCAATTGCTTCCCTTTCTAAAGGAAAAGTCCCTTTTGGAGCTGAGGAAGTAATTTCTCCGGCTACTATTAAAACATTTTTGTATTTTCCTGACATCACCATTTGCCAGGCAATTCCTAAACCAGTGTTAGTGGTGGAACAGGCAGTATCAAAATGAAATCCCCCTTTAAGTCTTAAACCGAGCCAATCTCCTAATAAGGTAGCATGGCTATAAATTTGAGTGGTGTGAGACAACATGTTTCCCACAATAAAGGCGTCAATCTCACTAGGAGATATTCCTGCGTCATCCATTGCCTCAAAAGCGGCTTCTGCTACTATTTCCTGAAAGGTCTTGTCTTTTAGTTCTGGCGTTTCTAAGATATTGCCGAATTTTGTTGCTCCAACACCAATTATTGAAGCTCTTTTTGACATATTTTTGATTTTTAGATTTTTCGATCTTAAATTTTAGAGGTTTACGACCGTAACCTCTTCTTAATATTATAACTCAAAATTTCAAAAATTAGAACCTTTTGGCTCGAAATATTTTTCTTAACTCTGTTTTTGCTTGTTCTAAAATCTTTTTTCTCTCTGGTTTTAAATTTTTCCCAGCGCGATTAATATAAAAATTTAACATGGACATGGCTGATTGAAACGGCGTTCCTTTGCGATTTACACTTTCCTCAGCTGATTTTTTTAATGATTGAGCAATCTTTTTAGGATTATCCCACGTAAAAACTCCTTCTTCCAATTGAAGAGCAAAACTATGCTCAGTGACATCTTTAGACCAATTTTTTTGTGTTGTTTTGGCCATTTCTCTTAATTATAGAGCATAATTACATAAAAATACATTGGGGGTTGACAAGCAAAGAAAAAGGTGTATACTAAGCTATAGTTGTGAAAAGTTTTGCCTCCCTTAGGATCGCTTTTCGAAAAGATGGAAAATAGAGCGATCCTAAGTCCTTAAAAACAAAAGGAGGTAAAAAGAAGTGCACTTTGAAATTTATTTAATTTATTTATAGAATTAAACCGCGGAACCGCGGAAAGGAGGAAAGGGAGAAATGGAAAATGAAAGAGGGCCTCCTCTGCTAAATTGTTTTCAGTTTTTTATAAAAATTTAAACAAGGAGGCAGAGATGGTTGTAGGAAACCAGTTTAATTGTCTTTTTCTAACCAGAAAAGGAAATTGTAAACAAGGGAACAAAAGAGGAAAAGTCTGTCGTCTAAAAAATTTGCTCTCTCGAAACGGGAATGGAACTGTTGATAAAAGTAAACTACTCATCACTTTTTTAGGATGCTATCAATTCAATTATGAAAAGAATCGAAAAATTGGAGAATCTTTTTTCCGAACTATTTCTAAACAGATCACAGATAAAACTCTAAAACCACTATCTATCTATAACTCAAATGCCCTTACTGAAGTTTTAAAAGGAGAAAAGACAAAAAATTCGTATATGTTCAGAATTCCCGAAACTTGGAACGCAATTTTCAAAAGTTTTGGGATATAGAAACTCCTCCCGAATCTAGTTTTAAAGTTTTAATAAGTAATCCTTCGAAAAGTACATCTCCTGAATGAGGAATGTTTCCTCTAATCCACTTATTGTTGAGACATCTTGTCAATGTCTCCTTTATTCCACCCATTGATGAAACATCAAGTGTTCCTAAAGGGACGCTAAAAGAAATGTTTAACATTTCTTTTAAGAGGACGACAACTCGGCGATGGCAATTAAAAAAATGATCCATTTATTGGGCTCTTTATTGAGCCCTTTTCTTATTTTAAGGTTGAAAAAGTTCCTCCGGCAAAAATCTAACCTGTTGAACTTCTGAAAATTGTTTAGCAGTGGCCTCAATTTGAAACCATAATATACCTACCCGACAAGAACCGCCACCAGTTTTATAATTAGGATCTTCAAATTCAAGCGTTAAAACACCATCTTTCAAAGAAGCGCCTTTTAAAGAAAACCCTTCTAAAGGATATTTAGTAGTAATACCTTGAGATTTTTCTGTATCCGTAAGCTGACCAGCAATTAAAAGCTTAATAGTCTCCTGAATAGGGGTTTTAGTAACAGGAATTTCTCTTTCTACTGCGACTAAACCATCGCGAGAACACTGAATATTACCTGATTCATCTTTATCTTGTTCTGGATTGTAGTAATACAACTTGACAGTTTTTGAATAATCAAAAATAATCGGAATTCTTAATTCATCAGCATTTTCTGATAGGCTAGAGGGATTATCTTTTTCTAAAACCAGCCAGCCTTTTTGAGTTGTTGGCGCTTCAAAAACCAGCTCAGATTCAAAGGGTACAAAATCTTCTGTCATCCAATCCCCTTTGGCTTGGGCATAATGTTGAGCAATAATATTACCTTTATCATCTAATAATTTTACTGGAAAAGTTGCTTCAAAAAACCAAAAGCCTCTTGCCTCGCCTTTAATTAAAAGTGGACTCGAAACTTTTTCGTTTGCTTGAGGAGAAAAAACGCGAATTAAATCTTCGTGAGGACAAAGAGCAAACTCGCAATTTGGACCAGTACGACCAACGTATGAGCCATCGGAACACAATTTTGCTTCTAGGGTACAGGCTACAGGCTTTTCTGCATTCTTCAAACCAAAATAATAACTGAACACTATCAAACCTCCAATAACTGCACAAATGCTTATTATGATGATGAGTTTTATTTTCATAAGTTATTTTTTTCCGCCAGCTGGCGGATTAATTTTTAAAATACAACTTGACAAGGAATATTTTCTTTTTTAAAAAGATTAGCTAACTCATTTCCATTTTGTATTTTTTCCCATTGATATTTTTTATAAATCCAATCAGCATAGTGGTAATTCATTTTATCAATTATAACATAATCTACTTTACCTTTTAACTTAGGCACTAAGCTTTCTGCCTTTGGTAAAAGAGGGGCTATCATCACAAAGGTTTTAATACCCTCTTGATGCAATTTGTCCAAAGTTTCAATTCTTTCGTTTATTGGAACAGTTCTCAATTCAAAAATCTTTCTAATTTCTTCATCATCAGTCGTAATAGTAAATCCAACCTCTATTTCCTGAAATTTCTTTAATAACTCTAAATCTCGCAGAACCAATGGCGATTTTGTTTGAATTACAACTGGCCAATTATTTTTTTGGAGAATTTCCAGGCATTTCTTTGTTAATTCATATTTTTTCTCAAGAGGTTGATAGGGATCGCATACTCCACTTATCCAAACTCTTCCTTTTTTCTTTTCCTTTATTTCCTGGCTGAGCAGTTCTGGCGCATTTATTTTTACATCAACAAACTCACCCCAATTCTCTTTGTGGCTGCTAAATCTTTTCATAAACTTCGCATAACAATAAATGCAACCATGCTGACAGCCAACATAGGGATTGATCGTCCAGTCATAAACCTTCGATTTTGAAAGAATATTTTTTGCCTGAATTTCTTTAATTTTCATTATTAGAAAGCACTATTTAGAGTATTTATAAACCTCAACGGATCAACGCTTGCTCCTTTTGCTTTTATAGAAAGGTGAAGATGGGGTCCTAAAGAATAACCGGTGCTTCCTGAAAGACCGATTACCTCTCCTCTTGATACCTTATCACCAACAACAACTTTAAATTCGCTTAAATGTAGATATAACGAATAAATACCAAAACCGTGATCAATAATTATAGTTTTGCCATAAGTGATTAAATCCTTAGTGAATTTTACTACCCCATCA
>Ga0210031_1000821_pt1 | contig 18693 bp, 20 predicted proteins | sample CryGeyCG2014_080_FD_185455 | JGI IMG/M metagenome (GOLD analysis project Ga0210031, IMG submission 185455) | Groundwater microbial communities from aquifer - Crystal Geyser CG03_land_8/20/14_0.80 (SPAdes) (version 2) | ecosystem: Environmental > Aquatic > Deep subsurface > Groundwater | place... | reverse complement strand
CTTCGCTTGCTTTGTAAGAGGCGTTTACGGCATTTTCAAAATTTGACTTAAAGCTATCAAGCACGAACAATGTTTTTAAATCCACTAATCCATAAATCTTCATCTTAGATTTATTATATTAAACAATTTTCAAATAAAAAACTTTAAAGATTATAAATAAGGGATATAATTAAAATATGAGAGCAATGATTCTTGATCATCAGGATAAAATTGAAAATTTGCCTTTAAAATTAAAGGAAATACGAACTCCCGAACCATCAGTCAATGAGGTGAGAATTAAGGTAAACACCTGTGGAATTTGCAGGACTGATTTGCACATTATCGAAGGAGATTTACCGGTTCATAAACTTCCTCTAATACCGGGGCATCAGATTGTAGGATTTATAGAAAAAATAGGAAAAAATGTCCAGAAGTTTAAAATTAATGACCGCGTTGGGGTACCCTGGCTTTATAAAACCTGCGGGACATGTTTTTACTGCAAACATGATAAGGAAAACCTATGCGAAAATGCACTTTTCACAGGATATGACGTCGATGGAGGATACTCTGAATATTTCACAATCAGCGAAAATTATATCTATCATCTCCCTGAAAATTACACAGATGAAGAAGTTGCACCTTTTCTTTGCGGAGGAGTAATTGGCTACTATGCATTTACAGAAGCAAGAGTAGAGCAAGGAGATAAGTTAGGTTTATTTGGTCTTGGTTCTTCTGCACATATCACGCTCCAGATTGCAAAACATAAAGGTATAGACACCTATGTCGTTGCAAGAAAGGAAAAAGATTTTGAACTTGCATATGAACTTGGCGCAAAATGGTCAGGAAAAATAGAAGGTCTGAATGAAAAACTAAATTCTGTAATTGTTTTTGCTCCAAGCGGAGAATTAATGGTTAATGCCCTTGAAAAAATTATCCCTGGCGGACGGGTTGTTTCTGCAGGAATTTATGCAAGCCAATTACCAGCTTTTGATTACAATCATATCTACCCGGAAAAGAGTTTAACTTCTATTGCAAATACAACAAGAGCCAATGTGAAAGAATTTCTAAAAGTTGCGTCTGAGTTCAAGATAAAAACCAAAATAAATCTTTATTCGTTAAATGATGCAAATATAGCGCTTCAAAATATAAAACATTCAAAAGTGTCTGGTTCAAGTATTTTAAAAGTCTTCTGATTAATTATAACTCTTTTATATAGAGAAAAGTGTCCTCATTAAAATTATTCCAGGTTCTAAAGTTGTATGATTTCAAAACTTCAAGGGCTTTAGCCTTTTTATCATGAAATCCCGGAACCATAGTTGCAATAAAAGAATGCTCTTTACCATTTGTGAGTACATATCTAAGAAGCCTTTTCATTTCTTCAATTTGTCCGTCCAGGAACAATAACAAAATATAATTATCAGATTCAGGTGATTTGCTAAAACAGACAAGTGAGCTTATTTTACCTTCTTTTCTTATGCCTGAAATATGTTCAATTTTATCTTTGAATTTCCCTTTTACAAGTTCGAATGGGTAAAATTTCCATCCTGCAGGTATGAGACCTTTTGAAAGATTGAGAAACTGAGAGTTTTCAATAAACTCAAAAGCTTCTTCCGGACAAATTTTCTCAATGTAGGAGAAATCCTCATTAGGATTAAGGTCACCTTGTTCTATTTCGTGTTCAAAATACATAAAAGAAGCAGTTTTAACAAATCCCTTTGACTCAATAATATGGATCGAAGCTCTATTATCTATATAAGTAGAAAGTGCGAGTTTTTTGACTCCCTCTTTCTGCGCCATATTTATGAAATACTCAGTAATTACCTTACCTATGCCGAGATTTTGAAATCCAGGGTCTGTTCTAATACCTTCTAGCCATCCAAAATCTTCTGAATACCTCGCATATCTTGCAAATCCTGCTATTTGTCCTTCAAATTCAGCAACTACAAACTCTGAATCAATATTTTTTAACCACTCCTCCAGAACAAATGGAATGTAATCGTCACCTTCCCATATTTTTGAAGAAATTTCAAGAATTCTATCTTTATCTTTTTCAAAAGCCCTGCGAATTTTAATTTCAGCCATATTTAATTTTAACAGAATTTAATTTACTCTCAAATGATCTAGCTTAAAAGTATATTTTTAGTTTTTTGGAAAAATATATAATTTTTAGAATGACATGTTATAATAAAAGTTAGATATGATTTATGATTACGAAAGAAAAAATTTCGAAGTTGAGGAAACTTTAATTTTAGAAAACAAAAGCTTTAAAAAATATAGATTTGAGTTTGAAAGCTTTATTAAAACGCCGTATCCTGAGACAAACAAAGTCATTGGATATTTTTTTAATCCAAGCAAAAAGGCAAGTAATAAAATTCTTCTTTTTTTGCATGGAATGGGCGATAGAAATCTTTCACCCCTCACATGGTTCCCGCAAAAGTTTGCAGAAGAAGGTATCCCTTCATATCTGTTGATTCTTCCGTATCATTTTGAAAGAACTCCCCCGGGAACGAAAAGTGGTAAAAAATTTCTCATTGACGATATGAATGACACTATTAAAGATTTTCAACAAGCAGTTATAGATTTGAGAATTTCTATGGATTACCTTGAACGAAGATATAATTTTGCTGACTTTTCGATAATGGGTTTCAGTTTTGGTGGAATGATCGGTACAATCACTATGGCTGTTGATGGACGAATAAAGAGTGGAATTTTTGTGGTTACTGGTGGTAATTATCTTTACATAACATGGAAGAGCCTTGCAACCAGAATGCTTAGAAAAAAATATGAAGTCCAAAGCAATTACAACGTTTATGGTTGCACAGAAAAAAAATGCATCGAAGTTCATAAAAATTACCCGGAATATATAAGCAACTTAAAAACAGTAATGGACCTTGATAAAATCAGTTATATAAGAGGGTGTTATCTTTTTGATCCTTTAACATTCGCTCATTTTATAAAAAGGAGAAAGGTAATTCTTTACAATGCCATTTTTGACGAAATAATACCAAGAGATGCTGCTAATGCCTTGTGGACAGAAATGGGAAAGCCAGAAAGACACTGGCTTTTTGCTGATCACTTAACTTCTGTTTTCTATAGAAGACTAATATTTCACAGAGCTTTAAAGTTAGTGCTCGAAGATAAATAATTTAATTTTTTCATTTAAAACTACTAATTTCCTTATAATAGTTAAATGAAGCAAATAACTGACGAAAAATTTATGAAAGTTGCAATTAAAGAAGCCTTAAAAGGTGAATCAGCTGGTGAAATACCTGTCGGTGCTGTGATTGTTTGCGATGGGAAAGTTATTGCTAGGACACACAATAAAACTGAATTATTAAAAGATCCAACTGCTCACGCAGAAATCCTTGCAATAAGAAAAGCTTCAAAGAAAATTAGTGACTGGAGGCTAAATAACTGCGAAATCTATGTAACGCTTGAGCCCTGTCCAATGTGTGCAGCTGCGATTATTCTGTCGCGAATTAAAAGAGCTGTTTTCGGAGCTTATGATAAGGAATATGGTGCCTTGGGAAGTAAAATAAATCTGAAAGAGATTTTTCCATCTGTTAATCCACTTCTCGAAATAAAAGGTGGAGTTCTCGAAAATGAATGCAGTCAAATTTTAAAAGGCTTTTTCAATAAAATAAGGAATAAAATATAATAGTAAAAGGAGAGGTGGCTGAGCGGTTGAAAGCGCCTGACTCGAAATCAGGTAGAGGGGTTGACCTTCTCGTGGGTTCAAATCCCACTCTCTCCGCCAATTGGAAAACTGCCAAAGAACCTGAAAAAGTATCGGCTCAAACTTCATTTTTGGCCAAAAGCAGGCTTCCCTCATTTTTTAATTTGATTAATTTCATAAAATTTGTTAGTATATTTATGAAGGGTTAAATAAGCACCCATACTAATACTAGCATACTTAGGAAACTATGAAAAGTCAAAACAATAATGAAACAATTGGGAATAAGATAAAACAGCTTAGAAATAAGCAGGGATTGACACAAGACGAATTAGCGAGAAAATCCGATCTTCCCTGTACAACGTTTACCAAGATTGAAACAAATGTCATCACTAAACCCACCATCCAAACGGTTATAAAGATTACTAAAGTTTTGGGAATTAGCCTTGAGGAATTAATGAAATAAATTATGCAAAAGAAAAAAACTCAATCAGAACAGTTATTTCCTGTTGAAATGGAATATGCTCGTTGCGTTACCGCCTTAAACCGCACCGGCATTCTCACGCTTCTTCCACGATCGGAAAATTTAGGGGTGATTGGAATAGATGGAAGAGAATATCCTGTACCAACCCAAGAACAGGTTGTAGAACTATTTGCTCATAATCGAGAGCTTGTAGGCAGAAAAGTTCCACAAGGGTTTGATCGTTTAGAATTAACACCCATGGCAATGTCAACACCCCTTCTTATTGACCGAATGAAAGCAGCTATTTTTAAACACGCAGTAGAAGGTAAAATTTATCAAACCAGACGTTCTCCTTCTGATCCTTTAATACCTGTTCGTGTTAATACCGAAAAACATGTCTGGATATGGGATACCTTAAAACAGGCACTAGATACAGACGAGCTTGTATATTTTCCGGAAGATTATTCAAGCAATCATCGGGGACAGACCAAATTAGAAGTAGTCAATAATGGACGTATTTGTGCTGTTTCAGGCTGGTCTGTGGGATTAGTTGAAAGTTTACCCATTATACCTCAACAAGGCCGAGGAAAGACATTAGGAGGCAGAAGACAATTAGAAATAGGCTCTTCTCCTCGTGATTACTTACGAACATTACAGACGCAAGCTTATCAAGGAGAAACAGGAAAAACACTTGAAGATTTTATTACAAAATTTCTTATCCACCTCGAAACAACCAATGAAGTAAGTAATGACAGGTATGATAACAATGCCTTATGGTTTCTTGGTCAATATGTAAAATATGTAAAACATGTAAAAAGTGACCTTGTGCCGACTGGGTGGTGGCATCGAGACTTTGGGCGGGCCCGCTTGGATGCGCACCGTCCAGGCAATAGGCTTTGCACTAGGAGTTGGGGTGGGTCCTCCACGGTGAGGCTTCTTAAGCCTTCATCTTTTTTTACATAATAATTTGCTGCCAAAGAAAAACTTAAAATCGTCCAATCCGAAATGGTCGTTTCCGCAGGCGGGCGGAAGGGGGGTTGGGGGGGAATTCCTCCCGCCCTACAAATTTTGGGCGAAATCTGTTCGAATTTTTTCGAACGCACACCGCCAGTTCTGAAAACTAGTACTATGATGCATAAAAAGGGGAGGGTTTGTGAAAAAATTATTTATTCTTTTATTTCTTTTCTGTTTAACACTTTCCTGCACTCCAAAAAAGAGTGTTACTATTTATTTTTCAAAAATGACAGATACTGATTTTTACTTAGTTCCTATTAAAAGAGAAGTAACAGGAAGTGATGTGTATAAGGCAACTCTTGAGGCATTAATTAAGGGTCCAGAAAATACTGACGAGGGAAATGCAGTTCTTCCAAATACTGTTAAGGTTCTTTCAACTAAAAAAGAAGACTCTCTTTTAATAGTAAATTTTTCTAAAGAGATTATTCTTGATGCAAATCAAGTTGGTGTTTCTTCAACTACTGAAGCCCTTGCTCTTGGGAGCATTGCAAATACTCTTACTGAATTTCCCGAAATTAAAATGGTGAGAATTCTTATTGAAGGAAAGCGTAACGGGGATATTGATGGAAGAGAAATTGAAGATTTCTGGGGACATATTGGAATCAGGAGTGATCTTTCAAGAAACGAGAATTTATTTAAACACTGAACTAAAGTGCGTACACTATAGTAATGCTTGAAAATCAAAGTTTTTATTTTTGTCTCATAAAACGGAACATCAAAAATAAGTTTTCCTTAATTTAAATTGAGTAAATACTTATTAAGTGGTAAAATTATATAGAAGGGATATCGCAACACTATAATTGAAGATTTAATAAAATAGCTGGCAAAAATGAAAAGAAAAATCAGATATTTTCTATATGCGGTAAACTATTTAGTCAAAACTAAAATATTTCGAAGAGAAATACCTTTTATCGGCGGACTCGTTATCAATGAAAAATGTAATCTGAGTTGCAAGCAGTGTGACGTTTCAAACCACAACTTGCCCGATCTAACATACGAGGATATCAAAAGAGGACTACAGGTGCTTTATAATAGGGGAATACGTTCAGTTTTTATAGAGGGAGGAGAGCCTTTCCTTTGGCGAGATGTTGGTTATAGATTAGAAGACATTGTAAAACTTGCAAGAAAAATTGGATTTCAGTTAGTTAGTGTCTATACAAACGGCACATTCCCGATTAATGTATCAACCGATTCAATCTTTGTCAGCCTTGACGGCTTAAAGGAAACTAACAATAAGCTAAGAGGAAATGTGTTTGATAAGGTAATTCAGAATATCAAAGAATCAAAACATCCCAATATAATCATCAACTTCACTATTAACAGCGTAAATCAATCAGAAATAGAAAGATTTTGCGAGGAAATGGGCAAAATAAAACAAGTTAGAGGAATATTTTTTTATTTTCACACTCCTTATTATGGCTTTGATGAGTTATTTGTGAACCTCTATGAGAAGAGAAAGATCATAAAAAGGATAATTGCATTAAAAAGAAAAGGCTATAAAATATTCAATTCTTTAGCCTGCCTGAAAGGAGTGTATAATGATAATTGGCCTCGTCCGTCCAGGCTTTGTTATGTTTATGCAAACAATCAGCTTTACCAATGTTGTCGTGCCTATGGTAATAATGAGGCTTGTAAAAACTGCGGCTATCTGGGATATCCTGAAATCATTTACATCCTGAAATTGAGACCGACTGCAATTGTCTCAGCTTTGAACTATTTACCAAAAAATAATAGCTGAGATACTAAACAAAATATAAATAGTTTACAAAAAATATCTTTAAAATATGCTGAGTATAGAGGACCGCAATATATGTAGAGGCTAAAAATTTCTACCGTACTGTAGACTCTACACCATCAAAGAATTTGTAAAAAACATCGAGGTGAGATTCATTTGCACCAAAGATGCAATTTCCCTTATCTTCTTTTTTGGAAAAAATTAAATTCTATTAGTATATTTGTGAGGTACAATGCAATAATAATATTAAAATTTTGAAGGGATAATAGAAACATTGATGCATTAAACAATTATAGGAGGAAATTGATGTGGAGAAACACATTGTAGTAATAATAGGAGGGGGACCCGCGGGTGCAACCCTTGCACAATACCTTAAAAATGAGGAAATTGATACTTTAATCATTGAAAAGGGAATACCCTTTAGAGACAAAGTTTGTGCAGGCGGTTTGCCTGTTGTCATTGAAAAAATTCTTCCTTCAAATTTAAGAAATTTTGAAAGAAATGTCTATGACAAAATTTCTATAGATTATAGAAATGCCTACAGCATATCTGCAAAGACCGAAAAGCCCTTTTTATATGGAGTAATGAGGCCAAAATTTGACCAATTTTTACGGGAAGGTATCAATGTCCATTATGGTGAGAAATTTATAAATTATGAAGAAGAAAATAACAGTATCATTGTCCATACTGATAAAGCTAAATATTCGTGTAAATTTCTCATCGGAGCTGATGGTGTAGGCAGCCTTGTTTCGCTTCAATCAGGGCTTGGCAAAAAGAAAAGATTTATCGTTGCAGAGGAAAAAGAAGTCCCAGAAAAAGCAAAAGACAAAAATACTCTGAACGTCTTTCTTGGATATAATTTCCTTGGTTATGGCTGGGCACTTCCTAAAGATGGTTTTGTCTCTTCGGGAAGTGGTGCATTGAAAGGACATTTTCAAAAAGGAATAGTAAATAAATTTAACAGAGGCGATGCTCCGATAAAAGTTTTCCCTATCTCCTTATGGGATGGCGTCGAGATGCTTGCAAAAGGAAGAGTTGCTATTGTGGGAGAAGCAGGAAATCTTGTTGACCCATTCACTGCAGCTGGTATATATCCTGCAATTTTATCTTCGATGCTTCTTTCCAAAGTGATTGATAAAAATCTTAAATTAAACTCGGCAGATCTTACACATTATAATGAACTTTTAACAGACAAATTATACGGTGAGTTTCGATATGCACGTACTCTTTCGAATATGTTTTTTCCATTTCTGTCATTAACCAACAGAGCGATTTTACAAACTAAATTTATAGATTATTTACTCGAATTAGCTCAGGGCGGCTATCTTTCCTACGAAAAAATTTTTAATAGAGTTGAAAATACTAAAAGGATTCCTGTCAAAATAGCTTTTGCATTTGTAAAAATCTTTATCAGATAGTAAGCGTTCCAATAAAGTCTAATTTGTTTCATGCCCAATTTATATCCAAGAAACCCTTTAAGAATATATATTTTTTGTTATTTCGAATTTAAGGGGGGTTGGTGAAGAATTTGGGAGGGGTAAGCTCAGGGCAGGGTTCAACTTCACTCCTTTTATGGTTTCTAAACAAATATATATAAAGCTTTTGCAAGCAATTGAAATGAACAACTACAAATATTGTATAAGCTTAAGTTTTTTCGTCAAAATTATATATGATTCTACGTATTGTACGAGACTCTCCACCTGCAAAAAACATAGGCTCGAGCTCGAAGTGATGGAGAGAGAAAAGTTACTTCCATTGCAAGAATTTTAAAATACCTATTTTTAACTCTTGACAACAAATTCAATTTGAATATATTATTAGTTGCACGAGTTCCCCGTTAGCTCAATTGGCAGAGCGGGTGGCTGTTAACCACTAGGTTGTGGGTTCAAGTCCTACACGGGGAGCCAATTTTTATTTTATAGAACCCTTTGCTATTTAATACCAATGAAATTAAGGATTGTTAGATATAAAATAAAAATTATGATATTCAAAATAGATAGTTTAATCAGATTTTTCTATTGATTAATTTTTAATCGTTTGACTAACGGTACAAGCAAAGCAAAAAATAGAACAACCAAGCCTAAAAGTATAGCAAGATCCAAACTTACCTTGCTAAAACTGTCACGGAAAATACTGATACGGAAAACAGGATAGATGATATAGTAGGTTGGAAATATTTTAGCTATCCACTGCGGCCAGTTAGGAAAAATCAAGACAATAGCTGGAGCATACAAAAATATGCCTAAAGATTTTATAGCCGCAAAAATAGTCGCCATATCTTTAGCAAAAATACCTAACATCAAACCGAGCTCCACTCCAAATATTGAGCCCAGAATAAGGGGGATTAAGATTATTATAGGTAAGTTAAATCCTACATTTAAAAACAAAATCACCAATGCCATAAATAGTGATAATGTAACGCTCAATAGACCATAGGCAAAGAGGAGCTCAGAAATTGAAAGGGGGGTAACTAGAAGAGCTGAAAGTGTTCTTTTCTCCTTCTCCTTGACCAAAAAGGTAGACGAAAGCATAAAAGTACCAAACAAAATTGCTACAAGAACAATAATTGGTAAAGCTTGTTGAATCAAATTTAAAGATTTTTCTTCTCCTATTTGAATTTCTTCAAAATTTACAGAAGGTGAGTTCGGAGAAAGATTTCTAAGAGCACTTGCTATTGCGGTGCCTGCAATAGTCCTATTCTTTGCTAAACTTTCGCCATTAATATAAACTTTCAATATAACCTTTTCTGCATTTTTTAATTTATCTTCTAAATTTTCAGGAAAAATAACCCCAACATCTACCTTTTTATCTTTTACTTCTGTGTAAACTGCATCAATAGAGAGAAGTTCAATAATTCTAATGGCATCATTTTGCTCGAATTCCTGTACGATTCTTGACCCTCCACCTTCCTGGAATATTGCAATAACTGTTTTTTGAACCCATAATCTTCCGAAAACGAGTTGAAAAATAAGAGTAAATAATAGTGGAACTATAAACACCGTAAGGAAAAGAGGATCTTTTATACCTCCTCGAACTTCCTTTTTTATAATAGCAACTATGTTGTGTAAATTCACGTTACCTTCCTTTTAAGAAAGGTAAAACCTATAATGAAGAATGAGATGTCAAAAAGAATAAGATAAATTATTTGGGGAAAATATTGGGAAAGAGAGAAATGATAATTTAATATTCCATCGAGAGGATTAATAAGATGATAAGTTGGTATTGCATTTATAATAGGAGAATATGAAGACGGAAAAATGAGTAACGCTCCTGGTAATATAAGGACAAGCAAGGGTAATATTCCATTCATTATAAGAGAAACAAAGTTCTTGCTTATAGAACCGATCATAAAAGCTATGGAGGTAACTAAAATTGATCCAAGAAGAAGAAAAATTATTAATGCAGGCAATGTGGACCATTTCAAAACTCCAAGAAGTACCGCGATAAGCAATCCCTCCAAAAAAGCCAGAGATATTCCAGTAACTGCTTTTGCAGTTACATACTCTTTCAAATTAACAGGTGTTACAAGAAGTGCGTCAATTGTCTTTTTTTGAATTTCTTCCATAAGAATATTTGCAAGACTGTAAAGCTCAACCAAAAGGACCAGCACTATAAAAAGTATCCTAAGTTTATCCCTTGAAGAAATTTGCTGGCCAAGCATATCCGTTCCAATAACTTGTTCTTGCGTTTCTATTGGCAACTGATATCCCAACACATTATATGCAAGTTCCTTGCCAATAAACTGTCCAGCCTCTTTTATTTCCTCTGGCGTATCTGAGGCAAAATAGAATTGGACACCAGGTTTATTATTTACGTTTGTGAAAGCAAAACCTATCCCGACATCTTCTGCTGCTACTATTTTTCTCAGTTCATCTATTGAGCCTGCCCATTTTACCTCTATCCCTTGCTCCTGAGATAAGCTTTGTTCTATAGCATCCCTTCCATATTGGAGATAAATGCCAATTTTAAATGTTTCATCAACCTTTGAGGGAAGCAGAACATAGATTAAAGTATATGCAAAAATCACTAAAAATGTGATAACTGCTAAAAAGCGGTTACGAAAAATCTGTGTAATATCCTTCTTGACAATCGAAAGGATGCGACTCATTCTAATTTTCGTCCGGTTAATAGTTTAAAAATATCCTCAAGTGTTGCTTCTTCAGTGTGCATATCCAAGACATTCTTTTTTGACAGCATGTCCTGGATATTTCTGCCTATATCTTCAGACTCAAGGTTAATTTCTTCTTCTTTAACATTTTTATCTTCAAGGTACCTGATCTTGATGACCCTCTTTCCATACTGATGATTGAGGTTATCAGGTGTATCCAAAGCTGCAATTTTACCTTCATTAATAAAGGCAACTCTATCGGATAGTTTATCGGCCTCCATCATATCATGAGTCGTAAGAAAAACAGTAACACCTTTTCTTTTTTCCTCGAGGATTACATTACGAATATCTTCTGCCGATACAGGGTCAAGGCCATCTGTGGGCTCATCAAGAAATAGAACTCGAGGCTCATTAACAAGAGCCCTCGCAACCATCAACCGTTGCTTCATTCCTTTTGAATAGTTTAAGACTCTATCCTTTCTATCAACTGACAGTCCAACTCTTTTAAGCAGGGACTTTACATCAAAATTTTTTATACCAAAAAGAGAAGCAAAAAAGGTTAAGTTTTCAACTGCAGACATATCTTCATAAAGGTTTTTTTCTTCAAAACATACCCCTATTTGAGATTTAATCTTTCTTACGTCTTTTTGAACATCGATACCAAGGACAGAAATTTCACCATCCTGAGGTAATAGTTGACCTGTTAACATTTTTAATGTAGTTGTTTTACCTGCTCCATTTGGGCCAAGAAAACCGAGTATTTCGCCCTTGCCTATGTCAAATGAAATATGATCTACAGCAAGTTTTTTGTTATAAGAATATGTGATATTTTTCGCTTGTATTATTTCTTCCATTGTACTTTATTTTATTAAAAAATATTTTTTTGCAAATTTCTAAAATATAGGGGCGTCAAAATTTTAATAGGAAGAATATCTTTTGTTAGAAAGTAATAAATAAATGCCCCCAAAACTCCTAACGAGCCAAGAATGTTTCCCAAACCTTTATAGCCAAAGGAAATAAGCGCGAGCCCCCCTATTCCTGAACCAACGGCAGAACCTATATTTACAGCTATTGCGTTTAAAGACATCATTATATTATTTTAAAAATTTTTTTAAACTTATCTATATTTAACGTCCTTTATTAAAATCCTGGAAAAAAGTATCTCTTAATTGTGTTACAGCATTTTTAGATGATATAATCACGCCTACTTCACGATTTTTGTCGAAAGAAGTAGATGAAAAATTAATCGACCCAACATAGGCTAAACTACCATCAACAATTATTGCTTTTGCGTGAATAAATGGAGATGTCACTGATTTAATTTCAACCATACTCTTTTTAAGTTCATCAATCGCGGCTTTATTAACATCTATTGAAGAAGGGTCAGCAACTATCACGTAAACCTTAACTCCACTTACAGCTATTTTCTCAAGAGTATTCATAAACTGTTGGTCTTCTATTTCCTCGGCATAAACGTCAATTTCGCTTTGGGCAGAGTTCAGCAGGTCAATTATTTTTGTCCTTGAATTTTCAGGGCTTACAACAAGGGGAGAGTTTACTGCTACATATGGTTTTCTGTTCCAATCAGCACTAAAAATGTTCAAAAGTTCATTAACCGTGTCTGGATCGTTTACAATTACGCCGAACTCTCTATTTTTGGTAAAAGCACTCTTTGATAAGTTAAGCGTCATTATGTAACCTGTTGTTTTATCAATGACAAGGAACTTGGAATGAGTATATTGATAAACCCTGTTTGACCACTTGGTATCTATCCCATAGTGGGAGAGTTTATCTTTGACATCTTTATTTGCCCCATAGCCCTGGTATGGGTTTTCTTCAAGAATAACTCGAACGTAAACTCCTCGCCTCTTTGCATTTATTAATTCACTTACGATGCTATCGTCTGACATTATATAAACTTCAAGGTCAATTGAAGCTTTTGCTTTTTCGATTGTTTGAAGCAATGGTTCTCTGGAAGACTCTGGTTCAACAAAGAGCTGAACATTCGTGAGCGAGTTAAATTGGGTATTCTGTACTGTGTTTTTATTCAATGCGCCAAAAATATAACCATATATTATGAGGACAATGCTTAGAAGTAGACCAATTAAAAGGTAAAATGTAATATTCTTTTCGTTTTTTTTCGCCATTATTTTTCCTGAATACAATAAATTATATATACAATGAATTTTATATAAAATTCATTGTATATAAAGATAATTTTTGTTAAAATAGATCGATGGAACAGAAAACCTACGAAATTACAGTTAAGGTTGTTGAAATAAGAGGAACAGGCAAATGTTCAGCTGGTTTAAAAGTGGGAGACACTTTTGAGATAAACGAAAGCGGGCAACCTGTGCCTATCAATTTTTGCGGATGGGCTTTTGCTACCTTATGGCCATTTATTACTCCCTTGCGTTACGGGGGCTCTCTTCCATGGGAAAAAGACCCTACTAAAGCTTATGTATCCTGCCCTGACCCTGAAACAACAGTTGTTTTTGAAATATCAAGAAAAGAAGACAAACTTGCTCCAGATAAACCAAATTCTCCCTTCTAATTGATTATGAAAGGGACCAACAAGGCACTAAACCTTACAATACAAATTTTTTCAATCATATTAATATTAGGTTTGGTTTACACATTTTACAAGAGGCAGATTACAATCCAGGGATATATATCCACGCTCACAGTAAAGCAGCTTCCTTTTTATGCGATGCGCTCCCTGATAAGAATGGTTTCAGCGTATCTACTATCTCTTTTGTTCTCATTTATTTATGGATTTCTTGCTGCAACAAGCAAAAGAAGAGAGGCGATAATGCTTCCTATCCTTGACATACTGCAATCAATACCAATACTTGGATTTTTCCCAGCGGCAATTTATTTCTTTGTATCCATTTCGCCTACAAAAATGCTTGGCGCAGAATTTGCAGCAATCTTCTTGATTTTTACATCACAGGCCTGGAACATTGCGTTTAGTGTATATGAAAGTATTTCAATGATTCCAAAAGATATCGAAGAAGCATATAATCTCTTTGATCCTGAAGGAAATTTAAAACTTTTCAGGCTCTACATTCCTGCAACAATTCCAAAACTTGTTTATAACAGTATTTTGAGCTGGACAAATGGTTGGTTCTTCCTTGTCGCTTCAGAAATTTTTGCAATTGGCTCTGAGTCTTACAGATTGCCTGGCATTGGTAGTTTTATTCTGGAAGCTGCATCTCAAAATAAAATATCGTTGATGTTTCTCGGTGTTCTTGTCCTCGCAGTGATAATTGTATTCCTCGATCTTTTTATATGGAAGCCCATTTCGCAATGGTCAAGAAAGTATACATATAGCGTTTCCCCGGGTGAAGAAGAAACAAAAGAAGCATGGGATGTTGTAATTATTTTCTGGGAGGCAGTGGGCAACTTTTTCAAGTATATATTCAGATTTATCAAGAAAATTAATCTAAGGCCAGCTCTTAATTTCAATTTTCTAAAAAGATTCTGGCGTGGAAAAATTGCTAATATTTTTAGAAAAGCTGTCCTCGTCATCCTGTTGGGGCTTGTTGGTTACTTATCATTCATAGTTTTGAAAGCAATCCCTTCGATAGTCATTCAATTAAAGTTTGGCGATTTCTTAGTCTCTATAAAAGCTTTGCTATACTCGTTTTTAAGGATTCTTGTTTCCTATATAATTGCTTTCTCATGGACTTTTCCTTTTGCAATATTTCTGTTCAGGAACCCTAAAGCCGCAAGGTTTATTTCCCCTGTTATTCAAATTCTTCCATCGATCCCTGCAATTGCATTCTTCCCTTTAATTCTTTATTTTTTGCTACCTTTTAAGGGTGGCCTCAATATCACTGCTATTATTATAATCCTCTCGGGCATGCAGTGGTATCTTTTGTTTACAGTTTATGGGGGATTAAAAACAATTCCAGATGACTTACAAGAATTTACAGATTCATTTGGAGTAAGAGGGATAACAAGGCTTAAAAGGTTGCTTTTGCCTGCAGCACTTCCCTCAATAATGACCGGGACAATTACGGCAGTAGGAGGGGCATGGAACGCACTTGTTGTTGCAGAATACACAACTTTGAACAATAAGGTTTATTCTGTAACAGGCATCGGGAGCGTATTGAATAGTTCAATTGCTTCAAACAACCAATCTCTTTTCATTATCTCGCTTTTTGTAATGGTTGCTACTGTATTTTCTATGAATCATTTTGTTTATCGTCCTCTTTATGATAAAATCATTAATAGGTACAGGATGGAAAGTTGATGGAACTTTTAGAGCTAAAAAGCATTTACCAAACTTTTCCTTTGAAAGATAAAGAAATTGTGGTACTAAGTAACATTAATCTAAACATTTCTGAAGGTGAATATGTCTCGCTCGTTGGGCCTTCGGGATGTGGGAAAAGCACCTTATTACGTATTGTTGCTGGCCTCATAAGGCCGACTTCTGGTGAAGTATGGTTCAACGGAGAAAAAATACAAAAAATTAACTCATATACAAGCTTTATTTTTCAGACCTTTGGACTCTTGCCGTGGCTTGATGTTACAGAAAACATAACTCTGGGACTCGAAGCAAGACAGGCTTCTTTAAAAGAAAGATTGAGAAAAGCATTTAAGTACATTGATCTTGTTGGTCTTGAAGGTTTTGAAGAAGCATACCCAAGGGAACTTTCAGGTGGTATGAAACAAAGAGTTGGTATTGCAAGAGCACTTGTTATGGAACCCGCGCTTTTGCTTATGGATGAGCCTTTTACTGCTCTTGACGTTTTTACGGCAGAAAACCTCAGGGGAGAAATAATCAAACTCTGGATTTCTGGTAAATTATCACTTAAGTCGATTTTCATGGTAACGCATAATATTGAAGAAGCAATTTTCCTTTCCGACAGGATAGTTATAATGTCCTCGCACCCTGGAGAAATTATTGGAGAGGCAAAAATTGACCTGCCGAGACCAAGAGATAGAGAAAGTGAGGATTTTAACAAACTTTATGATAAAATATATTCTATGGTAATAAATTCGACAGTAACAAAAAGGGAGGTGAAACCCGTTTAGGGAATTTAATGGAAGATGTATCGCCGTTGCCGTACATTGAAGTAGGTAAAATGATTGGAATGTTAGTTTATCTGGAAGATCTGGATGGGAAAACTGATGTATATGTGCTTTCTTCTGATTTAAACCTTGAAATGGATGAACTCGTTAATCTCATCAAAATATCTGAATTGCTTGGTTTTGTAACGGTATTAGAAGGAGACCTTTATATCACCAGGACAGGAAAAGACCTTGTCTATGGTGACGAAAACAAAAGAAAGATTATATTCAAAAAAGCCCTTAAAAAGCTTCCAGTATTCGAAAAAATCATCAAAATCCTTTTAAAATCAGAGGATAAAACCATCCAGAAGAGCAGATTGCTTTTGATTCTTTCAGAGGAAATGTCCGAGGATGAGGCCAGTGAAACTTTAAAAAGTTTAATAGAACTGGGAAGGTATGCAGAGTTAATTGGCTACAATCCTGAAGACAAAGACATATACCTTGATATGTTAGATGAACAATGATTGAAGAGACTTTTATAATGATAAAACCCGATGGGGTAGAAAGAGGCCTTATTGGAGAAGTAATCTCTCGTTTCGAAAAGAAGCTGATGAAGGTAATCGATATGAAAATGTTAACGCTTAGAAAAGAAGAAGCTGAAAAACTTTATGAAATGCATAAAGGCAAAGACTTTTTCGAAAAACTTATTAAATACTCAATATCTGGCCCTGTCGTAGTTATAAAACTAAGAGGAGAGGAAGCCGTAATGAACTGCAGACTTATTATAGGAGAAACACAACCCGAAAAAAGAACGGCGGGGACAGTACGAGGCGATTTTTCTCCTTATCTTACTGAAAATGTAGTTCATGCATCATCTACCCAGGAGGAAGCAAAGAAAGAGATCGCAATTTTCTTTGAAATTTAGCTTTATTCTCTAAAATATAATAAAGAGGCGGTGACAAAGAGTGGCAGACTACAATCTCCTCGAGGAATTGACTAACATATCCGCTTTTCCCGGAGAGGAAAGCAACGTTCATGATTTGATTAAAAGAGAAATTTTAAAGTATGCCGACAAGATAAGTTCATTAAAAACTGGCTCGATGTTTGCAATAAAAACCGGCTCACCTGGAAAATGTTCAATAATGCTCGATGCACATATTGATGAAGTAGGTGCCATTGTTTCAGGAATCACCGAAGAGGGATTTTTGAGAATTCAATCAAATTTCATTGATCCCAAAATATTACCCGGTTCAGTCATTGTGGTTCACGGGAAAAAAGAAATTAAAGGAGTAATAGGGATAAAGCCGTTTCATCTCACAAGCCAAGAGGACCTCAAGAAGGCTTTTCGTATTCAAGAGCTGTTCGTGGATTGCGGATTAAACAAAAAAGAGATAGAAGAAATTGTCTCAATAGGAGATAGCATCACTTTTTCTCCATCATTTTCAAAGGTAAATGAACTTGTTTCAAATAAGGCGTTGGATGACAGAATAGGAGTATATGTGATAATCGAAGTATTTAAAAGGCTAAAGAGGATTAACCATATTATAAATGTTATTGGCCATTTTGCTTGTCAGGAAGAATTCTCGGCACTTGGAGCGATAACATCAACGTATGTTTTGAAGCCAGATTTTGCTATTGCCATTGATGTAACCCATGCTTCTTCTCCAAATGTTTCAGAGAAACACAGCTCTGAATTAGGCAAAGGACCAACAGTTTTTATAGGACCTTCTGTTGACAGGGTGCTAAACAAAAAAATTATTGATACTGCACAAAAATATGGCATACCATTTCAAAAAGAGGTTGGTATAGTTTCTCAAACAGATGCAACTTACATACAAATAGTAGAGAAAGGTGTACCTGTGGGCGTAGTGAGCGTCCCTCTAAGGTATATGCATACTCCTGTTGAAGTTGTTGATCCTCAGGATGTAGAAAAAACAATAAATTTGCTCTCTTTGTTCATTCAGGAAGTTGACGCTTCTTTTCTGGAGGCATTATATGGAGAATATTGAGCTTATTCAAAAATTAAGCAATGCATTTGGAGTTTCTGGAGATGAAAGGGAAATTGCCGAGATTCTGAGAGAGGAAATAAAAGGGGATGTTGAAAAAATAAAATTCGATGCAATGGGTAACCTCATTGCAATGAAGGGCTTAGATAAAAGTGGCTTTAAGGTGATGTTAAATGCACATATGGACGAAGTAGGCCTGATAGTGACATCTATAGACGAAAAAGGGTTCCTGTCATTCAAGAAGGTTGGGGGAATCGATGACAGAGTACTTTTGGGCAAAAGAGTAATCGTAGGTGAAAGCAAAATAAAGGGAGTTATTGGAGCAAAGGCAATACATCTCCAGAAAAAAAAGGACGAAGTCGAAAAAACGGTTGAATCCGATACTATGACAATTGATATCGGAGCAAAAAATAAAGAAGAAGCAGAGAAATTTGCTCCACTTGGCAGCCTTGTTGCATTTGATACAAAGTTCGAAAAATTGAATGAGAAGTATTATATAGGAAAAGCTTTTGACGACAGACTTGGTTGTAGTATTGTGGCAAATCTATTGAAATATAACTTTAATTTCCCTATTATTGCTTTGTTTTCAACACAGGAAGAGATTGGGTTAAGAGGCGTGATAACAGGTGCTTATCAATACACTCCCGACATGTCAATTACAGTTGAAGGAACCATCTCAGCTGATATTCCAGAGGT
>Ga0210031_1000818_pt1 | contig 18725 bp, 18 predicted proteins | sample CryGeyCG2014_080_FD_185455 | JGI IMG/M metagenome (GOLD analysis project Ga0210031, IMG submission 185455) | Groundwater microbial communities from aquifer - Crystal Geyser CG03_land_8/20/14_0.80 (SPAdes) (version 2) | ecosystem: Environmental > Aquatic > Deep subsurface > Groundwater | place... | reverse complement strand
GTACACGCCCATAGTTTTTATTTTGGTAATAATCCTGAATTAACAGAAGCCGAACTGAATTTATTAAGTGAATTATTGGTTGGTGATCGTTAGCGGTCATTGTTCAATCTTTTGACATGAGTAATTATGACCAAAAATCAGACAAAGGAAGAATTTAAAAATATTCTTTTAAGTATTTGCCTCCCCGTATACAATCAATCGGATAAAGTAAGGGAATTTTTTAAGAATATAATTCCTCAACTTAATCCAGAAATTAGTTCTCATATTGAGATAGTGGTTCGTGATGATAGTACAAATTTAGAGACGAAAAAGTTGGTTAAGGATTATTCTAAAAAAATATCCGTTCCAATTAGATATTTTAGAGGAGAAAAAGAGGGTTTAGATGTTGCTATTCTTTTTTTAACTAAAGAGGCACGAGGAAATTATATTTGGTGGTTTGGAGATGACGTTTTGGAAAATGGTATAGTTAAAATTTTACTAGATATAATAAAATCTGACCCGGCGGTTTCTTTAATTTATTTGAATTCTAAAAATATTAATGATGATAGCGATATAGCTTTTAGAAAAGAAGGAGATTATTTTTTTAGAGACAGGAATCAGGTTTTAGAAGAAATAAATGATCAGCTGGGTTTTATTACGGCAGTAGTTTTTAGCAGAAGATATGCTATGCAGTCGTTGAATCTAGCATATAAACATATTGGCACGTCATGGGTTAGCTTGTTCATTATTTTGTCAGTTGTGGCTAACGGAGAAAAATTTTATTTTATTCAAAAACCTTATATTTTAAGTTCTCCCAAACCACCCGGAGAAAAGCGTTGGTACGATTCTTTTCAAGTTCACGGGATTAATTATTTTTTAATTGTTCAGGAATTTAAGGATTATTTTGATAAAAAAGTATTAAGAAAAGCTTTGGCTGAAAAGTTTGGCCGTTCTTGGCGGGCGGTTGTTGTGGAGCGGGCGATGGGACTTACGACGGGTTTCGGTTCAAAGTCGCCGAAAGTTTTAAAGATGGCGAAGTTATACTGGAGCTATCCGGAATTTTATATCGCTCTGCCTTTATTTTTAACTCCCAGGCTCGTTCTTAAGATATTTTACAAACTTTATCGTTTTCTTTTCCGGTGCGGGGGAAAATAGAAAAAATAAACGAAGCCATTGAGCTTGTTCAACGCCTGCGTTCCGCGAAAGCGTAAACATTGAACTAGGGATTAGCGGCAACATGACTAGTCAATTTTATAAAATATGAGAATTCTTATTGCGGGTGAATGGGTACCTCACGGAAATGCGCGATTGTACCGGAGGGCGTTTGAGCAATTAAGTGTCCAAGTGGCGGTGGTAGATTCACTGGAGTACTACACTATTTCGTTTTCAAACCGGTTGTTGAACCTGTTCTTAAGACAGCTTATTCCTTTCAAAGCGTCGTGGGGTATTCAGCGGTATTACGGCGCGGGTCGTTTCAACAGCGTTGTGATAGAACGAGTGAGCGATTATAAACCAGACCTCGTTTTCTTTGTAAAACCAATTCTCGTTCCTCCTGAGACCGTTCAGTCGGTGAAAAAAATGGGAGCTTTGGCGTTTTCGTGGTATCCTGATGATGCGATGAACCCGCGGACAGCAAGTCCGCAGTTTTACAAGTCAATCCCCTTTTACGATTGTCACTTTACCACCAAGTCGTATAATGTGCAGAATTTTCTTGCTTTGGGAGCCAAACGGGCGCGCTTTTTGCCGCATTCTATTGATTCCGCGCTTTATTGTCCGGTTTCTGTTTCTGTTGAGGAAGCCGCGCTTGGTTCTGATATCGTGTTTGTGGGTACGAATTATGAAAATGAGAGATCAGACTTGCTGGAAGCGCTTTGCCGGGAAGGGTTTAATATAAAAGTGTACGGGGAGCGGTGGAATAAATTGTCCAAAAAAAGCTGTTTGCGGAAACGGGGATGTGTTCAGTACCGGCCGGCGTACCTTGAAGATTACTGCAAGGTGATGAGCGCGAGTAAAATCGCGTTGGGACTTTTAGCGAAAGTTATTCCTGAACAGCACACAGCTCGCACGTTTGAAATTCCCGCCTGCGGCGCGTTTATGCTCCACGAACGAACCGACGAAGCAATGAGTTTTTTTGAAGAAGGGAAAGAAGCGGAGTTTTTCGGGTCGTTTGAAGAACTTGTGGAAAAAATCAAATATTACCTTGCTCATGACGCGGAGAGGAGAAAAATAGCCGAAGCGGGGCACCGAAAGGCGACGAGTGAAGGGTTTTCATATCGTTCTAGGGCCCGGGAAATTTTAAAAATTTATGAAGAAATTAATCAATAAAATTGACATTTTTGCGCTTGGTCCATCTGTATTTCTGTATTACTCGCTGATTTTTTATTTTGCTCCGATTTTGGCTTTGTTGGGTTTTTCCAACCAAACTTTTGATTTGTATAAAAACATAAGTTTCCACGCACTTGCTTTTTCTTTTATTGGTTTGGTGTTTCTTGTACTCGGCTACACGAGCGGCATTCACCGGCTCTTTGTTAAAAGCATTCCCAACGTTCTAAAAGAGGAATGGCGGGAGCGGAACATTCTTTACGTTTTTTTGGCGTCGTTTTTTGTCGGCTTATTTGCAAAAATCCTTAATATTTCCGGAGGATTTTACTATCGCACTAATTTTATTACGTTGCCGGAATTCGGGCTTGATATTTTCTACAACTCGCTATGGTTTTTTCTCTTGTTTTCTTCTGTTGCGCTTATTGTCGCGTTTACTCGTTATTATTATCTCAAGAGAAGCGGCGGAAGATTTCGCGGGTGGCAATCTACTGCCTATGCGGTGCTCGCCTTAGAAATTCTCTATGCTCTGCCCAGTTGCTCAAAACTTGCGGTGATTATCCCCATTGCGTTCATGGTTATTACGCGGTGGTATTTATGGAAAAAATCGTATACAAATTTGATCGTGGCCGCTATTTTTATTTTATTGTTGTTCCCTTATGGCAGTTTTTGCCGAAGTCCGGGGACAATAGAGCAGTTTGTGTCTCCTCACGAGAACAAAATTGAAACAACCACCCTTATTAGCTATTCCGCGGATAGTTTTGTGGGAAGAACGGGGCAGATATACGTGTTTGAGAAAATCCTTCGGGCAGACCTGCCCCGCTTGCGCGGCAAGCACTATACCGAATTTTTCGTGTCTTTAGGTCCACCGCGATTTATATGGAAAACCAAGCCGGTGAGCATAAACGCCTACGGCAACGAATTCGGGAAGAGCATCGGGGTTATCGGTCCGGAGAATAAAAGCGCCATAGGGCCGACCATTATAGGCGATTTTTACATAAACTTCGGCGTTGTCGGGATTATCGTCGGAATGTTTTTAACCGGAGCGCTTTTTCGGTTTCTATATGAGTACTTAATTGTGGGGAGCGCCGCGTCAGCTTCCGGCGTGATGACATACGCGATCTCGTGGGTTCATCTGATGCACGGGCTTGAGAGTTGGCAAGTTACAGTTTGGGCCGGCCTTGTGAAAACTTTGGTTCTTTTGCTAATTGTCCACTGGTTCCTTACCAAGATCACCAGATCACCAGATCACAAGATCAATGATTCAATGATTTCATGACCTAGCGATATATTGATTTAATGACCTTGTGATTTAATGATTTTCTGTTCGGGCGCTACGCGATCGCGTAGTGTTTGTGATTGAATTTTGGCGGTTTTTTTGGTAGGATAAGGAAATGGAAAATAAAAAACACTTAGTGATTGGCGCGGGGGAGGTGGGAACTTCCATTTTTAATGTATTAAAAGAATATTACGAAACGGCTATCAGGGACGTCGAGGGCGAGGCGGATATTGAGCCCGATGTTTTGCATATTTGTTATCCTCCAAAAAAAAACTTTGTAGAAGAAACGAAAAAATATATTGAAAAATACAGTCCCGAGCTTGTGATAATTCATTCCACCATCCGACCGGGCACAACAAAAGAGGTTGGTGGCATTGCCGTCCACAGCCCGATTCGCGGTGTGCATCCGAAACTGGAAGATGGCATAAAAACTTTTGTGAAGTATTTTGGTGGAGAAAAAGCGAAAGAAGCGGCGGAAATATTTGAGAATATCGGCATTAAAACCGAAGTATTTGAAAAGCCGGAAACAACCGAATTGGCGAAAATTCTTGATACTACCTACTACGCCTGGAATATTGTTTTTCAAAAAGAGGTTAAGAGAATCTGCGATGAAATGGACTTGGATTTTGATGAAGTTTACACGACGCCGAACAGGGATTATAACGAGGGTTATAAAAAACTGGGAATGGAACACGTTGTGCGCCCCGTTTTGAAAGATTTTCCCGGCCCCATTGGAGGTCATTGCTTGATACCAAACTGTGACTTATTGGACGACTGGGTGACGGAGGTGATAAAAGAGAGGAATAGAAGATGGAAATTAGTTAAAAGAAAATAGAAAGTGGTATAGAAATAGAAATTAGTTAATAGAGAACAGATAAATCAAACAGTGTTTGAGCCGTTTTTTGTTGAATTTCGGCGGTTTTTTGGTAGGATAAGGAAATGGAAAATAGGAAAACTAAACTACACATCGGGTGCGGATTAAACTTTCAGGAAAAGGCGACTCCCTTTTATATTATTTATTTTAGGGAAGCAGGGTTTGCGGTTGTAGAGGAAATGCCTCGTCATAAAAGCAAAATTGAAGAGATAGAAAATTATTTTATGTATTAGGGGGCTGTATTATTTATTATGGCAGCAGAATTGCTTAAGGCCTTAAAAAAGGGATTTATAAAGATTTGGGAATAGCAATTATTGTTATATTCATCGTAATCTTGCTTCGTTTTACGTTTGTTCATTATCAAGCATTTTTCGATCATATTTCGTTAGTTATGTTATGGTTGTTTGTGGGAATATTATATAAATTATCTGCAATCGGAGATGTTGGCGATAAATTTATATCTAAATAACCAAATTAAAAAATGATTAATCAATTTTACGAAAATTATTGGAGTGATAAACAAGGTCATTTAAGCGATTTTAAAATCAAATGGCCGAAATTGAAGCGGTTCGGTTTTGAAACACTAAAATACGGTTATTACGGCCGATTTTATCCGATTCCTCATTCAATTTTTGTGTTAGCGGAAAAACTATGAAAATTTTGCACGTTGTTTCTTCTTACTGGCCGGCTTTTGAATTCGGCGGACCAATTGAAAGCGTTCATAATCTTAATAAGGAATTGGCGAAAAAAGGCGTGGATATTACGGTCTACACTACAAATTCTGGTTTAAGAAATATAAGGATGTCCGACATCCAAAAATTAAACTTGTCAATATCTGGGATGTCGGACATCCAAAATATTGGAAAAGGAAAATGCGAAATTGATGGCGTTAAAATTTATTATCTTCCTTATTACGGCTATGTGCATTGGACTTTTTCACCAGCTTTATTTTGGCTGATTAAAAAAAATATTAAAAATTTTGATTTGATTCATATTACTGGTATTTGGAATTTTCCGGTTTGGGCCGGAGCTTTTTGGGCAAGATTCTACAAAAAACCATACATTATTTCTCCGCGCGGTTCGTTGATGAAAGAACCATTAGAAAAGAAAAGCTCTCTCAAAAAACGGCTTCATCTTTTATTAATCGCTAGAAAGGACCTTAAAAACGCCAGCGCTCTTCATTTCACTGTTGAAGCGGAAAAGGAAGAATATTTAAAAGCCGGCTTACCAATAAAAAAGGCGATTGTTATTCCTAACGGTATAGATATCCAATTTCAGGAAGTCCGACCTCCTGAAATTAACCGTCAATATTTGGGAGGTCGGACTTCCCAAGTATTAAGGACATCGGATATCCAGAAATTGGAATTTCGCAAGAAGTTTAACATCGCCCCCGATAGAAAAATTGTTTTGTTTTTAAGCCGCTTAAATTGGATAAAGGGGCTTAATACTTTAATCCCGGCTTTTGCTGAAGTAGTTAAAAAAGAACCAAAAGCGGTTTTGGTTTTGGCCGGCGGCGATGAGGAAAATTATAAAAAAGAAATTATGAAAATGATTGACGAAATTAATATAGAGACGTCTGACGTCCTTAGGACGTCAGACGTCCAAGACATTAATCCGCATAAATCAGCTGAAATCAGCATCAATCAGTGTTTTAATATAATTTTTACAGGAATGTTAATTGGGGAGGAAAAGTTCGCGGCTTTTCGAGAAAGCGATGTTTTTGTTTTGCCTTCTTATTCTGAAAATTTCGGAAATGTTGTTTTGGAAGCGATGTATTTCGGTTTGCCAGTTATCATCACTAAATATGTAGGCATTTCGCCAAGCATTAAGAAAGCTGGAGCCGGTTTGGTAATTAATAAAGATGAAAAACAATTAACCGAAGCGATTTTGAAAATTTTAAATAATCCGGATTTAGCCAAAAAAATAAGTGAAGCTGGCAAGAAACTGACTGAAAAGGAATTCTCTTGGCCAGAAATAGCAGAAAAATTTATAAATGAGTATGGTGAAATTATAAATTTCAAACATCACAGTTTATGAAAATTCTTCGCGTTACTTCATCATATTTCCCAGCTTATCGCTATGGAGGACCAATTAAAATTGATTATGAGTTAGATAAGTGGCTTGTTAAAAAAGGGGTAGAAGTAACAGAATATACTACCAATATTGATGGCCCTCGCGATTTAAATGTTCCCACTAACCAACCTATAAACATTGATGGTATCACGGTTATTTACTTTAAAAGCTCTTTTCCGCGCGCTTGGTTTTATTCGAGGTATCTTCACAAGGCTTTAGCTAAACACACCAAAGACTTCGATTTGATTCATATCACTTCGGTTTTTCTTTCTGTTTCAACCCTCGGCGCTTATTATGCTAAAAAATTTAATAAGCCGTATATTATTTCTCCCCTTGGGAGTTTAATGGAGATTTTACTTAAGAAAAAAAGTCCCATGAAGAAGAAAATTTATATTTCGCTAATTGAAAAAAGGAATTTACGGGATGCGGCCGCTATTCATTTTAACGTTGAAGCAGAAAAGGATGAGTATTCAAAACTTGGTTTTCCATTGAAAAGAGCGATTATTCTTCCCAACGGTCTTGACCCTAGTGATTTTAGCAGTAGAGTAGAACCCGGTTCTTTTAGGAAAAAATTTAATATCGCCAAAGATCAACATGTTATCCTTTTTCTCTCTCGATTAGATTGGAAAAAAGGATTGGATACACTAATACCAGCTTTTAATAAGGTTGCAGAACAGCAACCAAAAGCTATTTTGGTTTTAGCGGGCGGTGATGACGAAGGATATAAAAAAGAAATTGAGAAACTTATTGATAAATATAATCTCAAAGAAAAAGTTATTTTTACCGGGATGATTGTTGGTGATGATAAAACTGGAGCTTTTCAGGATTCCGATGTTTTTGTGTTACCTTCTTATTCAGATACTTTCGGTATGGTCGTGCTTGAAGCGATGTATTTTGGCTTGCCGGTGGTAATTACAGAAAATGTAGGAATTGCTCCGGCCATAGCTCGAGCTAGCGCTGGCTTGGTGATTAAGAAAGACATTAATGAATTAGCCGAAGCAATTCTAAAAATTTTAAAAAATCCCGATTTAGCTAAAAAAATGGGTGAAGCCGGAAGACAATTGGTAAGAAAAGAATTCTCCTGGTCGCAAATTGCCGAAAAATTTATAAAAGAATATGATAACTTAATAACTAATACCTCAATACCTCGATAATTAAATCTATGAAACTTCCAATCAGTGTAATAATTTTAACTTATAACGAAGAATTAAACATTGAGAATTGCCTTAAAAGCATTAGCGATTGGGCGAATGAAATTATAATTGTCGATTGTTTTAGTATTGATAAAACATTAGATATTGTCAGAAAATATACCGATAGAATATACCAGCATCCATTTGTCGATTACGCTCAGCAGTTTAATTGGGCGCTTGACAATGTGGATATTAAAGGCGAATGGGTTATGAAACTTGATGCTGACGAACGAATTCCAGTAGAGCTTTGGCGAGAAATTGCTAGGGTTTTGCCGAATGTCCCGACTGAGGTAAACGGTTTCTATATCAAGCGTCGGGTTTATTTTATGGGTAAGTGGATTAAACACGGCGGTTATTATCCAACCTGGATTTTAAGATTGTGGCGAAAGGGCTTTGGTCGATTGGAACAGAGGCAGATGGATGAACACACTATTTTATCTTCAGGTAAAACATTGAAGCTGAAAAACGATTTTTTTGAAGAAAATAAAAAAAATCTGACAACTTGGATTGATAAACATAATAAATACGCTGCTAGAGAGATTGATTCAATTATGAAACCATTAGGAGATTTAGTCTCTCCGTCTCTTTCTGGTTCGCCGGTTGAGCGAAAACGGTGGTTCAAGGAGAGATTTTATCTTCGCTTGCCGCTTTTCTGCCGGGCTTTTCTTTATTTTATCTACCGCTACTTTTTCCGGCTCGGCTTTTTAGATGGCAAACAAGGTTTGATATTTCACTTTTTGCAGGGGTGCTGGTACCGGTTTTTGGTGGATGCTAAGCTTTATGAAGCGAGAAAGGCAAGAGTTGAGAAAGCCGGCAAAATTTAGTATTATTTAAAATAATGGATTACAAAATTTCTATAGAAAACAAAACAATTTTAGTAACCGGCGGCACCGGTTCTTTTGGCAATGCAGTGGTTGATAAATTATTGCAATACAATCCCAAAAAAATTATCATTTTTAGCCGTGATGAGAAAAAACAGTTTGATATGGGGAACAAATATAGTGATGACCGATTAAGATTTATCATCGGCGATGTTAGGGAGAAGGACACTATTTTTCACGCAATGAATGGCGTTGATTATGTTTTTCACGCCGCCGCCCTAAAGCAAGTACCTAACTGCGAATTTTTTCCTATCGAAGCGATTAAAACAAATTCCTTAGGCGCTTATAATGTTATTGAAGCCGCAATTGAAAACGGCGTGGAAAGATTAGTGGTTTTAAGCACAGACAAAGCAGTTTATCCGATTAACGTAATGGGAATGACCAAGGCCTTGATGGAGAGAATAATGATTGCGGTCTCGCGCGAGAAAAGAGGAAAAACAATTTTATGTGGCACCAGATATGGCAATGTAATGTACACCCGCGGCTCGGTCATTCCTTATTTTGTGGATTTAATAAAAGCCGGAAAGCCTTTAACCGTTACCAATAAAAATATGACCCGATTTATGATGTCGTTAGCTCATTCAATTGATTTGGTTTTGTATGCTTTAACCAATGGCAAAGACGGCGAAATGTATATCAGAAAATCGCCAGCTGCCACCATCGGCGATTTAGCCCAGGTCTTGGTGGGAATCTTTAATTACGATAAAGGAATTGAGGAAATTGGCATTCGGCCCGGCGAAAAAATACACGAGACTTTAATTTCCAGCGAGGAAACTTTCCGGACAGAGGATTGCGGCGACTATTACAAGATAAATCCTGAAGTGCCCGGCATGGATTACCGGCAATTTTACTTTAAAGGTCAGAAAAACAATACCTTACCGCACGAAGGATACACCTCGGCCGATACCAAAAGATTGTCAAAAGACGAACTCAAAGAATTGCTCCTTTCTCTTGACGAAACAAAAGAAGAACTCAAGAATTTTAAAAAACAATGATAAGAGTTGGGATAACCGGTGGCCGAGGCTTTATCGCTAGCCATATCGTTAATTTATTAAAAGACAAGCGTAATGCCAGTTTGTCTTTTTTTGATTTGCCGGAAAACAATCTTTTGGAACCAAATGGCGCCTTAAAAAAATTTGTCAGAAATAAAGATGTAATAATTCATGCAGCGGCTGTCAATCGGGGGAGTAATGTAGATATTATTGGTGGCAGCGTTGTCGCCACCCATAATCTGGTTTCAGCGATGAGGAAATATAAAAGTACGGCGAGGCTTATTTTTCTTTCTTCAATTCAGGTAGAAACTGAAACTTTATACGGTCAGAGTAAAAAACTGACGGAAATAATGCTCAAGGATTTTTCCAAAAGATATGGGATACCGGTTTCTATTTTCCGCTTAACTAATGTTTTCGGCGAAGGTTGTCGGCCATTTTATAATTCCGTTGTCGCCACTTTCTGCTATCAAGTCGCCAATGGTCAGAAAATTACGGTTCATCCAGAAAGTCGGAACAAAAAAATAAATCTGATTTATGTAAAAGACGCAGCCAGAATGATTATTAAAGAAGTTTTTACCAAGCGAAAAAATCTGTTTTATTTCAAACGAGTTTTATCAAAAAACGAAATTAAGGTAGGTGAACTGGCGAAATTGATAAAATCTTTCAAAGAACTAAAAAGCCCCAAGAAATTAAAATCAAAGTTTTATAGAGATTTATATAAAACTTATTTGTCCTGCTTCTGATAAAATGAGCAAAAAACTGGAAATTAAACAAGATGAGCGCGGTAAGTTGATAGAAATTTTCAAAATTCCTGACGTGGGGCAGGTTTTTTACTCAACAACCAAGCCGGGTGTTGTTCGCGGCAACCATTATCACACGAGAAAAAAAGAATATTTCTGCTTGATTGAGGGCAAGGGTTTAATCAAATTAAGAAATAGAGAAACTGGAGAAATTAAAGAAATTGAGGTTTCCGGAGAAAATCCGGAAATAGTTGAAATGCCGGTAAATTGGACGCATAATATAAAGAATATCGGCGATTTGGAAATGAAACTTTTGGTCTGGGTAAACGAGGTTTTTAAACCCGATGACCCGGATACTTTCAGCGAAAAAATTTAAATCTATGGAGAAAAATCAAAAACTCAAAGTAATGACAATTTTTGGCACGCGGCCGGAGATTATTCGTTTGTCGCGGATTTTTGCCAAATTAGACCAGTATGTCAATCATATTATGGTTCATACGGGTCAGAGTTATGATTATGAGATGGACAAGATTTTCTTTGAGAATCTGAAAATCCGCAAACCCGATTATTTTTTGGAAGTCAAATCCGAAACTTTGGCTGGTCAGATCGCCAAAATTATAGAGAAAAGCGAAGAAGTTTTGAGAAAAGAAATGCCGGATGCAGTTCTGATTTTGGGCGATACCAATAGCTCTTTGGCCGCGATAGTTGCCAAAAGGATGAAAATTCCGATTTTTCATATGGAAGCAGGTAACCGCTGTTTTGACGAAAACGTACCTGAAGAAATTAACCGCCGAATAATAGACCATATAAGCGACATTAATTTGCCCTACAGCGAAAATGCCCGACTTTATTTAATCCGTGAAGGAATTCATCCAGGGACGATTTATGTAACTGGCTCGCCCATGGCCGAAATCTGGGAATTTTACAAAAAAGATGTGGAACAATCGCAGATTTTAAAAGAGTTAAATTTAGAAAAAGGCAAATATTTTTTGGCCAGCATTCATCGGGAAGAAAACGTGGAAAGTAAAGAATCTTTAACTCAATTAATAGATGCCTTAAATGCCATAGCCGAGACTTATAAAATGCCGATTATAATGAGCACCCATCCGCGGACCGCTAAAAAAATTAGTGAATATAAACTTAAAGCCAATAGATTAATTAATTTTCACAAACCTTTTGGTTATCTGGATTATGTAAAATTAGAGAAAAATGCCTTTTGTGTTTTATCCGATAGCGGTACGATTCAGGAAGAATCATCAATTTTGGGTTTTCCGGCTATTCAAGTTAGAAATAGTTCTGAACGACCCGAGGCGTTTGATGAAGGAGTTTTAATCTTATCAGGCTTAAATAAAGATATAATTTTGCAGGCAATTGAAATTACTACTAAACAAGTTGCTGCTGGAGAAAAATTCAATATTCCAAGAAACTATCAGGATACCAATGTTTCCAGCAAGGTTTTGCGGCTGATTGCGGGATTAACGAAAATTATTCAGAAAAAACGCAATAACTTAATAACTCAATGACTCAATAACTCAATGACTATTCTTATTGTTGCCGATGTTTATCCGCCAGAAGTTTCTTCAGCTGCCAATTTAATGGCGGAGTTGGCCCAAGGACTTAAAAAGCGCGGCCACAAAATAACAGTCGTTACTTCTTATCCGAGACACTATTTAACCTCTGAAGCCAAAGAGAAGGTTTTTGATATTTTCAGCAGAGAAAACGGCATTGATGTTTTGCGGGTAAAAGTTTTACCTCATCACAAGGTTAATTTTATTTTTCGGGGAATCAGTCAATTGACTCTACCTTTTATTTTTTTTGCTCATATCAAAAAATTTGTTAAAGATAAAATTGACGTAGTAATTGTTTACAGTCCGCCTCTGCCCTTGGCCTTGGTTGGCGTTAAGGTTAAAAAAAAATATGGCGCCAAATTTATCCTTAATCTTCAGGATATTTTCCCTCAAAATGCCATTGATTTGGGGATTTTAAAAGGTTGGAAACATAAGCCGGCAATTTGGCTTTTTGAATGGATGGAAAAAACAGCTTATAAAAATGCCGATAAAATCACTTTTCATTCTGAAGGCGGCCGCAGGTTTTTAATAGAGAGAAAAGGCGTGCCGGAGGAAAAAATTATTACGCTTCATAATTGGATAGATTTAGCGCCATATCAAAATTTAACAAAAAATATTTCGTTCAGAAAGCAATGGAATCTTCAAAATAAATTTATTTTCTTGTTCGCCGGCATTATGGGTCCGGCTCAAGGACTGGAGTTTTTAATTGAGGTTGCCAAAGAAGTTTCCGATATCAAAGATATTGTATTTTTATTGGTGGGCGATGGAATGAAGAAAGAAAAAATTGAGAAAATGATTAAAGATTATTCTTTGAATAACGTGATTATTAAACCATTTGTTTCTAAGGAAGATTACCCTTATTTGGTAAAAGAGGCTGATGTGGGCGTGGTCTGTTTGAGCAGTAAAAACAAGACATCTTTTGTGCCGGGAAAGGTTTTAGGATATATGGCGGCCAGCCGGCCGATTGTCGCTTTTTTAAACCAAGAAAGCGACGCTTTTGAACTAATTAATAAAGCCGGTTGCGGCTATACAATAGAAGCCAGCGATCTTGATAAAGCTATAGAAATTATCAGAAAGATTTACAACGAGAAAAATAAATTAAAAGCATTAGGCGATAAGGGATTAAAATATGCCTTACATAATTTCACCATCGATGTCTGTTTAAATAAATTAGAAAAATTATTTTAGCTTTTAATTATTTTTAGGATTGACTTTATCTCTTCTAAAGTTTTTTCCTTTAATTTTTCGTTTCCTTTATCGCCATATAATTGACCGCACTTCAAAGAGAAGCGGTTCTTTAAGGATTATAAGAGAAACCAGGAAAACTAAAGCCCCGATGATTACGGTTATGATAACCGGTGTATTTAGAACCGCGAGCAGAATCACTATACCAGCCATCGCTAGAGCGGAAATAGAGACTTTGCCGAGATTATTCAAAACAGTGAATGAAATTATTTTTTTAAGTTGATACCAATTGTAGCCGTTGATAAATATTTGGGAAATTAATGTTGCGACGGCCGAGCCGACGATGCTGTAAGACGGAATGAGCAAAATATCAAGAACGATATTTAAGATAGCTCCGCCGGCCATTGAAAAAATGAATAAACGTTGGCGGTCATAAGCAAAAATGGCGTTGCTGATAATTGTCCCCGGGAAAACAAAAAACAGGGTAAACATAAGAATTTGGAAGGCCGGAGAAGCGTCCGAATATTCAGAACCGAAAAGCAGGGTAATAAAAGGTTTTGCCACAATAAGACCGCCGAGCGCGATAGGGAGCGCAACTCCTAGGACAAGAGCGAGAGACTTTTGCAATATTTTTTTCATCTCTTCGGCTTTGTTTTCTTGAATAAGGCGGCTCATAATCGGGAACAAACTGGTGCTCAAGAAAGCCGGGATAACATAAAATAAAAGAACGGGTCGGTAGGCGGCTGCGTACAGACCAAGTTCGTGGCTGCCTTTGAACCAACCTAAAATAACGGTATCAATATTTATCATAAATCCGCCCAGCAGACCCATAATCGCAAAAGGCCAGGCAGCGGTCAGGATTGGTTTAATAAGTTCTTTTTTGAAATAAGCGAGGGCATTTTTAAATTGGTGCCATAATTTTCCTATAAGCAGGGCTAATCCAATACCGCTTCCGGCCGCATAAGCGATAGCCAATGTCTGAGTTTCGGGTTTAATAGTGAGAACAATTACGCCGAGAGCGGTAATGGCAAAGTTAGTCGCTATTTTGAGCCCAGCTTCGGTCTCCATACGATTCTCCGCTCGGGTGAGCGAAAAACCGAAATCTCTCAGACTGTCAAAAGCGATAAGAATAACAATAATCGGGATAAGCGATCGGGCAGCTTCAATCTTTACAAAAAAAGGCGCGATGGTTAAAGTGATTAAAACCGTAGAGAGCAGAATTATTAATTTGAGAATGAATGATGTTGAAAAATATTCTTTTATCTTTTCGGGTTGTTTGACTATCTCTCTTGTCAATAAAGGTGAGAGGCCGATATCAGAAAAGATGGTGAACAGCGCCGCCAAGCTTAGAGCATAAGAAAAAACTCCATAACCTTCAGTTCCCAACACTCTCGCCGCGTAAATGATGAGGCCGGCGCGGATGAGTCGGCTCACCATTTCGCCAATGGCAAGCCAGGCGGTATTTTTCGCCACCATCTGCCTCATGCTTTTGTTTTCAAAAAGAAATTCTTTAATTTTATTCATGCGAAATCGACTTAGCGAGGAGAAATAAACAAATATCTAACAGTTCTTAATAAAATTAATAAATCCAGAACTAAAGAACGGTTTTTAATATAATAAATATCGTATTGTAATTTTTCCCGAGCTTCTTCCAGGGAAGCGCTGGGTTTGTAATTTAACTGAGCCCAACCGGTTAAACCGGGCTTAATAATATGGCGAATTTCATAATAGGGGAGCTGTTTGTAGAGTTCAACCAATTCCCGACGCTCAGCCCGCGGCCCGATAAAAGAGATATCGCCTTTTAAGATATTATATAATTGAGGAATTTCGTCTAAATGAGAATAGCGAAGAATTTTGCCGAACCAAGTAAGACGCTTATCATTTTCGGTTGTCCAGAGCGGACCTTCATCAACTTGCATTGTTCCGAATTTATAAAGAGTAAAGGGTTTATTGTTGACCCCGATTCTTTCTTGTTTATAAATAACTGGTCCTTGGCGCGAACTTAGCTTAGTTAAAATAGCAATAATAAGAATAAGCGGTAGAAAGATAATAATTAGAAATAGCGATAAACAGATATCAATGAGTCTCTTAATAGCGTCATATAAGTGGCGTCGAGTGGTAATTTTATCAATAAACCAACTTTCATCCAGTTCTTTTAGGGGTAATTTCTGGAAAATTGTTTCATAGAAAGTTATTAAGTCTACAATGGCGATTTTTGAGGGGAGTAATTGGTAGAAAATTTTAATAATTTTTCGGTCTTTTTTAAGGTAGGTTTGAATAACAATAATATTGATTTTATTTTTGGCAATAATTTGGCTAATGTCATTTTCCGATTTTTGGGCGGCAACGTCATAACCAATTTGGGGATTGTTTTTGAGATAATTAATAAGTTCATCAATAATTGGTGAATCGCCGATTAAAAGCAGGCGGTTTCTCCAGCCGCCGGAAATGTAAATTTTAACCAAAATAATTCGCCAGCCGATGTTTAAAATTCCAAAAACTAAAGCAAAAATCGCCAAATTGGTTTTGGGCGTCAGTTTGAAGAATGAAGGAAAAAGATAAAAAAGAATGACCGAACTTACCACGCTGATTATAATTGCCAGAATAAAAACCTGAATCGTTGCCGGACTAATTCTTAGGCGCTTCTCTTTATAGAGGTCGGCCAAATAAAAAGTTACGAGCCAGATTACAAAAATTATTGAAAATGGTTTAAGGTGAGCATAAAATGATTCTCTGAAATAATTTGGTCCGTAGCGGAAAATCAAGGTCAGTATTAGTGCTCCATATAAAATCAAAATATCTCCCAAAAGAATTGTTATTTTTTTAGCGTTTGTCATTTTGAAAATCAGCATTTATCGGCTGAAATCGGCATAAATCGGCGGGCTTCCTCAATTTATACTAATTGATGGCTTGTTACGCTGATTAATGCTGATAAAGCTGATTTATGCGGATATAATTAAAAATTGTTTGAAAAACTTTTTCAAGAATTTCCCAATCTTTTTTGCTAATTTTTTTTAGAACTAATTCGCCCGCCTTCGCTCGATAAGCTTCGGCGGGCAAGCCTGCTTTTTTTCTTGATGTTTTTCTAATGCCGATTCGCAGTCGCCAGAAATTTTTAGTGCCGAGTAATTTTATAATGGATTCCACGCCGCGATGGCCAGCTGAACCTCGACCAAAAGAAATTTTATATTTTCCCAGTTCAATATCGGAATCATCGTGAACAATCAAAATTTCTTCAGGTTTTATTTTTCCGCCCGAGGCGGATCCGCCTTTGGCGGAATATTTTTTAAGCGCCGCTTTTACAAAATTTCCGGATTGATTCATATAAACGTCGCTTTTTAACAAAGGCGTCATTGCGAGGTCGCCAAAGGCGACCGAAGCAATCTTTTTATTAATAGGATTGCTTCCTCGCTTCACTCCTCGCAATGACATAGCAACTAGATAATCAATAAACAAAAATCCTGCATTATGGTGGGTTTTCTCATACTCTTTGCCGGGGTTGCCTAAACCAATTATCAATTTTATATTCTCGATATTGACTTTTGCCATCTTTTTATTTTAAACTTAGATTGATAATATTTCAATATATGAAATCTTTTCTTTATTCGCTTTGGGAAATTTTTGAAGTAGTTTTAGTGGCGGTAATCACCGTGCTGATTATTCGCAATTTTTTGATTCAGCCGTTTTTAGTCAGCGGAGCTTCAATGGAGCCGAATTTCTCTTCCGGCGATTATCTCTTAATTGACGAGGTTAGTTACCGTTTCCGGGAGCCCGAGAGGGGAGAAGTAATGGTTTTCCATTATCCAGGCGATGAAAGTACTTATTATATTAAGAGAATTATTGGTCTGCCAAATGAACGATTAGTTATTGGCGAAGGCAAAATCATGCTCTTTAATAAAGAGCGTCCCAATGGTTTTGCCGTTGAAGAAGATTATTTACCAATAGGCACAGAGACCTCCGGCGTAAAAGAAGTTGTTTTAAAGGATAACGAATATTTTGTTTTGGGCGATAATCGGAATTATAGTTTTGATTCGCGAAGTTGGGGCAGTTTACAGAAGGCCGAAATTGTTGGTTTGGTTCGTTTACGACTTTGGCCGTTTAATAAAGTGATGGCAGTGGAGAAACCGGCATACTAAATAAAATGTAAAATTAAAAAATCAAAATGGAAAATGACAATGTAAAGTTTAAAAATGAATTTAAAAAAAGATTGTATAATTGGGTTCTGAGATTAATTAAATTTATAGATAAACTTCCCAAAGATTCTATATGTAGTGTTATGGGTAAACAACTTATGAGAAGCGGAACAAGTATTTTGGCTAATTATATTGAAGCCAATTCGGCAAGTTCAAAGAAAGATTTCATTAATTTTTTTACCCATTCTTTAAAATCAGCTAATGAATCTAAAGTTTGGTTAACTTTATTAAGAGATACAAGCAAAGGAGACCAAAAAGAATTAAAATGGTTATTAGATGAATTAGTTGAGATAGCTAATATTTTAGCCTCCAGCATCTTGACTTTAAAAGGTAAAAAGTAATTTTAACATTTTAAATTGTCATTTTGATTTTTGATATTTACATTTTAAATTTTTACCATGCCTAAGCCCTCCAAGCAAAAAAAAAGCATAAAAACAGAAAAAAAAGCAAAGATGCTGTTCCAGAGCCCCAAAGGCATGCACGACATTCTGCCGTCAGAGCAGCCCTGGTGGGAAAAACTAAAGAAAGTCAGCCAAGAAGTGGCTAATTTTTATAATTTTTTGAGAATTGACACCCCGATTTTAGAGGATGCGGAAATTTTTGAAAGGGGAATCGGCATTACTACCGATATTGTTGAAAAACAAATGTTTAATCTCAGAACTAAAGGTGGCGACCGCTTAGTTCTTAGACCGGAAAATACCCCGGCTATAGTCAGGGCTTATCTTGAGCATGGTTTATCCCGCTTGCCCCAGCCATTAAAACTCTATTATTTTGGCCCTTTTTTCCGTTATGAACACCCGCAGTTTGGCCGCTATCGGCAATTTCATCAAATCGGTTTTGAGATTTTAGGAGGAGAGGAGGATCCCATCTATGACAGCCAAATAATTTTGGTCAGCCTCCGTTTAATTGAAGAATTAAAAATCAAAAACTCAATTATTCAACTCAACAGTCTCGGCTGTAAAAATTGCCGGCAAATTTATCGTAGAAAATTACAAGATTACTACCGAAAATTATCGCGTAAGATTTGCAAAGACTGCCGCCGGCGCTTATCCTTAAACCCTTTACGCCTTCTGGATTGCAAGAATGAGAAATGCGAACTAATAAAAAGTCGGGCACCGACAATGCTTGATTATCTTTGTCCGGCTTGCCGAAATCACTTTCGGGAAGTTTTGGAGTATTTAGATGAATTAAGTCTGCCTTATACTTTAAATCCATATTTGGTTAGGGGCTTGGATTATTATAACCGGACGGTTTTTGAAATAACAACTGAAGGGTATAATATTTCTTTGGCTGGCGGCGGCCGCTATGATTATTTAGGAGAGATGCTGGGAGGAAGGAAAAATGTTCTCCCTGCCACGGGCAGCAGTTTAGGGGCTGAGCGGCTCATTGAAATAATGAAGGCCCGAGACATAGGCGGTCTTCCTAAGATTAAAGCCAGGGCTTTTCTGG
>Ga0210031_1000803_pt1 | contig 18852 bp, 11 predicted proteins | sample CryGeyCG2014_080_FD_185455 | JGI IMG/M metagenome (GOLD analysis project Ga0210031, IMG submission 185455) | Groundwater microbial communities from aquifer - Crystal Geyser CG03_land_8/20/14_0.80 (SPAdes) (version 2) | ecosystem: Environmental > Aquatic > Deep subsurface > Groundwater | place... | reverse complement strand
TTGGTTTATTTACCGTTTTCAGCATCATGGTTAAACGAAATTGAAAATGATTTTTCAGTGATTGAAAGGCGAGTGTTACGTAACAGTAATTTTCAAAGTGTAAGAGAAACTATTGATGCAATAATTAGATTCGTTAAAAATGACCCATCATTTAATAGAAGGTTCATTTAAAGAAATGAAAATAAAAGGTAGAAAGTTATTTTAGTTTTGAAAACATAATGGTCTCTGTCTGTCTTGCTGAATAAAATTTGATACAGAAGGTTATATCGCAAAAATTTGCAAAGCAAATTTTTGCTCTCTGCGGGGAAATCGTGTTACGATTTCCCTGCGCTCGGAGATTTCTTTTCAAGAAATTTCCTCGTGCAGAGGTAGCTAAGCCAGGTTTAAGGCGCCGGCCTTGAGACAGCCTCTTTCTTCTTTTTTACAAAAAGAAGGAAAGAGAAAAGGCTGAATGGGAGCCGGTGGCGCTTTTGCGCCGCGGGAGTTCGAATGGTAGTAGCTAGGGAGTAGTAGATAGGGACTAGGGAACGATACTTTTTCCCTAAACCCTAACTTCTAACTACTGACTACTACTCTGAAAATCTCCCCCTCTGCGTTTTTGTTTGCCGAAGGCAAACAAAAATACGAGGAATTGCCGAAGGCAATTCCGAAGTATCACAAAATTGCGCAAGCAATTTTGTGTGAATAGGAGCGAATGGTTTAAAAAGAAATATAGGTTATAGAAATGACGGAAAAAGAAGAGGAAATGGAAGAATTAAAGAAGGAATTCTTAACTTATTGTAAAAAAAGCCCTTTGTATAAAGAAGGAACATTTCCTGTTTTTGGTGAAGGGGCTTTAAATGCAAAAATAATGCTAATAGGCGAGGCACCTGGTTATCACGAATCTTTAACTGGTCGGCCTTTCTGTGGAGCCGCGGGCAAGATTTTAGATGAACTATTAGATTTTATTGGTTTAGAAAGAAAAGAAATTTATATCACCAACATCGTGAAACTTCGCCCACCAAAAAATCGTAACCCGACACAAGAAGAGATAAAAACATTCTCTCCTTTTCTAGACCGACAAATCGATATTATCAAGCCAAAGATAATTTGCTGCTTGGGTAATTTTGCAACCGCTTATATTCTAGAGAAGTTCGGCTTAAAAGACAAAATTCGGGGGATAAGTAGAATCCATGGCCAGATTTTTCTACATAATTCTATTTTTGGAAAGCTCAGAATTATTCCTCTTTATCATCCTGCTGCTGCAGTATACAATCCAAACATGCTTGAGGTACTCAGAGAAGATTTTAAGGTTTTATCTGATGAAAAAAAGGGATAAAACAAACATAAGCAGGAGCGCTATAAAAGCAGGTAGAAATACAACTTTTAGAAAATCCTGATATTTTATTTTAAAGTATTCACCTGATACAGCCACACAGGGATGGACTGGTGAGATAACATAACCAATGAATATTGAAAAAAATGTAATAACAAAAATGAGTGGAGACATGGATGACAGACCAGAGGTTGCTAAGTAGGTTGGTATGACAATAGAAGCAGGTACCTCAACCCTGCCTGTGACTATGCCTAAAAGAAAACTGATGAATACACAAAGCATTATATTTGGAAGTGTTAAACCTGCTATGGATTCAGGTACACCTGATGCTTTAAATATGTTGATAAAAATGAACATTCCAATTATAATAAATGCAAAATTCCAGGGTTTCATCTTTTTGCTGATGTGTTTGGCGCTGCTTAGGCTCAGGTTACCAAGGACAAATGCAAGAATAAAAGATACCACGACTGCAATAACAAGGCTTATTTCTCTCACAGGTAATTCAAATATGTCCTGAATTAAAAAATCAAGCACGGGTGCTATCATGATTACAAGCAAAGGGAGCAGGAGTTTTTTTAATGAAAATTTTTTAGGGTATTTTATTTTCCCATCAGCATTTCTGAGGAAGAAAAGGTAACCTAAAAGGACCGTGAAAACAAAAAATGGCAGTAGATATGGTAAAACAGTGTAAACTTTCAGATTGGCTATTTTGGCTGAAACAATTAAAAAAGCAGAAAGAGGATATATTAAAAGAAATGCGTGCCTGAACCAGACATTCAAAGCAGCCTTATTTTCAGGGTTAACGCCTGCACCTCCTTTTTCAACCAGAGGAGCGGAGAGAAGCGCACCTCCTGGCATAGGGAGCATTCCAATCATAGCTGGTGAGAACATAAGAAAAGGCTTCTTGCCTATTCTGAGATTGTTCACAAGGTCATCCATCTTACCTGAGATTTCTAGGGCACCGCCAATCAACGGAATAATCCCCATAGCAGCAGCAAGTAAAACAATAGATGGGTCAATCAATGTCTCCCAAATTTTCATTCCAACATTGTATGGTGAAATGGTGAAAAATCCTAACATGATACCTGCAGCGAAAAGAGCAAGCGCAAGGTTCTTTTTTGACACAATTAAAAGCACTGCTATTGAGACAAAAAAGCCAATCCATGCTGTGTACACAAAAATGTAAATGGATGGAAGGGGGATATATTTTTTGGTTAAAAATAAATAGGCCCAGATGCTTACCATGTACAGTGATTAAATGACAGATTACTCAAAAGCATGGGCTGCAAAAACTGAAAAGGTTGAACATAAACTCACAACATTCCCCTCAAGGAAGCATCAGCCTGTTGTTGAATGGGAATACCCTGAGTTCCAGTGCCTCTGCCCTGTTTCAGAGCGCCATGACCAGGGGATTGTCAGAATAAAATACAAGCCAAAAAAGAAAATCCTTGAGGGTAAATCTGTCAGGGATTATCTTTCATGTTGGAGAAACAAGCGCATATGGCAGGAGTACGTTACTGATGAAATAGCAGAAACCCTTTACAGAGCCTGTGAACCTGAATGGCTCATAGTTGAGATTGAATGGGCGCCTAGGGGAGGGGTTTTTGCTAAAACTGTATCTGAGAAAGGAAAATTATCTTCCAATATGTGAAAGATACAACTTGAGCGCATGTTTGCTTGTGTACCATTCCCTACCAGTTTTCACTGCTGGCAGCATGCCCTGTTTACATCTTAAAGCCAGATACTGCGCACTATACTGAGTTTCTTTTGACGCTTTTTTGAGTGAGATTAGTTTATCCTCACTTGTACCTACCTGGTTAAGTAAATCAACAAGGCTTGCGCTCATCAAGGTTTTAAAAAGTTTTTCAAGCTGGGTGAAATCCTCTTTTTTGTAGGCATTGTTTAACCCATCCATGTATTGTTTTCGATGAGTTGGAAGAATGTGAATTGGCGGCCAGTTGTGTCGTAGGAAATGGAGATTTAAAAGCAGTCTGCCCACCCTTCCGTTACCATCACTGAACGGGTGTATTCTTTCAAACTCAAAATGCATCCATGCCCCAAGAATGAAAACATCCTCCCCCCGTATATCCTGCTCCCTGTATCCCTTCATCAGCTTATCCGTCTCCCTAACCACTTTCTCCATCCTTGGAGGGGTAAAAGAGGCATTCCTGATCTGGACATTTACCCTGCGCCACTGCCCGGCATCAAACAAAATTCCATGAAAAAACTCTTCATGAAATTCAAGCATGGTTTCAAGTGTGATTTCACGATGTCGGCGCTCAAGAAGATTCCTGAATGCCCTCTCATGCTGCAGTGTCTCCAAAACATCTCTCACAGGTTTAGCCACACTTTTCTCCTCTAAAATAAGGCGTTCTGCATCCTCCCTTGTAATAGTGCTGCCTTCAATAGCATTCGTCCCCCAAGTGTTAAGAGCCGCACTCCTTTTCCAAACATCCTCAGGCAGGTTTTCAAAGCTTGTTCTTTCAAGAAGCGCAGACCTGAGCCCCTCTAATATGATTTGTTTCATATTTTCACATCTAATCATATATTGCTTTTATATTTATATGATTTTCGGTGCATTTGGTTTTTAAATCATATTTTCAAAAACACTGGTGGATGTTCAGGGCCTTCTTGACAGGACTGCGCATTGCTGGGTCTCAGAGGGGCTGAAGGCGAACAAACAATGGTTCAAGGTGTGGTTGCACGGTTGATAGGGCAGGGTTGCGGTTGATGGGTAAGGTTGCCGAAAACTTCTCCAGCCACTGTTTTTTGAGCGGGCTGGACGGAGGGCTGAAGACGACCAAGAGGTTCAATGTGTGGTTACGCGGTTGATAGGGTAGGATTGCGGTTGATGGTGTATAAGATTGGCGATAAATAATATGCCCTTTTATTTTTCTCAATGCTACCTTAGGAGATAAGGTCTACAACAATCAATTTTAACAGTTTCTTATCAAATGGGGGAATTGGTTCTTTAACAAATATGCCTTTCCCATACAAGAAATCATTTAATTCTTTGATCAACCCCTTCCAGTCTTTATCGGTTTTATATTGTCTCCAAAGTTTTCTTAATGCACTCAACCTCTTTTTTGTGTAGGGGATTGATAGCAACTTATTTTTTATAGGTTCCCAGGACCCTTGTATTTCTTTTTCTTCAGGAAACTCAGAAAGGTAGTCATCTATCTGTAAATCCATCTCTCTTATCAATGTTTTTACAATTTTTGTACTTTTATCCCTATCAATTTCAGCCAAGGATGTATCCACAATTCTTTTTTGTTCTAAATCTTTGTATGATCCCTCTATCTCCTCAAGAATTATTCGATTGACTTCGAATATTTTGTCAAAGAAATTAGGGATCACCCTTTTCTCTTTTGATGGACATTCGATGAAGTCTATTATCTCTGTTTTGTTTTTGATAATATTACCAGTGCTTACATCATAAAGATACCAGAAATGGAAATCATCACCATATTTATAATAGAAAAATATACCTGCAGCCTTATTCTTTTTTAACCCACTATGCACACCATAAGGTATGCTGTCTATATCCTCAACCGCTCTTTTTTTCATATAATCTTTTAATGGTTGATAAAACTTTTCCCCACCACCATAAACCTGTTTTTCCAACTCATCAAGAACAGTAGTATCCTTATTCTTTATTCTTCTTACAATGCCAAAAACTTTTGGATGTATTTTTTCTCCTAAAATTGTTTGATCAAGACCAACGGATTCGTCAATTTCTATTATCTTAGTTTGTAAAACTTGAACGAGCCTTAATAATTCTTCAAGCTCATCCTCTGGGAAGAAGTTATGCACATATATTCTTTTATATTGTGAGCCTATCCTGTCAATCCTTCCAGCTCTTTGTATCATTCTTGTAGGATTCCAATGTAGGTCATAGTTTATTAAAAATTGGGCTGTTTGCAGATTCATTCCTTCTGATAAAACATCAGTGCTCATCAAAATATTTATCTTCTTATCAAAGAATTCCTCCCTGATGTGTTCTCTTTCATTTGGAGTCTTGCTTGTGGTGCGGCCTGAACTTGATATTGCCTCTATTTTTAAATGAGAAAAATCTTTATCTTTTAGAATCTGGTTATAGATATGTTCCAGTGTGTCTGCATAGTATGTGAATAGGAGTACCTGCCCCTTCTTTGATAGTGTTAGTAGGTTATTTTTCAAAACCTTTAATTTAGCATCATCCTCTGGTTTTATTCTGCTGACCTTTTCTAAAATCTCTTTCAGAATCTTTATATCTTTGTCAATGTCTTCAAACAGTTCTTCCTTTTTATAATCCTCCAGTTTAAAATCCTCCAAAGTTTCTAAAAACTCCTCTATTTCTTCATCAGCACTCATCAGGTACTTGTAGAAAGACTGTTTTGTTAAAAATCTTCCGTCTAAAAGAAGTTTTTTCAATTCTTCCAAAAAATGTATATGCCGGCTGACACTAATTTTGAAAGCCTCAATACTGCTCTCTAATCTCTTCAGCAAAATTGTTTTGAATATGCCACTAATAGCAATCATCCTGTTGAGTGTCATTACCTCTTCAGCAGTCAGTTTTTCTTCTTTCTTATATTTCAAAATTCGATAGTAAGCCATCGTTAACCTATGAATGATGGCATCAGAAATCTCCTTATACATTCCTTTATATGTTTTGTCCAATTCATAATTTATATTATCAAGGGTTCTCTCAGGGAATATTATTTTCATCTCTTTTTCTGTACCATCTGGCAATTTTCTTATAATATATGCGTCAGGATAGTTTTTCTTTATGTAATCCCTTGTTCTTCTAATAGAAATCTCGTTTAGTAAATCATTTAATGATGATGGATCGCCCCTTCCCTCTACCTCTTTAAAGAACTTGAATATGTCTGAAATATTTTCTTTGATAAATGCGTTTTTATCCCCAAGCACTAATAGCATTACTTGCCAGTACAAATCCCAGATTGTGTTATTAATCGGTGTTGCCGTTAGGAAAAGAATATCAGGTTTTTTGCCATTTTTTGCTATATTATCATTAACCAGCGTGAAAAAGTTTTCCCAGCGGTTTGATAATGGATTTCTGAAGTTATGACTCTCATCAACCACAATTAATTGTACTTTTGTTAAGTCTTTACCAACAGCCCTCTTCGCCTTGTCCAAGAAGTCCGTGGTGGCAAGTTCTTCTTGTGACAACACATTTTCTGTTACTGTTATAGATTTAATCTCGTCTTTCCACATCCTTCTTAATTGCGCTGGGCAAATCGTGAGAACAACCCCTCTTTTATAGTATCCTATTTCCTCAATTATTTTTTTGGCTATCCATGTTTTTCCTAAACCAACAGAGTCCGCTACCAGTATCCCTCCGTATTTCTTTAGTCTTGAAACTATTCTTGGGATGGCGTCTTCTTGGAATTCGGTGAGATTAACTCTGGATGGCGGTAACCCAGACACTTCTTCTTTCTTTTCCTCAGCTTTAAGTTCATCTTTTTGTAACTCATAAAGAGCTTTAATATAAATTTCGTATGGGGTATATTCTCTACTTCCAAATCTTGAGTTTTCAAGCAACCCTATAAGCCCTGTTTTGAAATCATTTGCATTTTGCCAGAATTTCTCAAACCATTCTTTTCTTGTATAAACTGCCTGTGACTCTTGTTTCCAGGTGTTTAGTTCCCCATATCTTGTTAAGCCCGCAGATGTAAAATTTGATGACCCAATTATAATCAGATTATTAAAAATATATGTTTTACCGTGTAAGAATTCTTTATCATAAAGTCTTATTTCAACATTGTCCTTTTTAAGAAATTCTATAAATGTTTTCACATTATCGTTTGCTTCCTTTGAGAGCTCAAATCCTTCAACTTCTTCTTTAACATTCTTAAGTAATTCATCACCCAATGTTGTATCGGTTTTTATTTCAGGCGCTTTCCCCAGAAGCAATCTGAACCTGTTTACACCGTTTATATTGTCTTTTACCATCGCATAAGCCTTAATGTCAAAAAAGGCCGTAGCAATATCTAAATTCGTGTTCGGATTACTCCTTAATACTTCATTTAGAAAACTCACTAACTTGTTTCCTTCACTATTATCTATTATTTCTTTTGGGATTTGCATTTTAATCACCTAATAACTTTTTTTCAGCTTCTTCCAAAGTTGAAGAGTTGGTTTTTTGTAATATTTTATTCATGTACTCCTTTGTTAAAGGTGTAACGATGTTATTATTGATAGAGTTTATTAAATATCTAACCCCATTCTTTTCAGGTACACCTTCAACCTTACATTTTTTTACACTTTCGATTGCCAATTCGGCTAACTTATCTGAAACTAGTGGGTTGATATTTGACGGGATATCACAATATAATACTGTTTCAAAATCATCCATTTGCATTATTTTAATATATTTGGGGCATGTGTTTCCCTCCCTCTTTCTAAGCCATTCTTTAGCTTTATCAATATTTTTTTTAGAGTTATCTAAGTCCAAAACTAAGATTTTTCCTTTTACTATAGCCCCTTTATCGTAAAATACTAACGTGGGCGCTCCCCCTCTGCTACTGCTCGATCTGGCATACTCTACAGGCTTAGGTGCATCTCGATCTATCTTCTTAACGATATGTGGTGTAATCTCAGGACCTGCATCATTGATTAATGAACCGTATGCAAAAATCCCAATTCTTTTATCTACACCAATCTTTTCAATATTCCTTTTGTAATATTCAGTTACACCTTTGATAATAATATCTCTTAATTCAGTGAAAGTAATGGTTACATGAATAGGCCTCTTCTTGTAAACATCTGTTACGCCTGAAAATGCAATCCACCCTTCTCTTTCTGGTGCTAATAAACTATTTCTTCCTAAATGGACAAACTGATTTCTGAGATATCCATACAAATCGGATATTACGCTCGCCATTACTTTATTTAATTCTTTTTCATCATTTAGTTTGCATTTCTCATGAGGGATGAGCTTATTTATCCTTTTTTCGTAAATATTTCTAAGCAAATTTATTTTTTGTTCATCATTTAACTCTGAGAGTAAATCATAAAAACATAAAATAGAGTTATCTTCGCATGGTATAAGGTGTGCTGTCAATGTGGGTAATAAATTTTGGTATTTTCCATAAAATATTTCATAGTTATCTGGTATAGCACTATTTCTGTACAAGCAATTTTTTGAGAAGCACAATGGTACAAATTTTTTCGTACCAATATTCAATTCTTCTTTTAAATTTTTTCGTACCCAATATGCTTTTACTATTTTTTTCTTATCCTCTTTAGAGATGTAGTTTTCAAAAAATAATACCACCGCATGTTTAGATCCATAAAATTTGTTATACGCCTCAAATAAGTTGTTTATCAAACCATTAAATTCTTCTTTTGTTTGAATATTCATTTTTGCTAAAATCTCATCTCTTTCTTTTACTCCCTCAGCATTCTTTTTGGTAACAAGAAAATCTTTGAATGTCATATAATCTGGAGATTTACTCAAAGCTTCAGCAACGATGAATAAAAGTAATGTTTTAATATTGGGTGCTTCCTCATCAACCCCTTTACATTCGTCTTTTATTCTCTTAGATGTGTGAAGTAAGCGACATGCGTTACAAAAAATTTCTCTGGAATCTTCGGCATAATTAGACAAATTTTTTCCAAATTTATCTGAAGTAGTAACATCTTTAAAAAACTCATTATAAATCGCTCTGATAAGTTCTTTTTCACTTTCTTTTACACTATTTTTTAATCCATCCAAAATCATTTGGTATGTTTCTGTTTCTTCATCTGTGGACATCATTTCCCATTCAAACTCCTCGCCTTCTCCAACCTCTGCTTCACCAGCTCGCAAACCGCCCAGTAAACCTCTTTCCTCTCCTCTTCCGTCAAACCGAGTTCATCAAAAATGATATTATCGAGTTCTGCTCGGTCAGGCAAAGGATTCGGCTCCTGCTCTCTTATTGGCTTGTTTGGGTCAATGCCACATTCTTCAAAGATTGATTTTATTGGGCGATTAACTTGTTTTCTCACATTTTTATTAGTAATAACATTTACTATTAACAAGCTTTCTAATTCATAAATTTGAATTTTTAATACAGCTAAAGCCCCAGTCATCTCTCTACCTAAATTCTCAAGAAATAAACGACAGATAGTGGAGTTCAATGAAATAAACAGATTATCTGCCTTCTCTTGATCACAATATATATCAAATAAATTGTTGTCTGCTAAGCATAAATTATTCAGAGGTATCAAATGTCTTGCTCCAAGAATGTAAGAATACAACAATTGAGAAATTTTCCTTTCATGGATTGCATACCAATTATTCCTCGAAGCACAAGTTGGTCTGTTTTGAAGTCCTTGCTCTTCGCCCCATTCAATATATTTCAAGGCGTTTGTATCATTTAATTCTTCTTTACTTCTTTGGCAATAAAAAATCTTGTGAGTTGTGTCGTTTAAGTCAACAGATTCTTTTTTAATTTGCCGTAATGATTTTATCACGGGCATCAAAAACTCCTTCTCTATCCTAATATCCACAGGTAATCCATCCTGTTTCGGAATCAACCTGTAATATTCTCCTTCCTCTTTTATATCAAAATACTTACTCGGCAGATAGAAGAACTCATTCGCTCCCGTTTTAATTCCGAATCTAACATCTGCAATATCCCCCAATCTTACTAATTTTCCTTTACCCTTCTCCAGAATCGTGTAAAATATATCCGGCGCTCTCAAATACTTTCCACCCCATTTATTCCCTGTGTATTTACCTTTCTTAAATTTTCCATCTTTTTTTGAATCGTAATCCTCAAGATATTCCCAGCCATCCTCCATTAAATCCTCATGTTTTATCGGATAAACTCTAAAACAATCTCTCTTTAAAATTTCAGTTGCATTTTCAATACTTAACAGATTTTTTGTATTTATCACTTCCTCAAACGGTTTTTTGAACATTATAAACTTGGCAATATTATTTAGAGCAGACATTTTACTATCTTGTGGCGTCCATTCCTCAATTCTTTCAACACTAACTTTCGGTGCATCAAAAACTGCGATTATTGTATTAATATCCGCATGAGCAAAACTTCTTTTTGCCTGATTATCATAAATTGCTTTGATTGGTGCATATTTTAGTAAAAACTCTTGTAAGTTTTTGCCGTAGCCAACATCAAGCCAGGAATTTGATGTGATAAAGCAGAATGTGCCTTTTTCGTTCAATAAATTCAATCCATGGAAATAGAAATAAATGTAATAATCGCTCTTTTTGTCCATCTTTTTAATCACAGGAAAATGTGCATGAACAGATTTGATTAACTTTTCTTTGTATTCTCTTCTGTCTTCAAGAGTTACTTCTGCCTTTAATCTATTTGGCGGCGAAATCTTTTCCTGTCTTACATAAGGAGGATTTCCAATTACAATATCAAATCCATTCTTATCACCAAAGATTTCTGCAAAATCAATCTCCCAAACAAAAGGTTTTTTTTCAGGCTCATGAAGACAGGTTTTTACATTTTCAAGCTCGGCAACTTTTTTTATTATCTGTTCAAGATTTTTCTTTTTTATTTCCTGCACATTTATAATTTTTTTCTGTTCAGCCTCAGCAACCTCACCAGAAAAGCTAACCTGTTTTGTTTTTCTCAACTTTTCTAGTGCTTTTTTAAGAGTTTGTTCTTTCGTTTTGAGTACAGATATTCTTTCATCTATGATTTCTTCGAAGATTCTTGTCTCTTCCCCCACCAATTCCTCTTTAACCTTAAATTTTGCAGTGGGGTCGTTGTTGAAATACTTCTCTTTTTCTATTCTCAAGTCATAAAGTTTCTTTTTTAACCTGTTTGAGATTCCAGGTTCTCTTAAATGCAAATTGATACCACCGATTTCTTGAACGAGAGAATCTCCTACTCTTAGGTTAAGATTGAGTGTTGGTAATAACGCCTTCTCTCTTAATTCTTCCTTTTTGAACTCGGTTTCTATAATGAGTTGTAGCCAGAGTCTTAATTCGGCGGCGTGAACCGCCCACGGCATAACATCCACACCATATAAAGACCTGTTTATTATGTTATTTTTTAATTGAAAATCTGTGAGTTTTCGGTTTAGGTGTTTATAAATAATCTTATAAAGTTCCGCTAATACATTCAGCATTCCTACAAGAAATGCACCTGAGCCACAAGCGGGATCAATAACAGAAAGATTATCTAAAACTTCTTCAAGTTTATACCAATATTTTTTCTCATCAAAGTGTTTTTCTATTTTTTCTTTATCTTCGTCAAACACAAATTCATAGATTCTGTCTTTTGAAATATCTGACAAATGTTTAGACAGATACTCAACTAATGAACGCCTGCACATAAAATCTACTTCAACCCTTGGCGTGTAGAATATTCCTAAATCAGTTCTATCATAAATTTCTTCTGCAACATTTGCTAATGATTCATAGACATAACCTATCATCTGAGGATTGATGGCAACCTCTTTTTCTAATGGCATATCTTCTTTTATGGTAAAGTTGTATTTTTCAAAGAAATTGAATATTTTTTTGAATAGAGAGTCTTCTATTTTTATAGGTAATTTATCTGTGTCAGTTTCTCTAAATAGACCACCATTCAGAAAAGGCACATTTGATAGTGCTTCCATTACATCAGTGGGTAACTCTTTGAGTGCGTAAGGCATGTTGTTAAATACCTCAAAGAAAATAACTCTGAGCCATTTTTCATAGAATGAATCTTTGTCGAAAGCACCCTTATTTCTCTCTTCCTTATATCGTGTCCAAAACCATTTCATAAATTTGAGATTTTCATTGAGCCATCGTTTTTTGGAAACGAAATATATGAACATTACTCTGTTTAGGAACTGAAGCGTAAATTCGTGTGCATATTTTGTATTTATCTTCTGTTTTTCTAATGCTTTTCTTAGCATGAAAAATATATCTTGATAATCCCCGAAAAATTTCTCGGTTACCTTCTCTACATTAAACGCCTCTCTCCATTTATACCATACATCTCTCCAAGTAGCCTCTTTCCCTTCATAAAAAATATTTGATAAAGTCTCGAGATCGGTATAATAAATTTCCTCTTTGCTAAGATATAATTTTGTTATTTTTAGTTTATGTTTGCCCACCTCGACTTTTTCATAATCAGGGAATACGATAATAATGTCTGTATAATTAATCGTGATTATGAGGAGACACCTCATATACCTATCAGAAAATACCTTTGCGATGTATCTAATAAATGCGGGAGCGAGCGTTTTCGTTTCTATCAAAAATACAGATAAATTTTTTTCAAAACTTAATACGGTATAGATATTGTTTATTTTGTCCTTTTCTTCTTTTTTAAAATCAAATTCTTCAAGTTTTCTTTTATATGTCTCATCAAAAATAACCTCTTTAGGATAGTTTAGATGTCTGAACAGTTCAAATATATTCTTTGATGAGTTAATCCGAGGGATGAACTTGCTGATTTCCTGCCTGAGTTCGATTTTGTCTTTCATTTTCTAAGTTCTCCTGTTATCTATTTTACTATATGGATTTATGGGATTATATGTATTTTCCATAATGTAAAAATATGTTGCCACCTTATAAGCAATGAGCGTACAGTACAGGAAGAGTACATGGGTACACCTTGAACCGTCTGTTCGCTCCTCTGCCTCTATGGGCCATGCAAAATGTTTTTCTGTTAAATCTTTCGCCATGCCGAATTTTTGCGTAGTACAATGTGGAAGTAGAGAGCATCTATTTCTTTCCCTCCGCTCTTTCCGCTTGGGGTTTTAGGGTTAAGGAAGGATTCTAAGAGATGGTGGGTGACTGTTAAGGTTCAAGTGATTTGGGGTTAAATGTCTAAATCACTAATCATGCAAGAGTCTATCAAGATTTAATATGTAATCATGATTGTCATGCAACACATTTATTTTTGAATCCCTTATCTCCTCATAATCTACTCTATTTAATCCTGTTTCTAATCTGATCGGATATGAAATTTTTCCAGAATTATCTTTAACAAAAATTACACCTTTCGTTTTTGCTATTGCAATTATTAAACAACTCCCATCTTTCCCACTTTCATCTTTCATCAATATTTGTTGAAAATGAATAAAATCAGTATTATAATTAATATATCTCTTAATAATCGATTTAGTAAATTTTAATTTATTCTCTAAATCTTGAACTCCCATAATTCTTCTTGGGAGTTTGTCTGTAATACCAACAATTAAGACTCCTCCGTTTGCATTCGCAAAGGCAGCGATTTGTTCGCAGAACTTAACCTTAACTTCTTCTTTTTCCTTATGTTTTGGATGCCACATTTCTAAAGTTTCTTTGAAATCCCATAATTGAGTTTCAATCCTATTTTGTCTCATAGCCTTTATTATAAAGGCTCTCCAAAAAGATTCTTGGTGTAACAATTCTGTTTGCGCATTATAACTATTGATATCGAGAATAATATTTCTTAAGGATTGGCGAAGTAACTCAAAATAAGTAGCTAACTCATCAAGAATTTTATGAGATGTTTGAGAAAGCAATCTTTGCTTGAGTACGGAAATCGGTCCTTGATATTCAATATCGATTGAATCGGCAATATCACTTAGAATATCCCAATAAACATCATCTATAGTATATCTGGATCTTGTTCGTAAACCGAGAGCAAATTCGGTGCATATTTTTACCATCTCCTGATCTTCATCAATGGTATTTTCAGTAATTTTTACCATTCGGTCTGAAAGTCTTGTTGAACCCCAGACTCGATAGGTAAATAATATGCAGGGTGCAAGAACATCTTTTTTATGTAACCAAACTACATAATCATATAATGCGTGAATTTCTTCACCATGATATTCTGCAAATTCTTTTATTTTTCTTATTAAATCTGAATATGATTTGGGATAGTATTTTTCTTTTAATCCAAGTGAATCTTCTTTTAGTTTTTGGACGGAATTCAATGTGTTCTCAGTTCTTTTTAATAGCTTCTCGACTTCTGTTTCCTTTTTAAAAACCCACCAATGAATTTCATCAGACCCTACTTCTTTACTGAAATCTGTTGGTTCTAAGGTGTTTTCACCTTTAACATAACATTTACTATGCATTTCAGTATCAGCTTTCTGTATGTACCAATGAATTTTGCCTATTTCCCAAAAAGAACCCGAGAATAACTCTTTGTGATTAATGTCCTCCGTAAACATCGCCCTCACTCTCCAACCTCTTTTTTACTTCGCATTTTTAAAGTATGCATTTATCCTCACTTGAGACTCAATACCGTATATGTTTCCAGCATAAAAGAAGTTTTTGCGAGGCAAATATTTGGGTGAGCGCCTTTAGGTACGACTTTTTATGATTGGCTAAACGAATCTCTTGCAATCAAAAAACTCTCATTGTCTCGTTTGGTATTTTTTAAAAGTTCCGCCCATGTATATGGCTCTATGCACTTGTCTTTTACCAATCCGTTATAAGCTTTTTTTACGGTCGCGCTTGTTAATCTTTCAGAATCTCTAACTAAAATAACTTTAGTATCATTTGGGAATGAAGATTTAAAATGTGGATTCTTCTCAAAGAATCCCACCATTGCATCGTAGTATCTTTGAAGTCTTTCCCAGTCTTCATCATTAAACTCATGTTTTGGCGGTTTAATTTCAACTAGTATCAGGGAATCTTCCCTGTTTAGGAAGATAAAATCGGGTCTTTTTGTTCCATGTTCTACGCGAGTCGTAGTAGTTATCTCCTCGTTGTATTCTTTTTTATACCAACTCTCGAAAGCTTCCTGAAATGTTTTAAGGCTACGATTTGCGACACTCAGTTCCCATCGCGGATTTATTAACCAGGGGGCCGTTTCCAAAATTTTTTGAAGTTCTAATTCATCAATACCCTCTTGTTGGATTGTCTTTTCAAATATGTTTATAGTTTTAATTTTTTCGACAACTATCTGCCCATAAGAAGCTAGCTGAGCTATTTCTGTTGTCTTAAACAGTTTCAATAAGTCCGTCACATTGACCTTACCATCAACTGCAATTTCATTTATCCTTTTAAATGTGTCTACGAGAAGCTTATGCGGTGCTATTGTTAGAATGAGTTCAGAAAGGTCATTGACGTAATCTTCATCCGTTAATTCCTCTTCTGAAGCAAATTCTCCTATCTTTTCTCCTATTTCAACGACAGCTTTCTTTAGTTCAGGATCTTGATGAAAACGTTCTTCGGCCTTCCGTTCTAAATCCGAAACTTTCATAAATTGAGCTTTAACCTGTTCTCTTCTTGGTCGCCTCCCTTTTTTCGCTACTTCTTTCAAGAGTGTTTGGCCCCAATTAGCCAAAGCTTGACCCAAGTCAGAACTCCAGAGAATGTCTTGTCTATGAGTTTGAATTAAATCTTCCTCATCATCCAACCAGTCGGCATGTATCTCGCCAACAACATAGGATCTTGCTACAAACTCTCCCGCGAATCCAGATGGAATACCAAAATCCCTCGTAACAGAAACAATTTTTCCACGAGCATAAAATCTTATTCCAGCAAACTCTTCATGTTTATACGGTTGCTTGGCCATTCCTACCCAGCCGATGACCGGATACTTCCTTCCTTCTTCGGTCACTACTGGTCTATCATTTACTTCGATTCTCGTTCCTTCCATCAAAGGGATATCCAAATGTCCTACTTGAAATTCTGGCTCGGTATCTTCTTCTTTAATATCATGTACGATTATTTTGAAATCTCTCTGTTCTAAACCAAATCTGACCGCTAGCTGCCTATTAAATGTTTCCTTGTCGGGAACCTTTTTAGCGTTGAAGTTTTTCAAAATAACGCGAGTACCTCTTTTTTTATCCCAAGTCTGGTCGTCTGATAGGGGAGTCGGATGGTAATCCTCATTTTCAGTTGTTTGTTCAATTATTTTATCATAATCAAGCTCAAAATGCGTTACCTGATACCCTTTTTTGGTCTTTTCCCCACCGGCCGACCTAATTTCTAGGGTATTACAAATTCCAAAAGGGGCGAGTTTTCCAATGCCTTTACGACCCATAACATTCCTTTTCTTCTCTCGTGATTGAGGCCCCTGCTTAGGATTCTTCCTCCGATCTGGACCCACCTTGAGGTAGAAACCGTTTGCTTCCGTAGGTGTCATACCGTGACCGCTATCTTCAACTTCGATGACATAGCCTTTCCGTTCAAGCTTCCCATCTTTCTTGACTGCCAAAGCTTTGCCTAATGGAAGCTTTATGATGACTTTCTCTGCATCCGCATCATAAGAATTTGCAATTATTTCAGCCACGACGGCAGACACTTTATCGTACATGTGTAAACCGAGTTTATCAACAATGGTTCGCTCAATTTTCATGCGATAGGGATGTAGGTCCGAATTATCTTCATTTGTAGGAATCATTTAAATCACCTTTTGACCGTATAATCAATACGTTCATACATGTAGCGGCCACTTTTTTTGCAAACTTTGGCGGCAACGCATTGCCTACCAAATCGCAAGCGGTATCCATAAAGTCTGTATCAAACTTATAACTTTTGGGGAAAGTTTGTATCAATGCCGCCTCTCTTATGGATATTGTCCGCAGTTCGTCTGGATGCCCAAACCTACCCATGCAAGGCGTGGTACAACCACTCGTGATGGTCGGCGGAGTTTGCTCCCAGCTAAGCCTCCCATAAACGTTTTGAAATCCTTTGTTGCTATTCATGTGGCATTTTGGTCGTAGTTTTTTTGGCAACGAACCTCTGCTGTCTCCTGCTTTCAATGCCTTTAGTCTCTCTTTGCTTATCTCCTTCAAGTCCCTGATCACATGCCAGTTAAACTTCTGAGGACCGCCTCGTTCCTTTGCTTTTGAAAGAGTGGCGGGCTCTTTCATATTATTTTTGATTGCGTCTGCAAGTGTTAGCCAAGGCTTTAATTTCTTTTTTTCGTCGCCTTTGTAACAGCGAGTCCGTTTTGGTAATTGGACATGAAATCCTTTGCCGGCCAACAAAACTAGTCTTCTGCGCGATTGCGGCACGCCGTAATCGGCCAGTTGTAAAACGCCTTTGTTTACCAAATACCCCATGGATTCCAACCTTCTAACGAACTCGTCCAGTATGGGTTTTCCCCGAGTTGTGAGTCCTGGAACATTTTCCATCATGACCATCATAGGCGCTATTTCCTCGATTATCCTAGCCATCTCAAGTACCAGATCGTTTCTTGGGTCTTTCCTGTGATACTTGTCCGTAATCTTTGAGAATCCTTGGCATGGTGGACAACCAGCGACGAGGACGATTTCTTTTAAACCCGTCAAATTGAGAATTTCCTTTCCTGTGATTTCTCGGGCGTCTTTTATCAACAATTTCGTCGTTGGATGATTTGCTTTGTAAGTTTTTGCTATCTTGGGATTGATTTCTACGCCCGCGACGACGTTAAATCCCGCGCGTTTCAACCCAAGCGTTAACCCTCCCGCACCGCAAAACAAATCTACTGCGGTTAAAGCTTTATCCAATCGTTTCATTGATTATCCTCCTTAATCTATTTATTACTTTATCCGGCTTTTTTAATATGTCAGTATCCCAAAAACGCTGAACCGACCATCCACTTCTGCGCAATGCGCGGTTATTCTGTGTGTCTCTCTTTCGATTTTCGATGAGTTTTTTCTTCCAAAATTCCCGATTTTTTTTAAAAGCTTCTCCAGTAATTTCTTTTTCTCTTTTTCCATGCCAAAACGAACTGTCACAAAAGATTAAAATGTTAGTCCCTTTAATCCTGAAGTCTGGGCATCCTTCAAGATCGGGTTGTTTTTCATACTTTATGTGAAGACTCCTTAGTGTTTTTTCCATTGTTTTCTCTAAGTTAGTATCGGTACTCTTAACTTTCTTCATCCTTTCCGACACATTTTTTGAAGGTTTTTTAAAGCGTTGTTTCATTTTTATTCACATGTCCTTCTATTTTTGGCATCATATCCGAACCCTTTTTTTCCCATCTCCTACATAGGCTTTGATACTATTAAAAATAACGTTTACGCAAATAGTTTCTCTGCCCTCCGTTTCCTGTGCCTGGGTACCCTGAAACACACCTGCCTGCTCCCGACCACAGCCAGCCATCCCCAACTCCCCTATCTTTTCGTGGTAGGAGCGTAGCGAGAGTGCATTCATCCAAAGGATGAACCACCGAGCGGAGCGTTATCGAATAAAAACCAACGCTGTGCGGTCAGTGAACAAATGTGGTGCACAACGGACAGATAACTGCACTCTAACGATATCACGATAACGATTTGTCCGCACCATCGAACAAAAACGCAATTTGCGACCGCAGGGAGCAATTTGCTCAAAAACAAAGTTTTTATTGCGAGCGATAGCGAGCAATGAAAAAACTATATGGGCGGGCTGGGGTTCTAAAGGGTCAGCCCGCCCCTGCTAATGTGCCCTTTGCGTGAATAACAAGGTTCAAGATGCAATTACAATGCCGTTAACAAACAAAAGAATTAGTGCTCAGCTACACGGTTTATCACGACCTGCGGTCATGCAGAATAGCAGTGTGTTTCTTATAATAATATAGAGCTTACACTACTATCTGTAGAGATAAAGTCGCTTTATTTTTGGAAAATAGGATCTAACGAGCGATACCATTCTCCAGACCCAGTGT